>Ga0070741_10005117_pt1 | contig 29560 bp, 23 predicted proteins | sample Coa_R1_4_FD_66440 | JGI IMG/M metagenome (GOLD analysis project Ga0070741, IMG submission 66440) | Surface soil microbial communities from Centralia Pennsylvania, which are recovering from an underground coalmine fire - Coalmine... | ecosystem: Environmental > Terrestrial > Soil > Unclassified ... | reverse complement strand
AGTCTCGGCGGCGCATCGACGATCGGTCAACCTCCAATTGGGCCAAAATAGCGCGATGCCGATTTCCCCCGACGCTGTTCGCGCTGCGCTCAATGCATTCCAGGATCCGTTGATCGGTCGCCGTCTCATCGCCGCCGGCGCGGTGAAGAGCGTCGAGGTCAAGGCCGGCCGCGCTTATGCGCACATCGAGCTCGGCTTCCCGGCTGCCGGCTATCGCGCGGAGCTCGCGGAGCGCATCGAAAAGCACTTGCACGATGCGACCGGCGTGGAAGGGCGCGTGCAGATCGACTGGAAGATCGCCTCGCACGCGGTGCAGAAGAACCTGCAGCCGTTGCCGGAGATCCGCAACATCATCGCGGTCGCGAGCGGCAAGGGCGGCGTCGGCAAGTCGACGGTCGCCGCGAATCTCGCGCTCGCGCTGCAGCTCGAAGGCGCCAAGGTCGGCATGCTCGACGCCGACATCTACGGCCCGAGCCAGCCGCGCATGCTCGGATCCAAGGAGCGTCCGACCTCGCCCGACGGCAAGTCGATGAACCCGATCGTCGCCCACGGCATCCAGGCGATGTCGATCGGCTTCCTGGTCGACGAGGAAGAGCCGGCCATCTGGCGCGGACCGATGGTGACGCAGGCGCTCGCGCAGCTGCTCAACGAGACGCGCTGGCGTGATCTCGACTATCTCGTCATCGATCTGCCGCCGGGCACCGGCGACGTGCAGCTCTCGCTGTCGCAGCGCATTCCCGTGTCGGGCGCGATCATCGTCACCACGCCGCAGGACATCGCGCTGCTCGACGCGCGCAAAGGCCTCGCGATGTTCCGCAAGGTCGGCGTGTCGGTGCTGGGCGTGGTCGAGAACATGAGCTATCACGTGTGCTCGCACTGTGGGCAGCGCGAGAACATCTTCGGCGCAGGCGGCGGCGAGAAGCTCGCGAACCAGTACGGCGTGGAGCTGCTCGGGCGCGTGCCGCTCGACGCGCGCATCCGCGAGCAGGCCGACGGCGGCAAGCCGACGGTGATCGCCGCGCCCGAGTCGGACGTCGCGAAGCTCTATCGCGACATCGCGCGCAAATCGGCGGCGCGTCTCGCCTACGCTCGCGAAGCCGCGTTCCCGGAGATCAGCGTCAGTGAAGATTGAGTCGGCTCGCCGGTGAGCGCAGGCGCGCGGCGCGCGCTCGTGCTCTGGGCGGCGCTGCTGATCAGCGCGTGGAGCGGCTACCGCGCATGGCTTGCGCGGCCGGTCGAGCAGGCGCCGGGCGTGCTGGTCGCCGAAGAGCCGATCCAGCAGAGCGTGGTGGAAGCTGCGGCGCCGAGGTTTCGCGTCGGCGACTACGACATCGTCGCGCTCGCGTCCTATCGACTGCGCGCACGATTGCTCGGTCGCCAGCGCTATCGCGCGCATCGCGAGGCAGAGCTCTCGCCGCTCGACTTCGCTGTCGGCTGGGGGCCGATGTCCGACACCGCCGTGCTCTCGCAGATGCGGCTGAGCCAGAGCTCGCGCTTCTTCACGCTGAGCTGGCGGTCGCCGCCATCGCTCCCGCAGGATGTGATCTTCGATCACGCTGCGAACATGCATCTGATTCCCGCGGACGCCACGGTTGCGCGCGCACTCGATAGAATGAGGCCGGGAGAACTCGTCGAGCTCGACGGCTATCTGGTCCGCGCGAGCGCGCCGGATGGCTGGAGCTGGAGCTCCTCGCTCACGCGAACCGACCGCGGCGCCGGCGCCTGTGAGCTGATGTGGGTCGAGCACGCTCGCGAGAATTGAACCCGGGAACGATGAGCATCAAGTCGGACAAGTGGATCCGCCGCATGGCGGGAGAGGGGATGATCGAGCCGTTCGAGTCGGGCCAGGTCCGCACCGCCGCCGACGGCCACAAGATCGTGAGCTACGGCACCTCGAGCTACGGCTACGACGTGCGCTGCGCCGACGAGTTCAAGATCTTCACCAACGTCAACTCGACCATCATCGACCCGAAGGCCTTCGACTCGAAGAGCTTCGTCGACTTCAAGGGCGCGTGCTGCGTCATCCCGCCGAACTCGTTCGCGCTTGCGCGGACCGTCGAGTTCTTCCGCATTCCGCGCAACGTGCTGACCATCTGTCTTGGAAAAAGCACGTACGCCCGCTGCGGGATCATTGTGAATGTCACGCCTCTGGAGCCCGAGTGGGAAGGTCACGTCACGCTCGAGTTCTCGAACACGACGCCGCTGCCGGCCAAAATTTACGCGAACGAAGGCGTCGCGCAGATGCTGTTCCTCGAATCCGACGAAGTGTGTGAAACTTCTTACCGGGATCGGGGCGGGAAATACATGGGGCAGCGCGGAGTGACGCTTCCGAAAACGTAGCACTGTCTCCGGCGGGAGACGCGACACGAAGTCACACGGGGAGTTGCAGGAAGTTTTTTCGACTGGCGGCACGAAGCCTGCTGTCGAATTCTTGCGGCTGATGGAGTCGCGGTGGACACGGAGGTGAGGCATGGCGATCGCGGTGGACGATCCTGCATTCGTTCCGCACCGGCGCTGGCGTCGCAAGGCGGTCGCGGGCACGTTCAAGTGGCTCGCGCGGCTCGGTCATCATCTCGTTCAGCGCAAGCGCCTGCAGCGCCACATCGAGCTGATCCGAGATGTCGCTTACGGCCCGCATCGCTACCACCGCCTCGACATCTATCGACCCGAGTTCGCGCCGCGTCCGCTGCCGGTGCTGCTCTACATCCACGGCGGCGGCTTCATGATGTGCTCGAAGGAGACGCATCACGCGATCGCGGTGACGCACGCCGCGCGCGCCGACTATCTCGTCTTCAACATCGACTATCGGCTCGCGCCGCACTTCAAATATCCCGCTGCGCACGAAGACGCCTGCCTCGCGTATCGCTGGGTCGCGGAGAACTGCGCGCGCTACGGCGGCGATCCGACGCGCATCGTCGTCGCCGGTGAATCCGCAGGCGGCAATCTAGCGCTCGCGATCGCGATCGCAGCGAGCTATGAGCGTCCCGAACCGTGGGCGCGCGCGGTGTTCGATTGTCCCGTGCGACCAGCGGCTGTCGCGCCGCTGATGCCGTACCTGCAGGTGTCGAATCCGACGCGCCAGGTGTTCAATCCGGCGGGCGGGCGGCTTTCGCTCAACGTCGCGCACGACATCGCGGAGTCGTATCTCGGCGTCGGCAACACCCAGGCGTCCTCCGACACGCAGATGGCCGATCCGATCCGCGTCCTCGAGGAGTGCGGATCACCCGCGAAGCCGCTGCCGCCGGTGTTCTCCGGCGTCGGCACGATCGATCTGTGCTGCGACGACGTGCTGCGCCTCGAGCGCGCGTGCCAGAAGCTATCCGTGCCGGCGACGATCCACTACTACGAGAACGAAGTGCACGCCTTCCATGTGCTGCGCTGGCGCAGCAACGCGCAGCTGTTCTGGCGCGCGAACATGGAATTCCTGCGCACGATCGCAGCGGCGGAGAAGATCATCGACGCGGAGACGCGCGTCGCGATCGACGCGAACGCCTAGCTATTTCACCGGATAGCCGAGCTTGCGCACGATCTCGTAGAGGCCGTTCCAGTCCTCTTCGTGCTTCGCATAGGGATTCGCGCTCTTGCTGCCGCCGACGATGGGCAGCTGGCAGGTCAATCCGAAAGGACCGACGGGAACGTTGAACGCGGGCGCATCGAGTTTCGGCGCCGAAGTGAAGTCGAGAGCCTGCGCGATGTTGATCGACGTATCGCCGCGCGCCCCGAGCGGGTCCATGCCGAAGCGCCAGCAGATGAAGTTCAGGATCGAGTTGTGGTCGAACGGGATGTGCGTGACGTGATTGCGCTTCGCGCGCGGGCCGATGAGGTAGCACGGCACGCGGAAGCCGAGCCGCCCGTCGTTGCCGATCAGGGAGAACTCCTCCGGTGTCACCGGCGCGAACGGCGGCACGACGTGATCGTAGAAGCCGCCCCATTCGTCGTAGTTGATGATCAATAGCGTGCGATCCCACTGCGGGCTGTTGCGGATCGCGTCGTAGACCTGATTGAGGAAGCTCTGACCCCAGCGGATGTCGGCGCGCGGATGGTCGTCCATCGAGATGCCGGTGCCTTCGCCGACCGAGCCGCCGAAGTTCGGGTCGATGTAGGAGACGTCGGGGAGTAATCCGAGCTGCGCGTCGAGCAGGAATTGCGCGAACGGCTTGGTGATGGCGATGTGCTTCTGGCCGCCGAACAGGCCGATGATCGGCAGGTCGGAGAAATAGAAGCGCGCGCTGCGGCCGGCATCGGCAAGCCGGTCCCAGATGGTCGGCAGATTTGAGAACGACAGCCCGTTGTCGTTGCGATCGGTCTGTCCCGCGTGCATGTAGAAGCGATTCGGGAACGTCTGCGACAGGATGCTGCAGAAGTAGCGATCGCAGATCGTCCAGTGGTCCGCGACGCCGGCGTTGAACGGCACGTCTTCCTTCGCGTAGTAGCCGATCGGGAAGTGATCGCCGATCTCGGTGCCGTCGGTGAGCAGGAAGCCGTCCATCGAGCCGTTGTTGAGCTCGACGCGGCCGCCGTCGTACGAATGATCGGGATCCGCCTTGCCGCAGCCCATGAAGCCGTACGCCGGATCCTGTGAGAGACGGAATGTCGATTGCAGGTCGCCGTTCTTGTCCGGGAATTGCAGGCCCGCCTGCTTGCCGTCGCCGCCCGGCACCCAGCCGAGATAGTGATCGTAGGAGCGGTTCTCCATCATCACCACGACGATGTGATCGATGCCGGAATCCGCAGGATCCGGCAATGCCGGCAGCGACGTGCCCGGATCGGTGCCGCTGTCGCCGGGTTGCGGCGAGCCGTCGCCACAGCCGGTGAGCGCGAGCGCGCCCGTCGCGGCCATTCCCTTGATCAGATGACGGCGACCGGGATTGAAGCGCATCCCGCGCCCAGAGCTTCGCTTGGACATCGATCCCTCCGTGGACGACAGCTTGCGCCCGATGCAGGCGCAAGCTCCCCGACGATGCGATTATTTTCTCACGCGCTCTTTGAAGGCTTCGTGAAGGCTGTCAGATCTGCCATCCCGACCGGATCGCGAGCCGTCGCAGGCTCTGCAGCTCGGCGAGGTGCTCGGCCTGCGCGCGTGCGACCGGATCCAGGATCGTGTCGAGGAATTCGTAGGAGACCAGGTTCGGCAGCGGGAAATGCAGACCGGTGCTGCACTCGCGGCCAAACCCGGACGGGCGATGCGGCACGGCGAATTTCGGCGCGGAGAGTTTCGGCGCGCTGTCGAAGTCGAGCGCATAGGCGAGGTTCAGCGACGTCGAATCGCGCGCCGAGAGCGCGCCCAGCCCGAAGCGCCAGCGCACGAAATTGAGGATCGAGTTGGGATCGAACTGCAGGTGCGTGACGTGCTTGCGCCGCGCGCGCGGGCCGATGATCGCCAGCGGCACGCGGAAGCCGAGCCGGCCGTCGTTGCCGACGACGGTGCGCTCGGCGTCGCTGACCGGCGCCATCGGCGGCGCGACGTGATCGAAGAAGCCGCCCCACTCGTCGTAGGTGATGATCAGGAGCGTCGAATCCCAGCGCGGGCCGCTGCGCACTGCGTTGTAGATCTGGTCGAGAAAGGCCTGGCCGTCGCGGATGTCGGATTGCGGATGGTCGTCGCGCGCGACGCCGTACGGCGATTCGCCCCCGGACGCGCCGAAGAACGGGTCGACGAAGGAGAAGTGCGGCAGGTTGCCGGCAGCCGCGTCGACCAGGAACTTCTCGTACGGCTTGCTGATCGGCATGAACGTCGGTCCCCAGAGACCGAGGAACGGCAGATCGTTGAAGTAGTAGCGGCAGCCCACGCCCTTGGCCTGCAGCAGGCCCCAGATCGAGGGCAGCGTCGACGGCGCCTGCTGCACGTAGGGCAGCGTGTTGGTGTTGCGATCCGTCTGTCCCGAATGGATGTACATGCGGTTCGGGAAGGTCGACGACAGGATGCCGCTGAAGTAGCGATCGCCGATCGTGTAGTTGTCGGCCACGCCCTTGAAGAACGGCACGTCGCCCGCGGTGTAGTAGCCGAGCGGGAAGAGATCGTTCGGCGACGAGACGGTCTGCAGGAAGCCATCCATCCTGCCGTTGTTGTAGTGCTTGCGGCCGCCGGAGTAGCCGTGGTTCGGGTCTTCCTTGCCGCAGCCCTGATAGCCGTACTGCGGATCCGCCGCGAGCGCGAACGTCGACTGCAGCACGCCGTTCTTGTCGGGATACTTGCGATTCTGTCCGCCATCCGCGCCCGGCACCCAGCCGAGGAAATGGTCGAACGAGCGGTTCTCCATCATCACCACGACGATGTGGTCGATGCCGCAATGCTCGGGATCCGGCAGCGGCGGCAGCGACTGCACCGCTTCGGCGTTCGGCAGATAGCCCGGCAGCGCGGCGCTTCCGGCCGCGGCTGCGAGTCCCTTGAGAATGCGGCGGCGACGACGATCGAAACTGCCCGAGCCGGGCGGTTGCTTGCGCGACATGTGACTCCCCCCGTTTTTTTGATTCCCCCGCCTCAAATCCTACGCCGGAAGCTCCAGCAGCGGTGGGCGGGTGGGGGTCGCTTGAAGTCTTCGTCCAGGGTCTGGGCGGTGATGTCCTTCACTTCAGTGTCGCCGGCGGCGGCCGGGTCGAGCTTGAAGCCGCGCCGATTGGTCGAGAAGTAGAGTGTCCCGCCGGGTGCCAGGAGCTTGACGCAGTCCTGGATCATCGCGATGTGATCGCGCTGGATATCCAGCACGCCTTCCATCCGTTTGGAGTTCGAGAACGTCGGCGGATCGAGCAGGATCAGGTCGAAGCGCGGCTGCGCCGGCTGCTCTTTCAGCCACGCCATGCAATCGGCCTGAAGCAGCCAATGTCCGCGCGCGTTCTCCGGCATCGGATGGAACTTGTCGGCGCGTTTCGCGCGCAGATGGTTCGCGTGCAGGTTGCGCTCGCCCCAGTCGAGATAGGTGCTCGACAGGTCGATCGAGAGCGATTGCGCCGCGCCGCCCTTGAACGCGTGCGCGGTCGCGCTCGCCGTGTAGCAGAACAGATTGAGGAAACGCTTGCCGCTCGATTCCTGCTGGATGCGATATCGCAGCGGTCGGTGATCGAGGAACAACCCCGTGTCGAGGTAGTCGTCGAAGTTCACGAGCAGCTTGCAGCCGTGCTCGTCGATCTCGTAGAAGCGGCCGCTGTCGTCCTGCTTGCTGTACTGCGCGCTGCCGCGCTGCGATTTGCGGATCTTGAAGTGGATGCGCGACGCGGGCACGTCGAGCACTTTCTGGATATGCGCGAGGGCCTCGCGGAGTCGACGCTCGGCCGCGACCGGGTCGATCGTCTTCGGCGCCGCGTATTCCTGAACGTGCAGATGCCGCTCGCCCGTTTCGTAGATGTCGACGGCGACGGCGTAGTCGGGCAGATCGGCGTCGTAGACGCGATAGCAGCTCACGCCTTTGCGCTTCGCCCATTTGGCGAGGTGCTTGAGGTTCTTCGTCAGGCGATTCGCGAAATCGTCGCCGCCGACCGCCACGGATGGTGGAAGTGCGGCGAGAGGCGGGACGCCGGAGCCGCCGGTGATCGCGGCTGGCGCAGTGCGTGCGTGCACCTGAAACAGCAGCAGCTTGCACGCGATCGGCCCGTTGTAGAGCGAATACATCTTGTCGGCGCGCATGCCGAGGCGCGGCCCGAGATCGGGACGGCCGGTGAACACCGCCGCGCGCCAGCCGGCGAAGCGCTCCTTCAGCGCCGCGCCGAGCAAGCTGTGCAGCTTGATCACCTCGGCGTCATTGGCGAGACGCTCGCCGTACGGCGGATTCGTCACGACGAGTCCCGGCGTCGCATCGGGCGGCGCGGAATCGGAGACGTCGCGCTGCTCGAAATGCGCGGCTTCGCCGAGCCCCGCGCGATTCGCGTTCCGCTGTGCGGCCCGCAGGGCGCGTGGATCGATGTCGTAGCCGAATAGCGGAGGCAATTTCTTCAGCCCGGCAGCGCGACGCTCGCGCGCTTCTTCGACGAGCTCCTGCCAGACTTTCGGCCGGTGCTCGAGCCACGCCTGGAAGCCCCAGCGCGTGCGCGCGATGCCAGGCGCGATGTCGGCGGCAATCAGGCCGGCCTCGATCACCAGCGTTCCCGAGCCGCACATCGGGTCGACCAGCGCGCCGCCGTTCGCCGCGATCTGCGGCCAGCCCGCGCGGATCAGAATCGCGGCTGCGAGGTTCTCCTTCAGCGGTGCTTCGACCCCCACCGCACGATAGCCGCGTCGATGCAGCGACTCGCCGGCGAGATCGAGCGAGATCGATGCGTTCTCGCGATCGAGATGCAGATGGACACGGATGTCGGGTTCGCGCGGATCGACGTTCGGCCGGCGTCCGATCGCCTCGCGGAAGCGATCGACGATGCCGTCCTTGACCTTGAGCCCCGCGAACTGCGTGTGGGTCACGTGCGGGCTGTGGCCCGCGACTTCGACCGCGAAGGTCGAATCCGGGGCGAACAGATCGGCCCAATCGATGGTCTTCGCCGCGTTGTAGAGATCCTCGGGGCTGGTGCAGGGGAAGGTCACGAGCGGTGTCAGGACCCGGCTCGCCAGGCGCGACCACAAGCAGATCCGATGTGCGCCGCGCTGCTCGGACCGGCAGAACACGCCGCCCTGGCGCTCGGCGGTCTCGGTGCCGCCGAGCTGCGCCAGCTCCGCGGCCAGCAAGGGCTCGACGCCCTTGGGACAGGTGGCGAACAGGGGCAGGACGTCGGACATGGGGCCGGCAGGGTATATCAACTTGATACACCAGCCCCAAATCTATAAAATCGCGCGCTCTTTTCCGGGTTCTACAGCCCCCGGAACGCGCAACTCTCGGAGTAATCCCGATGTACGCAGTCATCAAGACCGGCGGCAAGCAGTATAAGGTCGCCCCCGGCGACGTCCTCAAAGTCGAGAGCCTCACCGGCGACGTCGGTGCCAAGGTCTCGTTCGACGAAGTGCTGCTGATCGCCGACGGCGACAAGCAGACCGTCGGCGCGCCGCTGGTCAAGGGCGGCGCGGTCGCGGGCGAGATCGTCTCGCACGGTCGCGGCGACAAGATCCGCATCATCAAGCACCGCCGCCGCAAGCACTATCACAAGGAGCAGGGACACCGGCAGAACTTCACGGAAGTGAAGATCACCGGCATCACCGGCGCCTAAGGTTCGGAGCAGAGAGCAATGGCACATAAAAAGGCAGGCGGCTCAACCCGCAACGGTCGCGACTCGCAGAGCAAGCGGCTCGGTCTCAAGAAGTTCGGCGGCGAGTTCGTCGTCGCCGGCAACATCATCGTGCGCCAGCGCGGCACGACGTTCCGCGCCGGCGTCAACGCGGCGACCGGCAAGGACCACACGATCTATGCGCTGACGGACGGCAAGGTCGAGTTCAAGGTCCGCGGCGTCAAGCAGCGCACCTACGTCAACATCCTGCCGGCGGCCTGATCAGGACCGAGGCAGTGGAAAAGCCCCGGTCGTCCGGGGCTTTTTTCTTGCCCGCTAGAATTCCGCCATGAAATTCGTCGATGAAGCCAACATCCGCGTCGAAGCCGGCAATGGCGGGCGCGGCCATGTCAGCTTCCTGCGCCTGAAGTACGTGCCGTTCGGCGGACCCGACGGCGGCGACGGCGGCGACGGCGGCTCGATCTACGCGGTCGCCAATCCGAACCTGAACACGCTCGCCGACTTCCGCTTCACCAAGTCCTTCCGCGCCGAGCACGGCGAGCAGGGCGCGCGCAAGAACTGCAACGGCACCAAGGGCAAGGACATGGAGATCCCGATGCCGCTCGGCACGCGCATCTTCGACGTCGACACCGAAGAGCTGCTCGGCGAGATCACCAAGTCCAATCAGCGCATCCTGCTCGCACACGGCGGCTGGCATGGTCTCGGCAACGCGCGCTTCAAATCGTCGATCAATCGCGCGCCGCGCCAGTTCTCGCCGGGCACGCCGGGCGAGCAGCGCAATCTCAAGCTCGAGCTCTCGCTGATGGCCGACGTCGGATTGCTCGGCATGCCGAATGCGGGCAAGTCGACGCTGCTCGCGTCCGTTTCCGCCGCGCGTCCGAAGATCGCCGACTATCCGTTCACGACGCTGTTCCCGCAGCCGGGCGTGGTTTCGGTTGGCGCGCTGCAGTCGTTCGTGATGATGGACATCCCCGGCCTCATCGAAGGTGCCGCCGAAGGCGCGGGCCTGGGCATCCAGTTCCTGAAGCATCTGCAGCGCACGCGATTGCTGCTGCATCTCGTCGACATCGCGCCGCCCGACGGCAGCGATCTCGTGAAGAACATCCGCACGATCAACAAGGAGCTCAAGAATTTCAGCGAAGAGCTCGCCGATCGCGAGCAGTGGCTGGTGTTCAACAAGATCGACCTGATGTCGGAAGAAGAAGCGCAGGCCACGATCAAGGCGGCGCTGAAGAAGCTGCGCAAGAAAGTGCGCTGGTTCGCGATCTCCGCTGCGACGCACGCGGGGCTCGACGAGCTGAAGACCGCCGCGATGCAGTGGGTGGCCGAGCACGCGCCGAAGGAGGAGCCGGTCGCTGAGCGTGAAGAGCCCGCGGCACCCGAGCAGGAGATCCTGACCGATGACAGCGTCGAGTAGGGACTCGCTGCGCAGCGCGAAGCGCTGGGTCATCAAGATCGGCAGCTCGCTGATCACCGCCAAAGGGCAGGGCCTCGATTACGCGGCGATCCGCGACTGGTGCGAGCAGATCGCCAAGCTGCGCGCACAGGGCAAGCAGATCGTGCTCGTGTCGTCGGGCGCTGTCGCCGAAGGCATGGCGCGGCTCGCGCTCAAGAAGCGCCCGAGCGTTCTGCACGAATTGCAGGCCGCCGCGGCCGTCGGCCAGATGGGTCTCGTGCGCGCGTGGGAGCACGGCTTCGAGGATCACAAGATCCGCGCGGCGCAGATCCTGCTGACGCACGAAGACGTCTCCGATCGCGGCCGCTATCTCAACGCGCGCGGCACGATCCAGCAGCTGCTCGAGTACGGCGTCGTGCCGGTGGTCAACGAGAACGACACGGTCTCCACCGATGAGATCAAGCTCGGCGATAACGACACGCTCGGCGCGCTCACCGCGAATCTCATCGAAGCCGACCTGCTGGTGATCCTCACCGATCAGGACGGCCTCTGCGATGCCGATCCGCGCAGCAATCCCGACGCGAAATTGATCCACGAGGCGGAGCTGTCCGATCCGCGACTCGTGCTGCTCGCCGGCGACAGCAAGGGCGAGCTCGGTCGCGGCGGCATGCGCACCAAGCTCTCGGCGGCGCACATCGCGGCGCGCAGCCGCGCGTCGACGGTGATCGCGCACGGTCGCGCGCCCGACGCGTTGCTGAAGATCGCGAGCGGCGACGAGATCGGCACGCTGCTCAAGCCGGCCGACGAGCGCATGGGCGCGCGCAAGCGCTGGATCGCGGGTCAGCTGCAGGTGCGCGGCAAGCTCCACGTCGATGAAGGCGCCGCCAAAGCGCTCAAGAGCGGCAAGAGCCTGCTGCCGGTCGGCGTGAAGAAGATCGAAGGCGACTTCGATCGCGGCGATCTCGTCGCCTGTGTCAGCGACGGTCGCGAAGTCGCGCGCGGCCTGTCGAACTACGCCTCCGCCGAAGCGTTGCGCGTGATGGGCGCGAAGACCGATGAGATCGCCGCGCGGCTCGGCATGCCCGGCGAAGCCGAATTGATCCATCGCGACAATCTGGCGCTGGTGTCGTGAAAGCGTCGTTGCCGATCGCGTTGCTCATCGGCGTCTGGAGCGCGCATGCGCATGCGCTCTGCAGCGCAGACATCAGCATCAGCGACGTGGATGGCGTCGCCGGTCCGCTCGGCGCGCGCAGCACCGAGTGGTCGGGCAGCGACAGCGCTTTGCAGATGATGGTGCATGAAGGCGTCATCGAGCAGATCGGACAGCTGCAGGTGGTGAAGCTGCTGATCGGCCTGCGCGAGAGCGTCACCGGTCGCGACAACCAGGCCAAGGTTCGCGACGCGCTGCGCGCGATCCTGCACACGGTCGCCGACAATGCGGCCGCCTTGCGCGAGCTCGCGTCGAAGAGTGCGCCGACGGACAGCCGCACCACGCTCGTCGCCGATCTGGATCGCGAGATCGCCCTCGTGCGCTGCGACGATCCCGGAAAAAAAGAAGCGCCCGGTGCGGGCGGGCGCTAACCAGCAACTGGCGATCGGGGTCGCCAGCGCGAGCCTTCAGTTGCGGCTGAACACGTCGTTGAACGCGACGGAGACCGGATCCTCCGCCGACTTCGCCACCACGCGTCCGCGCGGGACGTCCATCACCAGCAGCGCGTTCGCGAGCGCGACCGCACGCTCGTGCGCCATCTTCCGGGCAGAGCCCTGCGTGCCGAGATCGCTCGAGTGGAAGGCGATCTCGATCTTCAGCTCGGGATCCTCCTTGAGCAGGTAGGCGATCTCCCGAACCTGCGCCTTCGATTGCGGATCGAGCCGCGCGGTGCCGTTGACGAACGCGATGTAGCAGCTGGTGCGGCCGGAGGTGCTGATCTCCCCGGCGAGATCCTGGGACGCCACCACTTGGCGTTTCGCGAGGTAGGCCGAGAGCGCATCGGACTCGGTGTCGCCAGCGAACGCGGAAGCGGCGGAGGCCATCAGCAGTGCGGTGACCAGGGTACAGCCATGGATGCGGTTCATGTGAGAACTCCTGTGGGTGCAGCGTGCGATCGACCTGCGATGGGCAGGGCCATTTCCCCCGGATTCGATGCCTGTGGTCGCAGCACCAAACCTCGGGAAAATCGTGGAGCGCGACGTCCGTGCCCGCGTCCCCCAATTGGAGACGCGCACGTCAGCGCAGCGCATGGGTGATCCTCACGAGCTCGGCCTGCCGCCGCGCGCCCGTCTTGGCCAGGATGCGGCGCAAGTGGGTGCGGGCCGTCTCGTAGGTGATCTGGTTCGCCGAGGCGATTTTCTTCAGCGGCACGCCCTCGGATAGCGTCTGCACGAGCTTGGCTTCGGCCTCGGTGAGCCCGTAGGCCGAGCGCAGCGCGGCCGTGCGATCCATCGGCTTGCTCAGCGGGTCGCTGATGAAGAGCAGCGCCACCGCGCCGAAAGCGCCTTGCAGCTCCGGCGGCAGCGGCTGGAGATTGAGCACCAGCGGCGGCTGCTCGAGGCGCGGCACGGCGATCGCCGGCAGCGGGAGGCAATGCGCGAGCGCGGCCGCGAACATCGCCCGAGCGTCACCGGTGGCGGCGATCAGGCGATGCTCGGGCGACAGCGAAACGCCGACGCCTTCGCGCAGGATCCGCTCGGCGGCGCGATTGCAGTAGACGACCTTGCCGACGGCAGAGATCATCGTCACCGCTTCGCCCATCCGATCGAGTGCCTCGGCGAGCGCTTCGGCTTCGCGGCCACTGAGCGGCGCGTTCATGGCAGCGTCACCAGGCCGACGTCGCTCAGCGTGATCAGCGCATGATCGGCGCCGCGGACGAGGTTGAAGTAGCTCAGCAGCAACAGCAGCAGGGCGACCAGCACGAACTGGAACAGGACGAACAGGCGCGCGGCCATGGCACGCGCTCACTGCAGGAACGAGGCGATCTTCGCCTCGATCGCAGGATCGATCGCGCAATGGCCGCCGCTGTTGTGCAAGGGCGCGATCACGCTCACGCCGAGCAACGCGGCGGAGTTGGAGAGCTCGGTCGCGCCTTCCGCGAAGCCGAATTGATCGCCGTCGTTGTACCAGACGAACAGCGCCGGCGAGGTCGCGTTGAGCTGCGTCACCTGCGCGATCGGATCGTTGCGCGTCCAGTCGTCGACGGTGAGGCCACTCTCGTCCGCGCCCAGGATCGCGAGCCCTGCGCGCACGACCTTGTCGATCGCGCGGGTGCGCGTCACGTAGGCGGCGATGTCCGGATCGCTGGAGAACGGATTGACGCTGGTGAACAGGCCCGGGCAGCCGAGCACGACTTTCTTGAACAGGTCGCCGCGGCGCTCCATCAGCAGCGCGGAGTTGTAGCTCCCCATCGATGCGCCCATCAGCAAGCGGCGCGTGACGCGCAGCGGGTTCGCGCTCTTCTCGGCCGCAGTGAGCAGCGCGGTCGTCGTGATCTTCTTCTCGAGGTACGGCATCAGCCGCGTCGTGAAGAAGTCGAACAGCGCGGGATGCTTCGCGACGTAGGCGCTCGGCAGATCGGAGAGCGTCCAGCGCGGGCCGAAGCTGACGGCGATCGCGATCGGCGGCGTCACCTTCGCGGCCTGCCAGCCCTGCTTGACCTGCGCGTACCACTGGCTGTCGAGCAGCTGGCGCTCGTTGCCGCCGGCGCCGTGCAGGTAATAGAGGATCTTGGTGCGATCCACCGTCGCGCCGCGCTCCATGCACCACGAGAAGGTGATGTCGTCGAGCACGTCGTTGGCCACGCAGATGCGGCCCTGCGTCGTCGCTTTCGCGCTGGGCGCTGCTGGGGCGTTGGCGTCGGCGAATTCCGTGACCGCATCGACCTCGGGGTCGATCAACTGGGCCGGCGCGCGGGCCATGGCGAGGGACGAAGCGCAACAGAGGCTGAAGGCGAGGGCTCGAGCGAGCCGCGTGGTGAAGGTCATGTTCCTGCTCCCCGGAGAGGTGAACCCGGCGCTCGTCGAGCTGCGCCGGGGCAGGAACAAAACTATTCAGGCAGGCCCTCCAGGTCCTGACGAATTCCGGACGGATTGCGGGGAAATTTGTGGCGGCGCGTCCCCGGACGCGGCAAGATGAGATGCATCTCGAGGCGCATTGGGACCTGTTCGGGGGAATGGGAATGCCTCAAGCGATGGTTGCGGAGGCGGCACCGCAGTCGCTGCGCTCGCGCGACGGAGAGCTCGTGCGGCTGATCGCCGAGCAGACCCACCGCGTGCCGACGGCGCGCTATCTTCCGAGCGGCCTGCTCGGGCTGCTGCTGCTGGAATACGTTCCGGCCTTCTACGCCGCCGCCTGGGTCCTCACGCTGTGGGCGGTCCTGTGGATCCGCACCGCCGAGCTCCGGCGGCAACCGGAGGATCCGACCCGCTCCGATCGGCAGAAGCTGCGCCAGACGATGTGGCTGTTCCTTGCCACCACGATGGCGCAGGCCGCGTCGATGGGATTTTCCCCGTGGGTGCCCACTGCGGTCATGACCGTCATCACGGTCTATCTGGTCGGAACGCTCACGGCCAATCTGCATGCGACCGCCGGCTACCTGCCGGTGGTGCTGCCGATGTCATTTGCCACGCATGCCCCGATGGTCGTCGCGTGGTCCGTCAACTCCGAGTGGGGGCATTCGCTGACCGAGCGGATCCTCTTCTGCTCCGTGCTGTGCATGCTCCATGCGTCGACGATGCTGAGCCACGCGCGTGGCATCCACAGCGTCTTCATGGAGTCCTACGACATCCGACTGCAGCAGCTCGAGCTGACGCGACGCTTGCAGCAGAGCGTCGAAGCGGCCGAGGAAGCCAATCGCGCGAAGACGCGCTTCCTCGCCGCCGCGAGCCACGATCTGCGCCAGCCGCTGCACGCGCTGTCGCTGTTCTCGGGGTCCTTGTTGCTGCGTCCGCTCGAAGCGCGGACATCGGCGATCGCGCAACAGATCGACCAGGCCGTCGGCGCGCTGTCGTCGCAGTTCGATGCGCTCCTCGACGTCTCCAAGCTGGACGCTGGCATCGTCGAGAGGAAGATCACCACCGTTGCGCTGCACGAGATGCTGCCGCAGCTCCGTTCGGAGTTCGCGCCGCAGGCGGAAGCGAAGCAATTGCATCTGGAGCTTCGCTGCCCGCCGGATCTGTGCGTGCGTACCGATCCGATCCTGTTCGCGCGCATCGTCCGCAACCTGGTTTCCAACGCGGTGAAGTACACCAGCAGGGGGTCCATCCTGCTCAGCGCCGAATCGACGCCGCCGCATTGCGTGGTTGCCGTCACCGATACGGGACCCGGCATTCCGGAAGCCGAGCGGGAGCGCGTGTTCGAGGAGTTCTATCAGCTCGGCAATCCCGAACGTGATCGCAGCAAGGGGCTCGGCCTCGGTCTCGCGATCGTCCGGCGGCTGACCGAATTGCTCGAGGTCGAGCTGCGTCTGCAGTCCTCAATTGGGGAAGGCAGCCGGTTCTCCGTGTTGCTACCGTTGGCCGCAGACCTTGCGCATTCCCCGCCACGCGAGACGGAGGAGCCCGCCGCCGTGCAGCAGGACATCGACGTGCTCGTGATCGACGACGAGGAGACGATCCGGCTCGGCATGAAAAGCGTCCTCGAGGGGTTCGGTTTCGGTGTCTGCCTCGCATCGTCGACGGACGAGGCGCTGCTCGCAGCGGCCTCGAAGAAGCCGTCGATCGTGCTGGCGGACTTCCGCTTGCGCCGCGGCGATGGCGGCGTCCGCGCCATTCGCGCGCTGCGCGACCTGTGTCCCGGACTGCCGGCGCTGCTGATCAGCGGCGACACGGCGCCCGATCGTCTGCGTGAGGCGCACGAGGCTGGGGTCGAGCTGTTGCACAAGCCCGTCAACGCCGTATTGCTGCGCGACTCGGTGCTCAAGGCCTTGCGCACATGAGCGAGCCGGCCGGCGTCACCGAGCGCAAGGAGAGCCAGGGGACGAGCCCGTCGGACCAGAGCAGCCGCTGGCTCTCGCGCGAATTCGCCGAGCTGGCGGCGCGTCGCGGAATCTGGTCGGAGTACGCGGACGGGACCGTCGCCGCGTTCGACGTCCTCATCGTCGGCAGCGGCTATGGCGGCGCCGTTGCGGCCTGGGAGCTCGCTGACTGGCGCGACGGCAAGCCGAGGCTCACGGTTGGTGTCCTCGAGCGCGGACGCGAATATCTGCCTGGCGCTTTCCCGGCGCGGATGGCTGATCTGCCCAAGCATCTGCGCGGAAGCTTCGCCGGTAAGCGCCGAGGCGGCGAGCAGCTGTTCGACATCCGCGCCGGCGCCGATGTGAACGTCGTCCTGGCCAACGGGCTCGGTGGCGGCTCGCTGATCAATGCGGGCGTGATGGAGACACCGGCGGCGCAGATCTTCGACAAGGGGTGGCCTGCCGGCCTGACGCGCGCTGCGCTGCAGCCTTTCTACGACGAGGCGCGCGAGCTTTTGGGTGCGCCCAAGACGAACACGATCGGGTCGCATAAGGACGGCCAGCGGCCGAAAAAGACCGACCTGCTCAACGAGATGGCCGGCAGCCGCCCTTTCCACGAAGCGGTAATCACCGTTGCGATGAAGGACGCGTACGAAACGAGCGGCGGCGTGAAGCTCGAGCCGTGCAAGCTCTGTGGCGATTGCGCCGCCGGATGCAACTACTCCGCCAAGGAGTCGCTCGATACCAACCTGCTCGTGGGCGCGGTGCGGCAGGGCGTCGACGTTTTCTGCGGCGCGACCGTTCTGCGCCTCGAGCGCAGCGCCAAAGCACCGCAGCTCTGGTGCGTGCAGGTCGTTCACACCGATCCCAAGATGCAGGCTCGCGAGGGCAAGCCGCGATGGATCGCCGCGAGCACCGTCATCCTTGCAGCGGGAACGCTGGGCTCCACCGAGATCCTTCTGCGCTCGCAGCGCGACACGACCCGAGGCTTGCGGTTCTCCACGGCGCTCGGCAAGCGCTTCTCGGCCAATGGCGACTCGCTCCTTTTTGGCTACAACTACGACAGGCTCGCGAATGCGTTCGCGAACGAGGACGACGCGCCGGACGATCGCAAGGTCGGCCCGACGATCACCGGCGTGATCGAGGCCGGATCGCAGGGCGACGGATCGTCGTCGCCGATCACCGTGGAAGAGATGGCCATCCCAGGGCCGATTCGGCGCTTCGCCGAGGAAGTCATCGTGACCTCGAATACGCTCCAGGAGCTCGGCGAATTCGATTGCACGACTCACGATCGCGGCCACCCGCCGGACGACGCCTTCGCGGTGCATCCGGAAAAGATCAAGCGCACTGCGATCTTCGCGGCAATGGGCGACGACGGCGCCGGTGGTCATCTGCAGCTCTCGCAATGCGCTGACGAAGCCGGTGACGGACAGATCGACGTCATCTGGCCCGAAGCGAAGCGGCATCCGCTATTCCAGGGCCAGCTCGAGCTCTTGAAGGCGATGACGGGCGAAAAGGAATCCGGCAAGAGGAGCCTCGCCGGCGATGGCCGCACGCTCGCGAATCCGCTGTGGCAATTCCTGCCGCCCGACATGGAATTCCTCGTGGGCGATCAGCGCGGTCCCATCGTCACCGTGCATCCGCTCGGTGGCTGCGGCATGGCGGACGCCCGCGACACGGGCGTCGTCAACCAGTGGGGGGCGGTCTTCAATGCCGACGGCCAACGCACTGACGACGTGCACGCTGGCCTGTATGTGCTCGACGGCTCCATCATCCCGACTTCGTTGTGCACGAATCCGGCGCTGACCATCACCGCGCTCGCTCTGCGCGCAATGCGCAAGCTGCGCGGGCGGGACGCGGCGCCGGGGAAGCCGAAGTGGCAAGCGCAGCGGCGGCCTTTGATCGCCAACGTCGCGACGCAGATCGCCAGCCGTTCGAAGACACGGACGGAAGTGGAGTTCACCGAGCGGCTATCGGGACGCGTGCGCCTGGGTCGCGAGAAGTGCTGGGTGGAGCTCACGCTCACCTACGACCCGCTGCCGATCCGCAACTTGTTCGCCCCCAACCGCGACACCGGTGGCGCGATGAGTGACGCAGTGCTGAAGATCGCGAAGAGCGCGGAGGGCGAGAAGAAACAGAAAGAGCGCGGGCAGCTGCGCATTTTCCTGGAGAAGGATTGGCGCGCATACAAGCGCGCATGCCGGCATGGAGCGGACGTTGCTACACGCGCCGCGCTGCTCAAGCACTCCGCGCGCTTCTATGTCAGCGGCGAGCTCGTCGTCATGGAGCGCGAGCCGTCGCGACCACTGCGCCGGCTGCTCCGCGGTGCTTGCGCATGGGCGCTCAATCGCGGCGTGCGCGACATCGTGCTCGACCTCCTGGAATCGCGCGACTTCAATCCCAAGCGCTTTTACCAGCGTCTGGTCGGGATGTTGAAGCTGGCGACGCGCGCCGGCGAAGTGCGGATGTTCCGCTACGGCCTGCGCATCGACGAGGCGCTGGAAGCCAGCTCACGCGCCGAGCTTGCGCAGCTGTGCCGGAGTTTCGTCGGCGAGACGGTGCAGGGCATCAAGCGGATCACTTATGCGCGTCCCAGCAATCCCTGGCGCCAGCTGCAGGAGCTGACGCTCACCCGATTTCCCGCGCTGCGCGGGCGCGATCAGGTCTTGACGCTGGACCCGCAATATCTCGCCACGCGGGGCCGGCCGCTGTTCGGGATCGTTGCGCAGCGGGAACATGCGGAGGCGCTGCTGGACGTCGTGTCGCTCGCGGGCTATCTCGCGCGCATGCTGCTCAACATCCATGTGTGGAGCGCGCGCAAGCCCGATGCGCCGAAGGCGCAAAACGTTCGACGGCTTCCCGGCAAGCTGCCCAAGCTTCGCGATCCGGAGATTCACACGATCGAAGTGGATCGATTGAAGGACCAGCCGGTCCTCATCCGGCTCACGCGGTATCGGGGCGACACGCTCGCTCCGGAGCTGCCGCCGATCATCATGTTCCACGGCTACAGCGCGAGCGGCACGACGTTCGCGCATCCGTTGCTCAATCCGAGCATGGCCGCGTTCCTCGTCGATCGCGGGCGCGACGCGTGGGTGGTGGACATGCGTTCGAGCTGCGGCATGCCCACCGGCGCGCTGCCGTGGACCATGGAGCGGGTCGGGTTGATGGATATTCCGGCGGCGATCGACTACGTCTGGTGGAAGACGGGCGAGCGCAAGCTCGACGTGATCGCCCACTGCATGGGCGCAGTCATGTTCTCGATGGGCGTGCTCTCCGCCGATCGCGGCGAGGTCAAGGAGCTGCTGAGCGCGCGCGATCTCGACCCCGGACCGATGCAGCTCCAGGGCGATCGTTTCCGCGATGCACGCAAGGCGCTGCCGATGCGCATCCGCCGCGCTGTGCTCTCGCAGAATGGGCCGTTACCGATCTTCACGCAGCCCAACATCTTCCGCGGGTATGTCATGTCGTATTTCGCGCAGATGTTCGGATCGCTGCCCTACGCGTTCCGTCCCGAGCCCGAGCAGGGGCTCGCGCTGGATCTCATGGACCGGCTGTTCGCGACCGTTCCATATCCAAACGCAGAGCTCGAGCGCGAGAACTCCTGGCGCGTGTGCAAGAGCACGCGTTACGCCGGCACGCGGCATCGCATTGACGCGCTCTACAACCGTTCCTTCAAGCTCGCGAACCTGAGCGCCCAGGTGCTCGAGAACATCGACGACTTCTTCGGTCCGATGAACCTCGACACGCTGTCGCAGGTCATCCAGTTCGCTCAGCACGAGACGATCACCAATCGTGCCGGGCGCAATCGCTTCGTGTCGCGCGATCGGCTGCGCGAGCTGTGGAGGTTCCCGACGATGAGCGTGCATGCGGACCAGAACGGCCTTGCCGACGTCGCGACGCTCGATCGGATGGCCGCCGTATTTCGCGATGCCGGCGTCAATTGGCGCGGCGTCAAGCTCTACGGTCGCGGTCATCAGGATTCGGTGATCGGCGAGGGCCTCGAATTTCTGTTCCGCCGCATCGGCAGGTTCCTCGAGGTCTCCGACCAGGCGCTCGAGCATGCGTAAGCCGCCGCCGCTATTCCAGTATCGCTTCGAGCCGCCGTGGCTCGGTCCGATGCGCTTGTTCGATCCGCGGAAGACCTGGATCGGTCTCGGCGCCGATCCACGGCTCGGCGAGCCGGTGGCGCTGTGCATGCTGCCTGTGGAGCAAACCACACAGGGTTGGACCTGGCAGGTCAGCGTGCTCGAAGGCCTCAAGAAGCTGCCGAGCCTGCCAGACGACGTGACGTTGTATGAAGAAACGATCTGGGCACTTCCAGGCGCGAATCGGAATCTGCAGTTGCCCGCCGGGTTTCCGCCCGCGGCCTCCAGCAACGACACGGACTGGCACGCGCAGACGCTACCGTCATGGGCGGATCGGGCGCAGCAGCTCGCCGTGTTCCATGTCTACGGGCAGGGCGCCTCGATGGCGGATCCCGGCACCGGCGGCGGCTCCGGCTGGTCTAACCTCGCCGAGCACCGGATCTGGCAGGACATCGGCCACGGCCAGTTGCCATCCTGGTTCAAGCACAAGCTGATGTCGGAAGAGATCACCCGGCCACTGCTGCCGACGCCGCAGGAGCCCGAGAAGTACCGGGCGCTCCAGCGGGGCATCGCGCGCGCGCTGGAGCATCTGAACGACGCGGGCGATGAGGATCGACCGGTGCCGCGTACGCCGCGGAGTCTCGTTCCACGACACGAGCCCAGCGTCGGCGTAGAGCGTCAGATCTGCCTTGCGCTCGGCAGTTGCCAGTACCCCCCGGGCATCATCAACCAGGAGCCGGGCTTTGCGTCGTGGCATCGGCTGGAACAGCGGCTCGCTTCGGGCGACGAGCCGCGGCCGTCGCTTCTGGTGCTCACGGGCGACCAGGTCTACATCGACGCGAGTGCCGGCTTGTTCGACCCGACGCAGCGCGACGACCGCTATGGCAAGCCTTACGAGGCCTGGTTGCGCAATCGGCACGTTGCCGAAGTCGTGCGCCGCGTTCCGGTGCTGACGATGCTCGACGACCATGAGATCGAGGACAACTGGGAACCGATGTCCGAGCATCTGTCGCAAGCGAACTGGAGTAACGAGCAGAAACGTAGGCGAGGACTCGAAGGGTTCTGGCGCTATCAGCGGCCGCCGCCGCAACCGGATGTGAACTCGTCCGCGTTCCATCACACGTGGGTTGCGCTGGCCTCGAAGGATGCTGGTTTGCCGTTGTTCCTCCTGGATACGCGATCCGGGCGCAAGCTGCGCGACAGCGGATCAGCCGCGGCGGCGGAGATGTTCTCGCCGGGCCAGCTGCACGCACTGCAGAAATGGCTGCTCCAGGAGCCGGACCTTCCGAAGATCGTGGTTTGTCCGGCGCTGCTGCTGCCGCGGCACCGGAATGCCGTTCGCGCAGAGCTCCTGAGCGGCAGCGATGCTGATTCTGCGGCTTCGCTGCGCGCGGACGCCTGGGACGGGTATCCGGCGAGCTTCCAACGGCTGTTGCAGTTCATCGTGGACAACCACGTCCGCCGCGTAGTGTTCCTCTCGGGAGACGAGCATCTCGGCATCTACTCGGAGGCGAAAGTGCGGCCTTTACAATCGTCGAATCCGGCAGACGACGTTGCGATCTACACGGTGCATTCGCCGGGTCTGAATACGCCATACCGCTTTGCCAACTCGCTGGAGGACGACCTCATCGCGACGGAGGAATTCGACTTCACGCCCGGCGGGAAGGCTTCGACGTATCGATGCTCGGTGAAGCGGACGGATTTCCTTGCCGGCGCGGGGTTTGTCGTGATCGGCATTGGCCAGGCGGCGAACGGGACCTGGACGCTGAGCTGCGAGTTCGACGTCGTGAACGTGCCCAAGACTCCTGTGCACACGTTCTCAGTGCCGCTGGTCTGATCACGGATTCGCGTTGAGCTGCAATCCCGCCCGAGCGGCTTCGAAGATCGCCTCCGTCCGGTTCTGCACGCCGAGCGCGTTGAACGAAGCGGCCAGGCTCGCGCTCACCGTTGCGTTGGGCAGGCGCAGCTCGCTGGCGATCAGGTCATCGGTCTTTCCCTGCAGCGCCAGCCGCAGGATGAGGACCTGGCGATGGCTCAGGCGATCCAGCGGATCTTCGTGGCTGGCGTTTCCCGGCGGCGCTGGCATCCCGACGACGGCCTCCGGCGGAAGGTAAACGCCGCCGGCGACGATCAGCTGCAGGGCGGCGATGGTCACCGCGTTGCTCGAGCTCTTCGGGATGAAGCCCGCGGCGCCCTCGTGAATCACCTGGCGGATGATGGCCGGATCGTCTTCACCCGACAACACGACCAGCGTTGCGTGCGGCAGCTTCTGGCGGACGGCGCGGACCGCGTCCATCGCCTTGAGGCCAGGCAGGTGATAGTCGAGCAGCACGAGATCGACGGGCGTCGTGTCGGCCAGCGCCAGCGCCTGCTCACAGGTCGTTGCTTCGCAGAACGTCGCGTGCTCGTCGAAGTCGGAGAGCACTTGCTTGACGCCGTTGCGCACGATCTCGTGGTCGTCGACGATCATCACGCGCTTGCCGCGCGGCGGTTGCGCCGGCGCGCTGGTGCCCTCCGCAGCGACCGGTGCGATGAGGCGATAGCCAACGCCATGCGTGGTCTTGATGATCGTCTGGCTTTCGTCGCTCAGCACCTCGCGCAGGCGACTGATGCACTTGGTCAGCACGGTCTCGCTGAGGATGCGGCCGGGCCAGACTGCGGCGAGCAGATCGTCCTTGCTGACGACTTCGCCGGCGCGCCGGAGCAGGACACGCAGGACCTCGAACGGCTTGCGCTCGATCTCCACTTCCTTGCCGTCGACGATGAGCTCGCACGTCCGCTCGTCGAGGATCGCGTTCGCGAAACGCCAGCGACGCGATTCCTCGAGCGATGACGATCCCCGCGCGGCGTCCTGCGACCTGGTGGCCATGTCGCGGCTTCCCCCCGAAAGCCGTGCCCACGTGGCGTGGGCGAGGCGCCGATGATCGAACGAATCCGCCTCGGGTCGCAAGATTCGCGGGTCGCACGGGCAACAAAAAACCGGCTCTCGCCGGTTTCTTGTGACGCTCGATCTTGCGCTTTAAGCCAGCGCCGCGATCTGCTTCGACAGATGGCTCTTGTGACGCGCGGCCTTGTTCTTGTGGATGAGGCCCTTGGTGGCGTAGCGGTCGAGCACCGGCACCATGATCTTGTAGGCCGCCTCGGCCTTGGCCTTGTCCTTCGCGCCGACGGCCTTGACCACGTCCTTGATCGTCGTGCGCAGCATCGAGCGCAGCGCGGTGTTGTGCGCGCGGTGCTTCACCGCCTGACGGGCTTTTTTCTTCGCGGACGCAATGTTGGCCAAAGCAAACTCCGGGGAACCGAGCGGTCAAAAATTTGGGGCGCGTAGTATTCTGTTGCGCCCCTCGTTTGTCAATCAGAAGAAGGCCTCGTGAGCGACCGCCAGAAGTATTCGTCCGGCTCCAAATGGGAGCCGATCGTCGGCTATTCCCGCGCGATCCGGCAGGGCAACCTGATCTGGGTCACCGGCACCACCGCCACCAATGAGAAAGGCGAGATCGTCGGCATCGGCGATCCCAAGGCGCAGACGCTGCAGGCGATCCGCAACATCGAGAAGGCGCTGCAGGCGCTCGGCGCGACGCTGAAAGACGTCGTGCGCACGCGCATGTTCGTCACCGACATCACGCTGTGGCAGGAATACGGCGCGGCGCACGGCGAGATCTTCGGCGAGATCCGGCCCACCACGACGATGGTCGAGGTCAGCCGCCTGATCGACGACCACATGCTCATCGAGATCGAGGCCGACGCGATTGTCGACGCCTGATCCGCTGCCCGACGGCAGTCCCGAAGAAGAGCCGCCCGTCGCGCCGAAGCTGCTGAAATCGACCGGCGTCGTCGGCGCCTTCACGCTGGCGTCGCGTGTGCTCGGCTTCGTGCGCGACACGATGTTCGCGCACGTGTTCGGCGACAAGGCGGGCATGGACGTGTTCATCATCGCGCAGGCGATCCCGAACTTCGGCCGCCGCATGTTCGCCGAGGGCGCGTTCCAGCAGGCGTTCGTGCCGGTGTTCACCGAGACCAAGACGCGCGGCACGCAGGACGACGTGCGCACCTTGATGTCGGTCGTGATGGGCACGCTCGGCAGCGTGCTCGCGCTGATCACGCTGATCGGGTGTCTTGCCGCGCCGATCCTGCTGCTGCTCTTCGCATCGGGCTTCACCGCCGTGCCTGGTAAAGCCGAGCTCGGCGCGCAGCTGCTGCGCTGGACCTTCCCGTATCTGATGTTCATCTCGCTGACCTCGCTCGCCGGCAGCGTGCTGAACACCTACGGCCGATTCGCGGTGCCGGCCGCGACACCGATCATCCTCAACATCTGCCTGATTGCGTCGGCATACATCCACGGCGGCGAGGTGCACGTGCTCGCGTATGCCGTGTTCATCGCGGGCATTCTTCAATTCGCCATGCAGCTGCCTTCGCTCGCGCGCTTGCGTCTGCTGCCGATGCCGCGCTGGGGCTGGCGCGATCCGCGCGTGCAGCGAATCATCACGCTGATGATTCCGGTTGCGATCGGGTCGGGCGTCGCGCAGATCAGCCTGCTGCTCAATTCGGGCTTGTCGACCTGGCTCGGCGATGGTCGCGTGAGCTGGCTCTATTACGCCGATCGCCTGATGGAATTCCCGCTCGGGGTGTTCTCGATCGCGGTCGGCACGGTGATCCTACCCGCGCTGTCGGCGCAGCATTCGCGCGAATCGCCGCAGGAGTTCTCCGCGACGCTCGACTGGGGCATGCGGATCGTGCTGCTGATCGGCTTGCCGGCGGCGCTGGGATTGATCCTCCTCGCGGGGCCGATCATCGCGACGATCTTCGGCGGCGCGAATTTCGGTCCGCGCGCCGTGCTGATGACGCAGTACGCGCTGTGGGCATACGCCGTCGGCTTCGTGGGGTTCTCGATGATCAAGGTGCTGGTGCCCGGCTTCTACGCGCGCCAGGAAACCCGGGTGCCGACGCGCATCGCCATCACCGCGCTGATCAGCGGCATGACGCTCTCCCTCACGCTCTACACGATCGCGAAGGCGACGGGCTCGGAGATCGGACACGCCGGCCTCGCGCTCTCCACCTCGTTCACCGCCTCGCTCAACGCGACGATGCTCTGGCGGCGCCTGCGTCGCGACGGCGTGTTCGTGCCGGAGAAGGGATGGAGCCAGTTCCTGCTGCGCCTGCTCGCCGCAAATCTCGCCATGGCGATCGTCACGCTGCTGCTCGCCGGATCGACCGAGAGCTGGATCGGGCAGCCGCTGACGCACCGGATCGTCAAGCTCGTCGTCGTGATCGTCGCGGCGGTCGTCGCTTACTTCGCGACGCTGCTCGTCACCGGATTGCGGCCGGCGCATCTGCGTCACGCGCATCACTGACGCCATGGAACTGGTGCGCGGCGTCCACAACCTGCGCGATCGGCATCGCGGGTGCGTGCTGACCATCGGCAACTTCGACGGCGTCCACCTCGGCCACCAGGCGCTGATCGCGCGCACGCGCGAGCTCGCGAAAAAGTTCTCCGTGCCGTCGGCACTGCTCACCTTCGAGCCGCTGCCGCGCGAGTTCTTCGCCAAGGACCGTACGAGCCCGCGCGTGTCCACGTTCCGCGGCAAGCTGTGCGCGATCGAGGAGCAGGGCATCGACCGCGTGATCCTCCAGCGCTTCGGGCCGGCGTTCGCTTCATGGTCCGCAGAGCGGTTCGTCGAGGAGCTGCTGGTCGACAAGCTCGGCGTGCGCGCGGTGGGGATCGGCGACGACTTCCGCTTCGGCGCGCAGCGGCGCGGCGATTTCGCGATGCTCGAGCAGCTCGGCGAGCGCCACGGCTTCGAGGCTCACCACATCGACACCGTTGCGCGCGACGGCATGCGCTGCAGCTCGAGCGCGCTGCGCGAAGCGCTGACCAAGCCCGACCTCGCGCTCGCCGCGAAGATGCTCGGACGGCCGTATCGCGTGATCGGACACGTCCGCCGCGGCCTTCAGCTTGGGCGCAAGCTCGGCATGCCGACGGTCAACATCTTCCTGCACCGGAGCCTCGCGCTGCGGCTCGGGGTCTATGTCGTGCGCGCCCGGATCGGCGAGAGGCAGTGGAACGGCGTTGCCAACATCGGCGTGCGCCCGACGCTGGGTTTCACGCGCTGCCTGCTCGAGACGCACCTCTTCGGCGATCCCGGGCAGCTCTACGGATCGATCATGGAAGTGGAGTTTCACCGCTGGCTGCGGGAGGAGCGCAAGTTCGACTCGCTGGAGCTGCTCGCCGAGCAGATGCAGCGGGACAAGGCCGACGCGGTCAAATACTGGTCAGCACACGTATAATTGCTGCCCCGCACAATCGCTGTGCGGCCCCCGAAGACCGTGACCGACTACAAGAAGACGCTCAACCTGCCGGAAACCGCGTTTCCGATGCAGGCGAATCTCGCCAAGCGCGAGCCCGAGATGCTCGCGCGCTGGGAGAAGGAAAGCCTGTACGCGAAGGTGCAGGAGGCGACCAAGTCGCGCCCGCAGTTCTGGTTCGTCGACGGCCCGCCGTATGCCAATGGCGCGATCCATCTCGGGCACGCGGTCAACAAGACGCTGAAGGACATGGTGGTGAAGACCGCCGTGCTCGACGGCTTCCACGCGCCGTTCGTGCCGGGCTGGGATTGCCACGGCCTGCCGATCGAGCTGCAGGTCGAGAAGAAATTCGGGAAGGTCGGAGAGAAGATCGACGCGCCGACCTTCCGTCAGAAAGGCCGCGAGTATGCGGAAGAGCAGATCGACAAGCAGCGCGTCGACTTCAAGCGCCTCGGCGTGCTCGCCGACTGGGAGCATCCGTACAAGACGATGCATCCGGCGTTCGAAGCCGAGCAGCTGCGCTGCCTCGCGCAGATCGTCGAGCGCGGCCACATCGTGCGCGGCTTCAAGCCGGTGCACTGGTGTCTGGATTGCGGCTCGTCGCTCGCGGAAGCGGAAGTCGAGTACGAGGACAAGAAGTCGCCGGCGATCGATGTGAAGTTCGCGGCGGCGGATGAAGAAGATTTGCTGAAGCGCTTCGCGCCCTCACCCGGCGCAGCGCGCCACCCTCTCCCGTCCCATGGGGATTCCCTTCGGTCACAAGCGGGAGAGGGGAACATCTCGTTCGTCATCTGGACCACCACGCCCTGGACGTTGCCCGCGAACCAGGCGATCTCCGCGCATCCGGAATTCGATTACGTGCTCGCAGATCTCGGCGAGCAGGGCCGTGTCGTCGTCGCGGAAGGCTTGCTCGAGGCCGTCGCCAAGCGCGCCGGCGCAACGCCGAAAGTGCTGGCGACGGTGAAGGGCTCGATGCTCGAAGGCGCGCGCGCGAAGCACCCGTTCGCCGATCGCACGGTGCCGATCGTCCTCGGCACGCACGTCACGCTCGATGCCGGCACCGGCCTCGTGCACACCGCGCCGGCACACGGCGCCGACGACTACATCGTCGGACAGAACTACAAGCTGCCCGTCGACAATCCGGTTGCCTCGAGCGGCAAGTTCATCGACGGCACGCCGCTCGTGGCGGGCATGCACGTGCGCAAGGCGGACGAGCCGATCATCAACGAATTGAAATCACGCGGCGCGCTGTTGCATCTCGCGACCATCACGCACAGCTATCCGCACTGCTGGCGCCACAAGACGCCGTTGATCTTCCGCGCAACGCCGCAGTGGTTCATCTCGATGGACGCGAAAGGGCTGCGCACGCAGGCGCTCGAAGCGATCGAGAAGACCAACTGGATCCCGGAATGGGGCCAGGCGCGCATCTACGAGATGGTCGCCGCGCGGCCGGACTGGTGCATCTCGCGCCAGCGCTTCTGGGGTGTGCCGCTCGCGATCTTCATCGACCGGGACAAGCAGGAGCTGCATCCCGACACGGGGGCGCTGCTGCGCAAGATCGCCGATCGCGTCGATCGCGAAGGGCTCGAGTGCTGGTTCGGAAGCAAGACCGAGGACTGGGGCGTCGACGCGTCGCGCTACGAAAAGAGTAGCGACACGCTCGACGTGTGGTTCGACTCGGGCGTCGTGCACACGTGCTCGTTCAAGCAGACCGGCACGACGCCGCCGGACTACGCGAAGGTCGACAGCGCCGAGAACCACGATCCGAAGACCGGCAAGAACGGCACCAAGTATCCGGTGTTCTATCTCGAAGGCTCCGATCAGCACCGCGGCTGGTTCCATTCCTCGCTGCTCGCGCGCGTCGCGATGGACGGTCATCCGCCGTACACGCACGTGCTCACGCACGGCTTCACCGTGGACGAGCAGGGCAGGAAGATGTCGAAGTCGCTCGGCAACGGCATCGAGCCGCAGGACATCATCAAGACGCTCGGCGCCGACGTGCTGCGCCTCTGGGTCGCCTCGAGCGATTACTCCGCGGAGATCGTGCTGTCGAAGCAGCTGCTCGATCGCATCGCCGACGCCTATCGCCGCATCCGCAACACGGCGCGCTATCTGCTCGGCAATCTCGCGGGCTTCGACCCGGCGCACGATCGCGTCGGCACGACCGAGATGCTCGCGGTCGATCGCTGGGCCGTCGCGCAGGCCGCGAACTTGCAGGACGAGATTCGCGCGGCCTATGGCAAGCACGAGTTCCATCTCGTCTATCACAAGCTGCACAACTACTGCGTCAACGATCTCGGCGGCCTGTATCTCGACATCCTGAAGGACCGGCTCTACACGATGCCGGCGAAGAGCCTCGGCCGGCGCTCCGCGCAGACCGCGATGTTCCATATCGCCGAAGCACTGGTGCGCTGGATCGCGCCGATCCTGTCGTTCACCGCGGACGAGATCTGGCGCGCGCTGCCGGGCGATCGCAGCGCATCGGTGTTCTCACAGACCTGGTACGACTTGCCGAAGGTCGAGGAGAAGAGCGTCGACTGGGGCACGCTGATCTCCGTGCGCGACGGCGTGAAGAAGGTGCTCGAGGATCTACGCGTCAAAGGGCAGATCGGCTCGGGCCTCAACGCCGACGTCGCGCTCTACACCAACGGCAAGCTCGCCAACGCGCTCGAGCGCGTCGGCGA
>Ga0070741_10005116_pt1 | contig 29563 bp, 22 predicted proteins | sample Coa_R1_4_FD_66440 | JGI IMG/M metagenome (GOLD analysis project Ga0070741, IMG submission 66440) | Surface soil microbial communities from Centralia Pennsylvania, which are recovering from an underground coalmine fire - Coalmine... | ecosystem: Environmental > Terrestrial > Soil > Unclassified ... | reverse complement strand
CGATACCACACACGTTCCTCGTCTCGTTCGTACGCGGTCAATCCGTAGACGAGACCGCGCAGGTGTTCCTCTGCTTTCGGTGTCGTGACGATGCTGATCGCCGCGGTGACGAGGAAGCAGGTCGTCCACGCGGCGATGGCGCCCCAGAAGTTCTGCGCCATGTCCGACGCGTATCCGTGCAGGTTCGCGAGCTTCGGCAGCAACGACGCTCCGCCGGTGACCGTGGTCATCAAATAGTGGAGCGCGGCCGCCGCGGTGCCGGCGACGAGGCCCCAGAACGCGCCGTCGCCGGTCGTGCGCTTCCAGAACATGCCGAGCAGGAACGTCGCGAACAGCGGTCCGTTCACGAACGAGAACACGAGCTGCAGCATGTCGTTGATGTTGTTGAAGCGCATCGCGCCGTACGCAGTGATCATGCTGATTGCGACGCCAAACACCGTCGCCATCCGTCCCATCCACAGGTAGTGCGCGTCGCTCTCGCGCGGACGGATGTAGCTCTGGTAGATGTCGAACGTCCACACGGTGTTGAAGGCGGTGACGTTGCCCGCCATCCCGGACATGAAGCTCGCCATCAGCGCCGTGAGTCCCAAACCCAACAGGCCGGCCGGATAGTAGCGGCCCATCATCAGCGGCAGCGCCATGTTGTAGTCGTAGCTGCCGTCGGCGAGCTTCGGCAGGAGCGGCGCCGCGCCGGCGTTCGGGTGCAGCGTCAGGCCAAGCGCGACGATCCCGGGAACGATGACGAGGAACGGGAAGCACATTTTCGGCACCGCCGCGATGAGCGGCGTGCGGCGCGCGGCGTTCATCGAGTCCGCCGCCATCGCGCGCTGGACCACGAGGAAGTCGGTGCACCAGTAGCCGAACGACATCACGAAGCCGAGGCCCATGATCATCCCGAACCACTCGATGCCCATCGGGTTCGCCTGCGGGCTGCCGAGATTGGTCCACGAGTGGACGAACGTCGCCGGCACGCGCGCCGACAGTCCTTGCCAGCCGCCCGCATCGCGCAGTCCGAGATACACCACCGGCGCGAAGCCGAACACGATCAGGAAGAACTGCAGGACTTCGTTGTAGATGGCGCTCGTCAACCCACCGAGCGCGATGTAGAGCAAGACGACGAGCGCGGACACGGCGATGCTGGCGTGGATGTTCCACCCGAGGAGCAGGCCGAGGAGCGCGCCCATCGCGTACATGCTGATGCCGGACGAAAACACCGTCATCACGGCGAAGGTCAGCGCGTTGAACGCGCGCGTCTTTTCGTCGAACCGCAGCTTCAGATATTCGGGCACGCTGCGTGCGCGTGAACCGTAATAGAACGGCATCATGAAGACGCCGACGAACGCCATCGCCGGAATCGCGCCGACCCAGTAGAAGTGGCTCGTCAGGATGCCGTACTTCGCGCCGCTCGCGGCCATTCCGATCATTTCCTGAGCGCCGAGATTGGCCGACAGGAACGCAAGCCCCGCGACCCAGGCCGGCATCGATCGCCCCGCAAGAAAGAATTCGGTGCTGCCGCGGATCTGCCGGCGCAGCATGAACCCGATCCCCAGCACAAAGAGGCCGTAGATGACGATGAGCAGCAGATCGATCGGCGCGAGGTGCACGGCGCCGGTAATACTGCCACGAACTGGCCGCGCGATCAGTGGGCGATCGCGGTCTCCACGACTGCCACCAGTTCCCGGGGCAGGACCGGTTTCGGCAGCACCGCGCACGCGCCGAGGGCTCGCGCCGCCGGCAGCAGTCCGCCGCCAAACGCACCCGACATCGCGACGATCTTCAGCTGCGGCCGCGCGGCGTGAATCGCCTGAATCGTCTCGATGCCTTCCTGGTCCGGCATGACCAGGTCGATCAACGCGACATCGATCGGCAGTTCGACGGCGATCGGAATCGCGCGCGTTGCGTCGTGGACCGCCATCACGTAGAACCCGGACCGCGACAGCGCGGCATCGAAGAGCGTCGTGATTGCCGCCTCGTCGTCGACGACGAGGACCGAGATGGGGCGGCGCGGCGTCTGTTCCGACGTGCGGGGGAAGTACACGTGGCACGCGACGCCGTGCCGCTCCACATCGACGGTCACCCACGTGCCGGCGTGCCGTTCGGTCGGCGGACAGCCGCCCGCGTCGGCAAACACCTGTGCGATTTCAGGCGGACAGATGTCGCACAGTGTGCGGCCGCGGATCTCGGCAAGCGGTTGCTCCACGATCCGCTCGAACGCGCGATTTACGAGCAAAACGCGCCCGTGATGATCGAGCGAGACCAGCGCATCGCCGTTGACGACCGGTGGAACCTGCACTGCGGGTCGATGATTACATGGAGTGTGCCAGCGCTGTTGGCGGGACCGATTCTCGATCGCGGATTTCGCGGGCGAGCCCGGGAGGCCCGCCCGCAGTCCGGAGGAGGTTAGTGCAGCATGCCCACGCGCTTGAGCGAGGCGAGCGCATTGAACGAAAAGACGATGTCGAGCCGTGTCTTGTTGGTGACTGCAAACGCGTTGTTGACCGCCTGCGTGACGAACACGGACGTCGAGAACTCCTTCGTCAGCTTGACGGTGCCCGTCTCGTACACGCGCCGGCCCTTGTTGAAGCGATCGGCGTTCAGCCCCCCGTAGTTCGCGTCGATGTCCGCGTAGCCGCCGCCGACCGCGAACCGCGAACCGAGATTGCGCTCGCCGTACGCCGCGAAACCGAACGCGCCGGTCGTTCCAAACCGTTTGTACTGTTCCCACCGCACGGTATCGACGACCACCGCCGGCACTTTCGCCGAGAACGCCGTGCGCAGCGTGCCGACGCCGGACAGCCACGTGTAGTCGCTCGACACGGTCAGCGCGGACGAGAATTTTTTGCTGACCAGGAAATGGCGGTAGTTCACCTGATCGATGTTTCGATAACGGCCGCTGAACGACGACATCGTCGTGTCGCCCAGGTAGCCGGTCGTCGCGGAAATCTCGTCGAAGTACATCTCTTTCGGCATCTTCACCGTGACGCGCTCGCCGAGCAGATACCCGTCGTTGTCCCAGCTCGTGATCTCGGTCGACTCGCCGCGGACGGGCGCGATTCCGCCGTAGCTGAATTCGAGACCCTTGACCGGCGCCGCAGCGAGGAACAACTGCTTCAGGTACCACGTGTCGACACGATCGCCGGTGCCGACCCCCATGTTGTTCCAGCCGCTCGTGAAGCCGTTGCCGGTCGCAATGCCCGCGTTGACGCTGAAGCGGCCCTTCGGATCGATCTTGACCCGCGCCTTGATCCCGCCGCTGTCCTGTCCCTGGCGCGTCGACACCACGCCTGCGCTCGTTTCGATGTACCGGTACCGCGTCTGGAAGGTCGCCGTCTGCAGATCGACCCAACGCTCGAACGTGTTCGGGACAGCTGCCGTCGGTGGCGCCGGTGCTGGCTTGGCTGGCGGCTGTGGATCGGATGTCGCGGCCGGCGTGGTCTCGTCGTTCGACGTCGGACCCTGCGCCAACGCGATGCCCGTTCCGGACAGGAACACCAGGACCGCAACCCCGAGCCGCCGCGGGATGCCGTACGCCGCCGATTCGACCTTTCGCATACCCATCTCCCTTCAGGGCCCAAGTCGGGCCGTGATGGTGAAATCGGCCGTGACCGCGTTCGGCGTAGCGGACGATGACGATTCGCTTAAGGAGTTTTGGTGGCACGCCGATTCGATCCCCGAGCGGTCGTCCCACGAAGCGACAACCGCGGATCGGCATGTCGCCGATCTGAGCGAAAGAGGTGCTCCGATGAAGCGTGTTGCAACCGTGACTCTGGGTCTTGCGTGTCTGCTTGTCGCGGCGGCCACGTCGTCGGCGGCGGATGCAGCGCTCCAGGCGAAGCTCGATGCCAAGATCGAAGTGGTCAAGGCGTGGGCCGCCGATCCGGTCGTCGTCGCGGCCGTCAAGGCGCACAACGCATCGGAGCCCGCGGACCACACGGCGATGACGCAGGACAAGTGGACGGCGCTGACGGTGCTCGACCCGTTCGTCCGTTCGTTCACGAAGACCGATGCGGCAGCGTTCCTCAAGACGAAGAAGACCGACGAGGTGTCGGAAGCCTTCTTGTCCGACGCCAAAGGCGACAAGGTCGCATTCCTCGCCAAGACGACCAACTGGTGCCACAAAGGCAAGCCGAAGCACGACGTCCCGATGACCGGCAAGGTGTGGCAGGGAAACGTTGAAGTCGACGAGTCCACTGGCATGCAGCAAATCCAGGTAGCGGTTCCTGTGATGGACGGCGGCAAAGCGATCGGGTCGCTCGTCGTCGGACTGTCCGTTGCGAAGATGTAACTCGGTAACGCGCCTTTCGATGGGGAACGGGCGATGAAAACGAACAGTGTGCCGCGTCAGCTTCTGGTGTTCATGATCACGGCGTGCACGATCGTGTTTGCGGTCTGCACGATGCTGTTCCTGATGCTGCGGACCGCGTATCAAGATTCTCGCGCGGCGGCTGATGCCGGCATCGCCGAGGGTGCGCGCGGTTTTTCCCTGCTGGACCGCATGGCGTCGTCGCAGACGGCGCTGCAGGCCGCGGTTCGGCTGAAGGATCCCGACGAGATCGAGAAGGCGATCAACGGCTTCGCCGACAGCGACAAAGGGATCAGGGCGCAGTTGGCGTCGGCAGGCGCCTCCGCCGCAACGATTCAGGCGAAGTTCGATGCGGCGGTCGCCGCCAGACAGCAGGCCATTGACGCGTTCCTCAAAGGCGATGTCGGCGCGGCGAATGAGAAGATCATGACGGCGGTCAACCCGGCATACGGCGAGGTCCAGACCGCGATTCGCGCATTTGCCGACGCCTCGACCAAGGCCACCGAGGCGCGCTTGTTGGCCAACGAAGACGTGGCGTGGAAGAGCGTCGTCTGGCGCTTCACGATGCTGACGCTGGTGATCGCGGCGTTTGGCGGCTACATGCTCCGCACGCGCTCGAAGATCAGCCACGCGCTGCGCAAGACCTCTGTCGAGCTGCGGGAAGGCGCTTCGCACATTCTGTCCGCGTCACAGCAGGTGTCCACGTCGGCGCAGGACCTGTCGCAAGGGGCGACGGAGCAGGCCGCGTCGCTCGAGGAGACATCGGCGTCGATGGAAGAGATGTCGGCGATGACGCGGAAAAACGCCGAGAACGCACAGCAAGCTGCCCACCTGATGACCGACGTCGACGCCCGCGTGAACGGAGCCAACGTGTCCTTTGGACAGATGGTCGAGTCGATGTCGGCGATCGAGGCGTCGAGCGAGAAGGTGTCGAAGATCATCAAAACGATCGACGAGATTGCGTTTCAAACGAACATCCTGGCGTTGAATGCCGCGGTCGAAGCGGCCCGCGCGGGGGAAGCGGGCATGGGTTTCGCGGTCGTGGCCGACGAGGTTCGCAATCTCGCCCAGCGGTCGGCGCAGGCGGCCAAGGATACGGCCGTGCTCATCGAGGAATCGATCGCCAAGGCGAAGAACGGCACCGTCAAGGTGGAGCAGGTCGCCTCGTCGATCAGCGAGATTACGCAGAGCGTGACGAAGGTGAAAGCTCTCGTCGACGAGGTGAGCGTGGCGAGCCGTCAACAGGCGCAGGGCATCGACCAGGTCGTGCAGTCGATCACGCAGATGGAGAAGGTGACGCAGACGACTGCCGCGACTGCCGAAGAGAGCGCTGCCGCGAGCGAAGAGCTGAACGCGCAATCGGAAACGACGATGGCCGTCGTGCGACAGATCGAAGCGCTCGCCGGCGCCAGCGGCGCCGAAGCGCGCACGCCTGCGGCGGCGCCGTCAGCACCATCGGCCTCGGTTGTCCCGCTTCGCCGACCCGCACCGGCTTCACGCCGGCCGCCATCGGCCGAAGAACAGATACCACTCGGTCACACCGGCACGTTCGGATCCTTTTAGCAGGCCCACCTTACGGGGCGCCGCAGAGATGCGGCGCCTCCCGCCAGTCCCATCGCAGGTGCGCCGCGCGCGCCGGCTGTTGTACAGTGACCCTCCACACGGAGGGTGTATGTGCGATCAGGATCATTTTGATGAGGACAAAAAGGCGTTCGAGTTCCGCGGCCAGGTGACGCGCCGCCAGTTCGGCGTGCTGCTCGGCGCCGGCGTCGCGATGATGCTGCCGAAGGTCGTCAACGCCGTCTCGGTGAGCGACGGCGACGTGACAATCACGACGCCTGACGGCATGTGCGACGCGTACTTCGTCCACCCGTCGAGCGGCACCGCGCCGGGCGTCCTGCTGTGGCCCGATATCTTCGGCCTGCGTCCCGCGATGAAGACGATGGCGAAGCGCCTCGCCGAAAACGGCTACTCGGTGCTCGTCGTCAACCCGTTCTACCGCACGAAGAAGGCGCCGACCGCGGATCAGGGCGCGGCGACGCCGATCCAGTCGCTGATGCCGCTCGCGCAGGCGCTGAACGAGCAGACGCACATGACCGACGCGAAAGCGTTCGTCGCGTGGCTCGATCAGCAGTCGTCGGTGGCGAAGAACAAGAAGGTCGGGACGCAGGGCTACTGCATGGGCGGACCGATGGCGTTCCGCACAGCCGCCGCGGCGCCGGATCGCGTCGGGGCGGTGTGCTCGTTCCACGGCGGCGGACTCGTGACGCAGCAGCCGAACAGCCCGCACCTGCAGGCGTCGAAGACGAAGGCGCAGATGCTGATCTGCATCGCCGACAACGACGACAAGCGCGCGCCGACCGACAAGGACGTGCTGAAAGAGACGTTCGCGAAGTCGGGGCAGCCGGCGGAGATCGAGGTCTACTCAGGTTGCGCCCACGGCTGGTGCCCGCCCGATTCCGGCGTGTACAACGAACCGGGCGCGGAAAAGGCGTGGAGCCGCATGCTCGCGACCTACAGCAAAGCCCTCGCCTAAGATGTCGAAGCAGCCCTAAAGCAAGTTTTCGATAGCCGACCCGAGCATACCGTTCGTATGCTCGGGTATGTTCGACATCCGCCAGGCGATCCGCAGTCTTCTCCGGCGTCCTGCCTACGCCATTGCCGCCGTTGCCACAATCGCGCTCGTCATCGGTGCGAACGCCGCGCTGTTTGCCGCGATCAACGCGACGCTCTTCCGTCCGATCCCGCTCAAGAGCGGCGATCGCACGGTGCAGATTTATCTCCAGCCGCCGGGGCAGCTCGATCCATCACATCGCAATCCGCTCCACGCGATCGATCTCGTGCGCTTCCGCGAGCGCAGCCGGACGCTGACGCACATCGGCGCGTTCACGACCGTCGAACGCGTCCTCGGCACGTCAGCCGAGCCGGTCGTCGTCAGCACGATTCCGATCAACGCGGAGCTGCTGCGCCTGTCGTCGGATGCGCCGATGCTCGGTCGTCTGTTTACCGATGCTGAGGAGAAGAACAAAGATCGTCTCGTCGTCCTGAGCTACGGCGCGTGGCAACGCCGCTTCGGCGCCGACCGCAACATCGTCGGACAGACGGTCCAACTCGACGGCGATCCGTACGTCGTGGTCGGCGTGATGCCGCAGTCGTTCCCGCCAACCTTCCTGGACGCCGAGATCTGGACGCCGCTCGGCATCATCAACTCGGCGCCGGTTACCGAAGCGCGAACGTATCTCGTCACGGTCGCGCAGCTCGCGGACGGCGTCACGTTCGAACAGGCGGACGCCGAAACGCGCGCGATCGTCGCCGACCTCGCACGCGAGATCCCGACGACGCATCAGGGATGGACCGGCGGGCTCGACACGTTCCGGCACTGGCAGTACGGCGCATTTCGAGAGCCGCTGCTCGTGCTGTTTGCGGCCGTGCTCGTGCTGCTGTTGATTGCGTCGACGAACATCGCCAGCCTGACGCTCGCCCACGTGACGGCGCGCGGCGGCGAACTCGCGCTGCGCCGTGCGATCGGCGCGAGCCGGTGGGACGTTGCGCGGCTCGTCCTTCTCGAAATCCTGATCATCAACGTGCTCGGCGCGGCGTTCGCGCTGAACCTCGGCGCGTGGCTGCTGCCGTCGCTGCTGGCGATCGCGCCGGCGACGACGAAGGTGCTCGGGCAGGTGACGATGGACTGGCGCGTCGCGGCGTACGCGTTCGCGTGCGCGATCGCGTCGTCGGTCGCCGCTGGCGTGATCCCGGCGGTCAACGCGTCCGAGTTTGCGCCGCTTGCCGCCGCGTCGAGCGCGCGGTTCAGCGGTTCGAAGCACCGTCACGCCTGGCGGACGGCGCTGCTCATCGGTCAGACGGCGTTGTGCGTGGCGCTGCTGATTTCGGGCGGCTTGCTCGTGCGTGCGCTCGTCAACTCGTCGCGGCTCGCGCCCGGTTACGATCCGACGCATGTCCTGACGGCGCAACTGCAGCTGCCGGCGTCCCGCTACGCGAACGGTCCGGAACGCGTCGCGGCGATGCAGCGCATCTTCGACCGTGCCGCTGCGATCCCGGGCGTCGTCTCCGCTGGGGCGACGATGAACCGGTTTACGCCGGGATTCTCGTACTTGACGCTCTTCGGCATCGAGAACCGGCCGTCGCCGGACGGCTCGGACTACACGGGGCAATTTCGTCGCGTCAGCAACAACTACTTCTCGACGATGCGCATCCGCGTCCTGAAGGGGCGCGTGTTCGGCACGCAGGATTCGTTGTCGACGCCGCTCGTGGCGGTCATCAGCAAATCGTTTGCGGATCGATATTTCTCCGATGTCGATCCGATCGGCCGCCGGATCAAGCGCGGACCGCAGTGGGCGACGGTGATCGGCGTGGTCGACGATGTGGCGGACGTCGATCTGCTGCAGGCGCCCGAACCGACGTTGTACGCCGCGTGGTCGCAGACGGCGAACGTCGCCTTCCCGATGGCGCTCGTGCTGCGAACGACGGGAGCGCCGGAAAGCGCCGCCCCCGCGCTGCGCGCAGCGGTGGCGAGCGTCGATCCGCTCCTGGCGCTCGATCGCATTCAGTCGGTCGAGACGTTTCTCGGCGAGTCGTTGGCGCCGCAGCGGTTCCGGACGACGCTCATGATGCTGTTGGCGATCGTCGGGTTGATGCTCGGGGCGATTGGGATTGCCGGCGTCACGGCGCGCGCGATTGCGGAGCGGATGCCGGAGTTCGGCGTCCGTCTGGCGCTGGGGTGCGATCGACTCTCGCTGTGGCGTCACGCGATCGGCGATCAGCTTCGGGTCGTCGGCATCGGGGCGGCTGCGGGTCTGCTGCTGTCGGTCGCCGTGAGCAAGGCGATCGCGTCGCTGCTCCCCGAAACGGCCGGCATCGATCCTGTCGTGATGGGCGGAGCGGTCGCGGTCCTGGTCACGACGGCGCTGCTGGCGGCGGCGATACCGGCGTCGCGCGTGATGCGGTTCAATCCGCTCGTGATTCTGCGATCCAACTGAGCGTGGAACAAAGCCGTAGCCGGTCTACGTCTATGGCTTCATGCACGCCGTTCTCCTGCCGGTCCACATCGTCGCGGGTGGCATCGCCATCGTCCTCGGCGCGATCGCGCTGATCGTCGCGAAGGGCGGAACGCTTCACCGGACGAGCGGAATCCTGTTTGTTTACGCGATGCTGGCGATGGGCATCAGCGCGTCGATTCTTGCGTTCATCAAAGGCGGCGTGACGGACCCCAACTTCCTTGGTGGCTTCACCTGCGCGTACTTCGTCGTCACGGCGCTGACGACGGTTCGCGCCCGGTCCGCTCTTTCGCGGCGCGTCGACGCGGCAGCCGCGACGGTGGCGTTTTCGCTCGCGGCGCTGGAGGTCTACGCGACGATTCAGGCGTGGAATCGCCCGCATTTTTCGCTGAACGGCGTCCCCGGTCCGATGATCGTGTTCCTCGGGTCGATCTTCGCCATCGGCGGCATCGGCGACGTGCGCGTGCTTCGGTCGGGTTCGCTCGCTGGATCGGCGCGGCTGAAGCGGCACCTGTGGCGCATGTGCTTCGCGCTGTTCATCGCCGCGGGATCGTTTTTTTCGATCCGCGCGCGCGTCGCGAAGATTCTCCCCGAACCGTTCCTGTCCGGACCGATGCGCGCGCTGCCAGTGCTGCTGATCTTCGTCGCGATGTTCTACTGGATGTGGCGGCTCAGTGCGCGGCGGCGACCGTCGGTGATTCTCCGATCGGAGCCCGCGCCCGCAGCGGTTCGCGCTTGAGGACGACGTGCAGCAGCACGGCGGCGCTCATGATGATCGCGCTCCAGAAGAAGATCTCTTGAAGCCCGTGGAGCAGCGACGTCTTCACGCCCAGCATCAGACGCTGCAGTAGTAATGTACCGCCCGGCGCCCGGCTGAACGCCTGTTCGAGCTGCGGCCGCACCTGCATCAGCAGCAGCGGGTTCTCGAAGTACGGGATAGCCGGTTTCGCCGCCGCCGGCAGCGTCGTCGCGAGGCCGTCGGTGAACTCGTGGTGATAGCGCGTCAGCATCATCGACCCGAATGCGGCGACGCCGACGGTGCTGCCAATCGAGCGGAAGAAGATCGTCGACGAAGTCGCCGCGCCCATCCGCTCCGCGGGGGCGACGTTCTGCACGGCGAGCGTGTAGACCGGCTGCAGCAGCCCCATCCCGAGCCCGGCGATCACCATCGCGGTCGCGACGTAGAAACGCGCGGTGGTCAGGTCCATACGCGCGAACATGATCATGCCGATCGCGATCAGGATCGATCCGGCGATGCCGATCGTTTTGTACTCGCCGGTGCGCGAGATCGTCTGTCCGCCGAACGCGGCGGCAATCACGACGCCCATCAGGAGCGGCGTCAGCAGGTTGCCCGACTGGGTGGCGGATACGCCGAGGACGCCTTGCATGAACAGCGGCAAGTAGATGATCGTGCCGAACATGCCGACGCCGAGCACGAACGACGCGACCGAACAGACCGCCATGATCGGATGCTGGAACAGCACGAGCGGGATGATCGGTTCCTTCGCGTGGCGCTCGGCGAAGATCAGCGCGACGAGCATCACCGCCGACGTGACGAAGAGCGACGTGACGCGCGGCGACGTCCAGCCGTATCGCGTCGCCCACGTCAGCGCGAGCAACAGCGGGACGACGCACCCGATCAGCGTCGCGAAGCCGGCCCAATCGAGCTGGCGCGCCTCGCGGCGCGGCCGCATGTTGGGAAACTCGAAGTAAATCGCCGCCAACGCGATGATCCCGACCGGCAGGTTGACGTAGAAGCAGGCGCGCCACGACCACGAGTCGGTGAGCCAGCCGCCGAGCGTCGGGCCGAAGATCGAGGCGATGCCCCAGATGGCGGCGAACAGCCCCTGATACTTGCCGCGTTCGATCGGCGAGAAAATGTCGCCGACGATCGTGAAAAGAATGCCGGTCACCATGCCGCCGCCGACACCCTGCAGGCCGCGGAACACGATCAACTGTCCCATGCCGTCGAGCGGCAGGAAGGTCATCTGCCCGGCCGCGCCGCACAACGCCGACGCGACGACGAACAGCAGCGCGCCGAGCATGAAGTACGGCTTGCGTCCGGAGCGGTCCGACAGGCTCGCGAAGATGGGGACCGACACGGTCGACGCGAGCAGGTAAATCGTCGCGACCCAGGGATATCGATCGAATCCTTGCAGCGACGCGATGATCCGCGGTTCCGCCGTGCCGACGATCGTCTGATCGATTGCCGCAAGGGAGGCGGCGAGCAGCAGGCCGAGCATCGTGCCAATGAGTTGCGGACGCGTGAGGCGGAGGAGCCCGGACGTGACGTAGACCGGTTCTGCTGGTGCCGTGGACATGTGAGCGCGAGATCATACGACGAACCGGCGTCACGTCAGCGTATAGACTGTCTATGGCTGTGGCTATAGACTATCTGTAACCATGACACTGCACTCCTCGCGGCCTGACGCCCGCACCGATTTACTCCACGGCACGCTCGACATGTTGATTCTCCAGACGCTGCAATGGGGGCCGCAGCACGGGTACGCCATCGGGCAGACGATTCGCGCCCAGTCGTCCGACGTCCTGCAGGTCGAAGCGGGATCGCTCTATCCCGCGCTCCAGCGTCTCGCCAAAAAGGGATGGGTCACGTCGAAGTGGGGCACGACCGAAGCGAACCAGCGCGCCAAGTACTATCGCCTGACGCCGGAAGGGAAGAAGCAGCTGCTGCGCGAGGAATCCCGATGGACCGAACTGGTTGCCGCGATCGGACGCGTGATGTCGTGGAACAGGCCATAGACCGTCTACGTCTATGTGGCTATAGAAACGCTATAGCCTGGGAGGCCGCGTGTTCGACAAAGCTGACTTCGACGACGAGATTCGCGCGCACCTGAAGATCGCCGCCGCCGAGCGCGTCGCCGACGGCGCAAGCCCGAAAGACGCCGAGCTCGACTCGTTGAAGGAGTTCGGCAACGTCGCGCTGACCGGCGAAGCGGCACGCCGCGTCTGGGTGCCGAACTGGCTCGAATCGGTGTTCGACTTCGTCAGCGACATCCGCTACTCGGCGCGCGTGCTTGCCAAGAGCCCTGTCTTCTCGCTGACGGTCATCGCCGTGCTCACGCTTGGCATTGGCGTCAACGCCGCGGTCTTCACGCTGCTGAAGAGCATGGCGCTCAACCCGCTGTCGGGCATCGGCGATTCCTCGCAGCTCTCCATCATCGTCAACGAGACCGACAAGGGCCGGAAGGCCGGTCTGTCGTATCGCGACTATCAATTCGTCCGCGACCACGACCAGTCGTTCTCGGGCCTCGCCGCGTCCGGACTGCTGGCGGCGAATTTCGGACGCGGAAAGAACGCGAAACCGATTTACGCGGAGCTGGTCAGCGGCAACTACTTCCAGGTCCTCGGCGTTCGGGCGGAACTCGGGCGGACGATTCTGCCGTCGGACGAAGTCGCGCCAGGCCGACATCCCTACGCCGTCCTCAACGACGGTTTCTGGCGCCGCGATTTCGGCGCCGACCCAAACATCGTCGGCAAGACGATCGAGATCAACAACTTCAAGCTGACGATCGTGGGCGTCGCCGATCCGTCGTTCCACGGAATGATCGTCGGCTACGACGACGAGGCGTTCATTCCGGTGATGATGGCGGCGCAAATGGGCGCCAACGTGGGCAGCCTGCAGAGCGGCGCGTCGACCGATGTCCTCGCCGACCGCGGCGCCGGCATCCTGGACGTGTTCGGGTTCCTGCGGCCCGGCGTCACGGCGCCGACGGCAAGTGCGCAGCTGAAAACACTCTCCGCGACGCTGATGCAGGAAGCCGGCATCAGTGAAACGAAGCAACAGCTCACGCTGCTCCGGATTTGGGAATCGCCGTATGGCGGTCAGACATTCTTGCTGCCGGCGCTAGTCGTCCTCGCCGTGATGGGCCTGTTCGTGCTGACGATCGCCTGCGCGAACATCGCCGGGCTCGTCCTGGTTCGCGGCATGTCGCGGCGTGGCGAACTGGCGGTCCGGCTCGCGCTCGGCGCGTCCCGGTCCCGCGTCGTCCGGCTCCTACTGCTGGAAAATCTCGTGCTCGCGATTCCCGGCGCGATCCTCGGCATGCTCCTCGCTGCGCGCGCGATACCGTTCCTGACGTCGTACGCGCAGACGATGGCGGCGCCACAGCGGTTGTTCTTCAACATCCAGATCGATCGCCTGGTGATTGCCTTTGCCGCGGCCGTGGCGACGGCGAGTGCGCTCGTGTTCGGCTTCGTGCCCGCGCTCCGCAGCTCGCGCATCGACCTGGTCACCGCGATCAACGAGGATTCGTCGCCGCGCGGCGCGGCTCGAGGACGGCTGCGCTCGGGGCTCGTCATCGCGCAGGTGGCGGTGTCGTTGCTGCTGCTCGTGGGCGCCGGCCTGGTGACGCGAAGCCTGGACGCCGCACGTCATGCGTATCCCGGCTTCGATCCGAATCACGTGACGGCGATCGACATCGACCTGCGCGCGAACGGCTACACGCCGGCGCGCGGCCGTGTCTTCTACCGTCAACTGCTCGATGCGGTGAAAGCCGATCCTGGCGTCGAGTCGGCGACGTTGGCGTCCACGATGCCGCTGAATCTGACGGGGGTACGCGAGCAGCGCGTCGAGGTCGACGGCTACACGCCTCGCAAGAACGAGGATCTCGGCTTCGAATCGGCGACCGTCGGGCCCGACTACTTCAGCACGCTGCGTATTCCGCTGAAAGCGGGACGCGGGTTCGAGGATCGCGACGACGAGACGGCGGCGCCAGTCGCGGTGGTGAACACGACCTTCGCGCAGAAGTTCTACGCGGGTGCGGACAACGCAATCGGCAAGCGCATTCGCGTCGGCACAGGCGGCTGGCGGACGATTGTCGGCGTCGCGGCAGACATCAAGTACTCGCAGATCAACGAGCCGCCACGGCCGTACGTCTACCAGCCGTTGTTCCAGGCCTATCGCTGGAGTATGACGCTTCATGCTCGCGGATCCGGGCCTACCAATGCCATGGTCGAACAGGAACAGGCGCACATCGCCACGCTCGATTCCGACCTGCCGATCATTCACGCTCGCGCGCTTCGCGACACGCTGCCGGGCGCGACCGTGATCCTCGAATTCATGTCCGCGTTCCTGTTCGTGTTCGGCGCGTCGGGCATGGCGCTGGCGGGCATGGGCATCTACGGGCTCGTCGCCTACACCGTCAAGCAGCGGACCCGCGAGATCGGCATCCGCATGGCGCTCGGCGCGACGACCGTCGCCGTGATCCGCGAGTTCCTCGGACGTGGGGTCCGCCTCGGCGCGATCGGCGTCGGCGTGGGCGTCGCGGGCGCTCTCGCGATCAGCCGGCTGCTCGCGAGCGTGCTCTTCGGCGTCAGCGCGACCGACGCGATCTCGTTCACACGAGCGGTCGCGATCGTCCTGGGCGGCGTTGTGCTCGCCACGATCGCGCCCGCGTGGCGCGCATCACGCACGAATCCGCTGACGGCGCTGCGGCATCAGTGATAATGAGTGGGTGCGCGCGGTCATCCTTTACGCAATCGGCGCCGGATCGCTGGCGTTCGGCTTTTACGAGTTCTGGCGCGACGGCGTCGCGGATCAAAATGCATTCGGGATCGGCGCGGTCTGCCTGGCTGCCGGCGCCGGACTGCAGGTGCTGCAGGATCTCTGGCGGAAGATCACACGTCGATGACGTCGTGATCTGACGGCGGCTCCGTGATGCGTTGCTGCCGTTTGCGCAACGCGACGACGATCGCGACGCACGCCGTCCACGTCGGCAGCATGTCGACGACAGGAACCAACTCCACGACGAACGTCGGCAGCAACAACGGATGAAATCCGAGGAGTCGTGACGTCGCAATCGCGGCGACGACGTCGAGGATTTCGTCGGCGAACGCGATGCCGAACGGACCGAGCGCCAGTTGAAGCACGTCCGTCGCGATCGCTACGGCGTACGCGAATCGGACTTCGCGCGTATTCATTCCTTCAGTGTACTGTCCGCGGTGGCCAACTTCTTGGCCGCTTCGCATGTTCCCGCAGAGCTGACGCGCGGACGATGTATAAAAGGTCTTCTGCCTCCCATCATTCGACAGGCGATTGCCTCCTGGCGATCGGCGCCTGTAGTCAGTGTCGTGACCATCTTGTCGCTCGCGCTGGGCATCGGTGCGACGACTGCCATCTTCTCGCTGGTCAACGGACTGCTGCTGCGCGAGCTGCCGGTGAGAGATCCGCGCCGGCTCGTCATGGTGACGACGGGGACGGCCATAGGCGAGGACTCGTGGAATTTCGCCGCGTGGCGCGCGATCGCCGGCCAGCGTGACGTCTTCGCGCAGAGCGCGTCGTGGTCGTCGACGCAGTTCAATCTTGCGCGTCGGGGCGACACGCGCTACGTCGACGGGCTCGTCGTCAGCGGATCGTTCTTCGACACGCTCGGCATCCCCATGGCTGCGGGTCGCGGAATCACCGAACGCGACGATCGCGACGGCGGGGCAGTCGATGGTCCGGTCGCCGTCATCAGTCATCGTTTCTGGACGGCCGAGTACGGCGGTGCACCGGACGCGATCGGAAAGAGCGTCGTCCTCAACGCGCAGCCGTTCACGATCGTCGGCATCACTGCGCCGGAATTCGCCGGCCCCGAGCCGGGGCGGCGGTTCGACGTGATGATCGCGATCCATGCCGAGCCGCAGGCCGGCGGGATGCGGCGCATCGACGACAACGACTGGCAGTGGCTGACTGTCGTCGGCCGGTTGAAGGATGGTCAGACGGTCGAGGCGGCGTCGGCCGCGCTGGCGGCGGTGGCGCCGCAAATCCGCAACGCCTCGATGCCGCGACTGTCTGCCTTTCGCGATCAGTACCTTCGGAACGGATTCCATCTCGTGTCGGCGGCCTCGGGTAATTCGTTTCTGAAGCAGCGGTTCGAGCAGCCGTTGATGACGGTGCTGCTGCTCGTGCTGCTCGTGCAGTTCATCGGCACGACGAACATCGCAAACATGTTGATGGCGCGAACCAACGCCCGGCGTCACGAGTTCGGCGTCCGCGTGGCGCTTGGCGCGTCGCCGTCGCGGATGTTTGCGCAGTTGCTCGCCGAGAGCCTGCTGGTCGTTGCAGTGGGCGCCGCGATTGGCGTCGCGATCGCGCGATGGACGAGCCAACTGCTCGTGCGTCAGTTGTGGACGCAAACCGGACCGGTGTTTCTCAACGTCGGACTCGACGGACGCGTCCTCGCGTTCGTGATTGCGGTGGCGGGCGCGACGGCCGTCGTGTTCGGCGTCACGCCGGCGATTCGGGCGGCGTGCAGCGATCCGATGGACGCCCTGCACGCACAGACGCGGACGGTCGCGGGCAGCGGCCGCGGCGCCGCCATCGGCGTCATCGTCCAGGTGGCGTTCTCGACCGTGATCCTGATTGCCGCGAGCCTGTTTCTCCGAACGTTCTCGACCGTGCTCACGCGAGAGCGCGCGTTCGCGCCGGACCGCGTGCTGCTGGTCCGCGTGGACGGAACGGCCCTGAGCACTGGTCTTCGCGAGCGCATCGCACTGTTCGAAGAGTTGCGCCGCGCCGCCGCCGCCGTGCCGGACGCCCAGTCCGCCGCGCTCTCGTTCGTCGTGCCTGGCGGGACGACGATCTTCCGAGTTCCGGTGGACGTATCCGGCGCATCGGCGGGGCTGTCGGCGCAGCAGCGCGTCACATTCGGCAACCTCGTGTCGTCGGATTGGTTTTCGACGTTCGGTGTGCCGATCGTGTCGGGGCGCGGCTTCAACGACGGAGATCGATACGGCACGACGAAAGTCGCCGTCGTCAATCAGATGTTCGCGCAGCGATTCCTCAACGGGGCAAGCCCGATCGGCCAGACGCTCAGGTTCGATGCGCGGATCACCGGCGGCGCCGTGCGCGCACAGATCATCGGCGTCGTCCCCGACGTGGCGTACACGAAGCTGCAGCAGCCGATCGGTCCGTCGATGTACCTCTTGTTCAATCAGCGCGACGAGCCTTTCTTCGTGCGCGCGCTGACGACGGTGACGATCGCCGTGCGAACGCGAACGGCCGCGCCGCTCGCCGCAACTCGCAGCATCGCGGCGGCGTTGCAGGCGGTCAGCCCCGATGTGTCGTTTTCGTTTCAGGCGCTCACCGATCAGTTGGAAGCATCGATCACGCAGGAGAGGCTCGTGGCGTTGCTGTCGATGGGGTTTGGCATCCTCGCGTTGATCCTCGCGGTGCTGGGTCTGTACGGCATCACCTCGTACGCGACGACGCGACGGCGGCGCGAGTTTGCGGTGCGGATGGCGTTGGGGAGCACACCAGAGCAGGTCACTCGCCTCGTGCTCGCCGGTGTAGGCACGCTGCTCGGAATCGGCCTCGCGATTGGTGCGGTAGGCGGTTGGTGGGTCGCGAAACTCGCGTCGGCCTTGCTCGTCGACGTCGAGCCGCACGACCCGGTGTCGTTTGCGATCACCGCTGGCGTCCTGCTGTTGGGTGGTCTTGCCGCCGGGTGGTTGCCCGCCGTGCGCGCGTCGCGCGTTGCGCCCGCGGAGCTACTTCGCTCCGAGTGACGTTCCCGGCCTGATCTCGTCGGTCGCGCGGCGCACGATTTGATCGCCGGCGCGTACGTCGCCGGTTACCTCGACCGAGTCGCCATCGGCGACGCCTTTTCGGACATCAACCCATTCGGCGCGGCCGCTACGCGCGCGGATCACAAACGTGCGCTCGGCCGTCGTCACGACGCTCGTGCGTGGGACGACGAGCGACGCTTGCGATCGTGCGGCCGGCCACTTCACGGACGGATACATGCCTGGAGCGAGCGTCCCATCGCCGTTCGTGACGTCGAGCTCGACGGCCATCGTTCGCGTTTTCGCATCGAGCGCGTGGGCGATTCGCGCCACTTTGCCGGTGTAGGACCGATTCGGGAACGCCGGCACGATGAACGTCACGTTCGTCCCGGCTGCCACGCTGCCGCTGTCCTGTTCCGGGACGGCGACGACGATGCGCAGGCGCGAGAGTTGTTGCAAGACGAGCAGCGGCGTCGCCGATGGTCCGACGAGCGCGCCAGGATGGACGAGACGGTCGGTGATCATGCCGTCGAACGCCGCCGTGATCCGAAGGTACGTCTGCAGGTCGCGTTGCGCGCGCAATTCCGCCGCCGCGGCGCGGCTGGACTGTTCGCGCGCCGTCAGGAGCGCCTTGGCGGCGTCAACCTGTTTTTCTGCCAGCACGAGCTCGTTCCCGGCAACGGCGCCAGGCGTCTGCGCCGCTTGCTTCGTGCGCTCGTAGGTGCTCGTGACCGCTTCGAGTGACGCCTGTGCCTGGACGCGGTCCGCTTCGGCCGCCTGTGCCTTCGACTCGGCCTGCGCGACGGCGGCGACGAGTTCCGGCGCGCTTAACTCGATCAGCAGTTGGCCGTGCGTGACCCGGCTGCCGCGATCGACGAGCACGCGCTCGACGTATCCGGCGACGCGCGCGACGATCGACACCTGTTGAAACGCCTGGATCTCGCCTGGGAGATCGACGGTTCGCGTCAGCATGCGCGACGCGACCGGCACGAGCTCGATCGATTGCGCGCTCGTCGAGATGATGGCGATGAGGCAGAGCAGCGGAATGAGAACGTTACGCGTCATAGAAACGGCTTTCCGGGTCCAGCGGATTGAGCGACGGGGACATCAGCGACGCGCTGCGCTGGAACAGCGAGTACATCGCCGGCAACACAACCAGCGTCGTCACGGTCGCGGCGAGTAGACCGCCGATCACGGCGCGGCCGAGCGGCGCCGCCTGCGACCCGGCATCGCTGATGCCGATCGCCATCGGCAGCATGCCGACGATCATCGCGGTGGCAGTCATCAGGATCGCGCGCAGACGCGTGACCGCGCCGGCTCGAGCCGCTTCGCTGGCCGATTGCCCGTCGTGGCGAAACCGCTCGGCGAAGGTGACGAGCAGAATGGAGTTCGCGACGGCGATCCCGATCGCCATGATGGCGCCCATGAACGACTGGACGTTCAGCGTGGTGGCCGTCAGCCGCAGCATGATGAGCGCGCCGGCGAGCACCGCAGGGATTGTCAGGATCACGATGCACGCGAGTCGCAGCGACTGGAAGTGTGCCGCCAGCAGCAGAAAGATCGCGACCACGGCCAAGAGCAAACCGATCCGCAAACCGCTGAGCGTCTGCTCGAGCGCCGGCACTTGACCGCGCATCCTCACGCTCACGCCGCGCGGCGCCTCGCCGGCCGCAGCGATCGCCTGCTGGATCTTTGCCGCGGCGTCGCCGAGCGCGATGTCGTGCAGGTTGGCGGTGACGCTGACGACATGCTGGCCGTTGTATCGCTCGATGAGCCCGGGCATGCGGCCACGTCTCACCGTTGCCACGTCGACGAGATGCGTCGCCGTGTCGCCGTTCGGTGCGATCGGTAGCGCGCCCACTTCGTCGACGTCCTGCATGCGGTTCTGCGGAATCTCGACCTGGATCTGAAACGCATTTCCCGACACCGGGTCGCGCCAGAAGTTCGGCTCGGTGAATCGCGACGAGGAGGTCGCCGGCACCACCGACCGCGTGACGTCGGCCATCGTCAGGCCGAATTGCCCGGCTCGCGTGCGGTCGACGTCGATGTCCAGCGTCGGGTAGTCGAGCGGCTGCGCGAAGGCGACGTCGCGCAGAAATGAGAGTGTCAGCAACTGCTGCTGAATCTTGGCGGCGAATTTCGCGTTCTCGTCGAGGCTCGGACCAAACACGCCGACTTCGACCGGTGTCGCCGAGCCGAAACTCATCACCTGACTGACGATATCTCCAGCTTCGAACGACACCCGAACGTCGGGCATCTCCTGGTGGAGCGCCTCGCGTAGCCGCTCGCGCAATGCCTCGTCGCCACGTACACCGGACCGGAGCGAGAGCTGCAGAATCGCTTCGTGCGACCCGCTGGTGAAGAGGTGAATCAGATTGACCGGATAGCTGGCCGGTTGCACACCGATGAAATCGCTGGTCGTCGTGACGTTCGATGGACCGACGACGCGCGCGATCGTGTCGAGCGCCCGCAGTGAGAGTCGTTCGGTTTCTTCGACGCGCGTGCCGGTGGGCGCGCGCAGTCGCAGACGCATCAGCCCGGCATCCGTTTGCGGAAAGATCTCGGTGCCGGCGCGCGGAAGGAGCACGACGACCAGACCGACCGCGAGGACCGCGTACACGCCAACGACGAAAACGCGCACAGCCGCGAGGCGATCGAGGAGCCCCGTGTAGGCGGCGCGGATACGGCCGAACCACCCTTCGATTTCTTCGCCACGGTGAGCCTCGCGCATCAGCCATGTCGAGAACACCGGCACGAGCGTGCTCGAGAGCAGGTACGAGGCGATCATCGCAAAGCCGACCGCGAGCGACAGCGGCACGAAGAGCTGTCGGCCGACGCCCACCATGAAGAACGACGGCACGAACACCGCCAGGATGCAGAGCATCGAGAGGAGCCGCGAGATCGCGGTGCGGCTGCAGGCCTCGACGACGGCTTTCGCGCGCGACACGCCAGGCCGCATCTGCGTGTGGATGTTCTCGATTTCAACCGTCGCCTCATCCACGAGGACACCGACGGCAAGCGCGAGGCCGCCGAGCGTCATGATGTTGATCGTCTGCCCGGTCAGCCAGAGCAGCACGACGGCGGCGAGCAGCGCGAACGGAATGTTCGCGACGACGATCAGCGCGCTGCGCCAGTCGCGCAGAAAGAGGAGCACCATCAGGCCCGTCAACGCCGCGCCCAGGAGCCCTTCGAGCACGAGGCTGCGAATCGAATTCCGCACGTACGGCGACTGGTCGAACTCCAACCGCACGTCGACATCTTCCGGCACGACCTTCTTGAAGTCGGGAATTGCGGCGCGGACGCGATTGATGACGTCGACCGTCGATGCGTCGGCGCGTTTCGTGACGGGGATGTACACCGTCCGCTTGCCGTTCACGTGTGCGTAGGCGGTGACCAGGTCTGTGCCGTTTTCGATCGTGCCGATGTCGCGGAGATACACCGACGGACCGGATCCCGGATGGATCGGCGTGCCGAGTAGATCCGTCAGGGTTCCACCAAGCGTCGCGTTCGTGCGCGCGATGCGGTTGATCGTGCCGGTCGACACGTTGCCAGACGGCATCACGAGCGTCGCCTTGTTCACGGCCGCGATCGCGTCTTCCGGCGACACGCGATACTGCTGCAGCTTGTCGGGATCCAGCGTGACGACAATCGTCCGCTGATTGCCGCCGAACGGCGGCGGCGCAGACACGCCGGGCAGCGTCGCAAAGAGCGGCCGCACGCGGTTGAGCGCGATGTCCTGCATCTCGCCCTGCGTCCGGTTCGCGCTGCTGAACACGAGTTGTCCCACGGCGACGCTGCCGGCGCCGAAACGGGTGATGAACGGCGGAACCGTGCCGGGCGGCATGAAGGCGCGCGCGCGATTCACGTAGCCGACCGTTTCGCTCATCGCTTGCGCCATGTCGGTGCCGGGAAAGAACACCAGCTTCATCAGCGCGGCGCCCTGGATGCTTTTGCTCTCGACGTGCTCGATTCCGGTGATGTAGAGGAAGTGGTACTCGTAGTAATACGTGAGGAACCCTTCCATCTGCGCCGGATCCATGCCGCCGTACGGCTGCGCGACGTAGATCGCCGGGTCGCCGACGTCAGGAAAAATGTCCTCGGGCATCCGCTGGATGGCGAGGATCGACGTCAGCGCGATCGCGACGAGGGCGACGACGATCGTGATCGGCCGGCTGAGCGCGGCAAGCACTAAGCGCATTACGAACTCGAATCGAACGTCGCGATGAACGGTTCGAGATCGCCAGACGCGGCGGCGACCGCCAGCAATCGACGCCACACATTGAGCTGCGCGAGCGCGGTGTCGATTTCCGCCGAGGTCAGCAGCCGCTGCGCGTCGGCCAGGTCGACGAGCGGTCCGAGGCCGGCCTGATATCGCGCCCGCGCCTGATCGACGGCGGCACGCGCCGCATCGAGTTCGATCGGCGTGTTCGCCGCAATCCGCCGCGCGCCGTCGAGCGCCGCAACCGCGGCGCTCCAGCGTGCGCGCAAGTCGGTCGCGATCTGGCGCGCGCGCGCTTCTTCGGCGCGGAGCGTCGCGGCGCGCTCAGCTTGCCTCGCGTGGATGCTCGCCGCATCGAAGAGCGGAAAGGTGACCGTCAGTCCGGCGGCGTAGTTCTGTACCGTTTCGCCGTCGGCGCCGCGGGCGTAGGCGGCGCCTTGCAGCGCGACCCGTGGAAAGTACGTCCGTCCGAGCGCACGCAGCTCCGCGGCCGTCTGCTCGACCACCGACTGCTGCTCGCGCGCGACGGGCACGTTGGCCGTGACGAGCGGCGCCGGCTGGGCCGTCGGCAGCGCCGTCGGTATGCGCACGGTCACGTCGGGCGCGTTGCCGCCGACGAACTGCGTCATCGTCGCCTGAGCGATCGCGACGGCCTGCTGCGCCTGAATGAGCTGCGTCCGTGCGGCGGCGGCTTCGGCACGCGCGCGTGACGCCTCGGCGCCAGGGCGAAGTTCGGCGTTGACGAGCGCCTCCACGCGTTGCACGAGCACCTCGCCGCGATCGACGCCCGCCTGCGCGGCGGTGACCGTGGCGCGCGCGGCGGCGAGCGTCAGCACGGCGTCGAGCGTCTGCGCGGCCACATCGAATTGGGTCCGCTTGAGCGCCGCTTCGGCCCGCGTGCGAGAGGCGGCTGCGGCGGCGACGTTGGCCGACCGCAAACCGAAGTCAAACGGCTCCCAGCTGACGAGGACGCCGATCGCGGCGCCCCACACGGTCTCCGTCGTGTTGGTCCCAAGCACCGGGCCGGAGATCGACGGCAACACGCCCTGGGGCAGCAGCAATCCGAACACGTTGTTCCGCGTCGCCTGATTGATTTGACCGATGGTGTCGAGGCGCGGCAGGTACGACGTCCGCGCGAGTCGAATGGCGGCTGCCGCCGCCCCGACCTGCTCCTGCGAGACGTCGACCGCAGCGTAACTCTGGAGCGCGCGCTGGACGACGTCGCGTGCCGTGATCGGTGCCTGCGCCATGCCGACGAGCGGCGACAGGACGTATGCGCAGGCGATGGCGGTTCCGCAAACGCGTCGGCTCATTCGCCCTCGATCAGCTCGCCAAACAGCTCGCGGACGCGCGCCTTCGCCGTTTCGAGCGTGCGCCGGCCGAGCGCCGTCGCGCGATACACCTTGCGGCGCGACTTGCCGTTCCGCTGCTCGCTGGCGCGCAGGTATCCCTTGCGTTCGAGGCCGTGGAGGATGGGGTAGAGCGTGCCGAAGCTGATGTGGTAGCCGTGCCGCGCGAGCTCGTGGATCATGCCGAGGCCGAAGATCGGTCCTTCGACGGCGTGATGCAGCACGTGGAGCCGAATGAGACCGGAATAGAGATCGCGATCTTCGGCGGCCTGTTTTCCTGCGGACTTCGTCATCGAAGTTCGTTTACGAACCTCGACCTTATGACGACGAAGTCTAAGAAGTCAATCAGGCGTCGGCGCGGACGTAGCCACCGTTCGGCGTGCGACGCAGGAACTTCTGCGCTTCGAGGGTGGCAAGCAGCGTATCGCAGGCGTGATCGTCGAGACTCCACAGCCGCTGCGCCTGCCGCTTCGTGAGGTGGAGACCCGGGATTTCCGAGTATTCCGCGCGAATCAACGTCAGCCAGTCAGTCATGTCGCGCCGAGATCAAGCAAGCGGTGTACCGCTGAGCTGTGGCTGTAAGTTATTGAATTTGGGGTGAACGAGATGTGCGGTGGGTAATTCCCCGCTCAGTAGTCGCTCAAATTCCCACCCGGGACGGCCGCGCGAAGGGCATTCAGCACCGCGCCCAGGTCGATCAGTTCCTGCACGATCGCGCCTTCAACCGGCGACAACAGCCCGATCGCGGCGAGGCCCATCCCGACGACGCTCAGGGCCATGCCGCCCACCGCGCTTTCGAGCGCAATGCGGCGCATCCGCCGCGCGATGTGGAACAACTCGTCGACGCGCTTGAGCGACGCGTCCATGATCACGGCGCCGGCGGCTTCGGTCGTGATATCGCTGTGATGGCCGAACGCGACGCCAACGGTGGCGGCGACGAGCGCCGGCGCGTCGTTGATGCCGTCGCCGACGAACAGCGTCGGCGCGCGGGCGGCCTCGCGTTCGGTGATCGCGACTTTCTGCTCGGGCGTTTGTCCGGCGTGCACTTCGCGGATGCCGACGCGATCGGCCAGCGCCTGCACCTCGCTCGGCCGATCGCCGGACACGAGCAGGATGCGCGTGAGTTGATGCCGCGGTCCGAGGTGATCGACGAACGTGCGGCTGTCTTCGCGTGCGCTGTCGCGAAACGTGTAGGTGGCGGCGTATTGCTCGTCCACCAGAACGACGCATTCCAGGCCGCCGCGCGCAGCGGGCAGGCGCCGCGCGATCGCCTCGCTCGACTCGGCATGGCGGCGTCCGACGATCTGGACGTGGCGGCCGTCCACGAATCCGTCGAGGCCGCGGCCCGGTTGCTCCCGTACGGCCGTCGCGTCGATGAGCGCAATCTGCTCCCGCGCCGCGGCGTGCAGCAACGGGGCCGCGAGCGGGTGTTTCGAATAGCGTTCCAGGCTCGCCGCGAGTTGCAGCACGCGCGCGTCCGCCAGGCCGTCCACCGCGCGATGCTCGAGCGTCGGCGTGCCGTAGGTGAGGGTGCCGGTCTTGTCGAGCACGATCGTGCGGCACGTGTCGATCTGCTCGAGCGCCGCGGGGTCGCGAATCACGATCCCGTGGCGGGCGGCGAGGGAGATCGAACCGATGATCGCGACGGGGATGCCAATCAGCAGGGGACACGGCGTCGCGACGACGAGGACCGCAAGGAAACGCATCGCGTTGCCGGTCGCGATCCAGGCCGCGATCGCGATGACGAGCGCGATGGGCGTGTACCACGCGCCGAGCCGGTCGCCCAGGCGCCGCAATTCCGGCTTCCGCTGTTCCGAGTCGCGAAGGACGTTCATGATCCGGGCGTACCGCGAGTCGGCGGCGACGCGCGTCGCGCGAATCGTCAACGCGTGCTCGCCGTTGATCGCGCCGGAGAACACCTCGGATCCCGGCGCCTTCGCCATCTGGAACGGTTCGCCGGTCAGGTACGACTCATCCATGACCCCGCGGCCGTCGACGACGACGCCGTCCACCGGACACACGTCGTGCGGAAAGACGGCAATGCGGTCGTCGACGCGCACCTCGTCCACCCGCACGTCCTCGACGTCATCGCCGCTGCGCCGATGGACGATCGTCGGCATGCGGCGAGCCAGGGCGCGCAGCACCGACGAGGCGCGACCGACCGCGAACCGCTCGAGCGTCTGCCCGCCCGACAGCATCAGGACGACGAGCGTGCCCGCCAGGTATTCGTGGAGAACGACGGAGGTGACGATGGAAATGCCGGCGAGATGGTCGGCGCCGAACTCGCGCCGCCACGCTTGACGCGCCAGGTCCCACACGATGGCGCCGCCGCCGATGATGAGCGCCGCGACGAGCGGCGCGTCGCGGGCGAGCGGCGTCGCGCTCGTCACGCGCAACGCGGCGTGCACGACGAGCGCGGCGACCGACAGGAGCGCGATCAGGTGTGCGCGCACGCGGGCCGCAGCGTTTCGTCCACGAAGCGATCGATCGCCGGCCAGTCGGTGAACTCGTAGTTGCGCGACGTGTCGGTCGGTCCACCCGCCTTGCGCGCGATCCGCTTCATGATGAAACGGATGATGAAGTTGTAGCGGCGGTAGAGCAGTGCGCCGGCCACCGGCATCACCGTCGCGGGGCGCCACCCGGTCGCCGCAATGAAGTCGTCGATCATCCGCAGCACGTCGAGCCGTGCCTGGTTCCTGCGATCGGCCGGCGCCAGCGGATCTTCGACGGTGACCTCGCTCAGGCTCACGGACAGAAACGCCGCCTGGTGAAACTCGAGCTGCGTCCGGTGCTCGATGACGAACCGGACCATCTCGCGTTCGTGCCGGCCGGCGTGCACCGACGCGGCGACACAGACCGCGCCGTATTTGTCCCAGTCGATCGCGAGCGGCAGGTCGCGCACGTCGAAGACGTCGACGGCGACGCCCCGGTCGCGAAGGTCGTCGGCGATGTGCTCGGCGACGCGGCAGGTGTGTCCTCCGCGCGTTGCAAAAAAGACAGCGGCATTCATATCGTGTCCTCGGGTTACACGCCTGGCTCGCCGAATCGGCCGCAGATCGGGTGCGCGATCGCGATGAAGTCGTCCATCCGCATGCGAATCGCGTCCTTGTGCGTCCCGCCGTTGAACGCGATCGTCGGCTCGAGCGCGAGCGACGAATCGAGATAGATCCGCTGGTGGTAGAGCGGGCCGAGCGGCGGCATCGCGCCCGCCTCGCAGTCGGGATAGAGCCACTGCAGCTCGTGCTCGTGCGCGAGCCGCACCGAGTGCGCCCTCGCGATCATCGCGAGCCGATCGAGGTTGACGACGTAATGCGCGGGGACGACCGCCTGGACCGGATCGCCGTCGGCGAAGCATACGACCGACTTGGCCCACCGCCATCCTGACGTATGCGTCACCGACGCTTCTTCCGCCGCCGTGTACGCCGCTGGATGTGGAAACACGCTGTACGCGACGTTGGATCGCCGCAAGAATTCCTGTACCGACACAGTCACCGACATAAAGCCTCCTACACGACCACCGGCTCCATGTCCCGGTGGCGTCCGATCGCGCGCAGTGTGTCGACGATGTCCTCGCTCGTCGGCGCGTGGTCGTGGTGCGGCGCGCGGAGGATGTCGTTCATCGAGATGACGCCTTGCACGTAGCCGTCGCGGTCGACGACAGGCAGGCGGTGGACGCGGTGCCGGCTCATCGTGCCGAGCGCCGTGATGAGCGTGTCTTCGGGGCGGCAGGCGATCGCCGGGTGCGTCATCGCTTCTTCGATGTGAATGTGCGCGGGCGTGCGTCGATGCGCCGCGATGGCAATGCACACATCACGATCCGTAATCGCGCCGACGAGCCGGCCGACCTCGCTGACGACCGGAACGAAGCCGCAGTCGCGCTCGAGCATCACGAAAATCGCATGTTCGAGGTCCGACTTGGGCGTACACGTCGCCACATCCGTGGTCATGAGTTGGCTGACGATCATGGGAGGCCTCCAGGATTCGCGGCGGCGGGAGACGCCGGTGCCGGAAACCCGGCGTGGCGCCGTCATCCACACCTTCGCGTGCAAGACGCCTGCTAGCGGCCGATGACACCGGGTCCAAAAGGACCTGGCCTGCGCGGAAACAATCCGCGGTGGTCGACGAACGTCGCGGGCTCGAGGCGGCGTCCCGCGGGATACTTCGCTGCTTCGCGTCTGGCCGCGTAGAGCAGGACGCGGCCGGCGGCACCATCGATCAGCGGAGTGAGACCCGCAAACTCACGTTCGATCGCGCGCCGCAGATCGCGCATGCGCGCGGCAACCTCCGGCTGCGAGTCGGTCAGATACCGCTCCATCGCCCACAACGCCGCGCCGTAGCCGCCGCGGAACTTCGCCGCGTCGCGTGCGAATCGTGCGCGCACGCGTGCATCGGCGTCCTCTCCGTACCGTTTCCACCCGGCGAACGTCGTCCGCATGATGCGATACAAGCTCGGACCGTTGACGGCGTAGTCGCGCGCGAACGCGCGTTCGAGCCACGTGTTCGAGGCGTCCTGCGAGATGTGCGGGTGATGAAAATTGAATTTGTCCTGTCCGTGGATGTCGGCAATGTCGACGTCGTTTCGCAGCAGTCCTGCGCTGAGCGCCTCGGCGTACAACGGCGTGCCGGGCACCGGCGTGTACAGCATGAACTGATGGCAGTCCGCGTCGTGGGCGACCGCGTGCTCGATTTCGCTCTCGAGGTTGTCGGGTGTGTGATGCTCCAGTCCGATGATCGTCGAGCCCTGGACGTGGATGCCGTGCGACTGCAGTTCGCGCGTCAGCGCCTGCGTGTCGCTGTTGCGCAGCTTCATGTAGGTCGCCTGTTTCGACTCGAGGCCCATCCACACCCACGACACGCCGAGCTCCACGAGTTGACGCGTCGTGTATTTGCGCAATGCGTTTGCGGACGAGAACACGAACATCGACCACGACTTGTTGTGCTGCTGCATCAACGCGAGGAGTTCGAGCGCGCGCTTCTTGTAGAGCAGGAAGTTCTCGTCCATGACGAAGAACGTCTGCACGCGCAACCGCCGTTCGGCGTCGCACATCACGCGAAACAGCTCCTCGCCGGTTTCGAAGAAGTTGATGAAGCGCCCCTTGCCGCCGAAGAACGCCGATGTCGCGCAGAAGTTGCAGCCCATCGGGCAGCCAACCGACGGGATGATCGTCGCGGCCGGATCGCCGCCGCCGGACGGCGCCTTGAGGCCCATCAGCCTGAACCCGAACGACGACCGAATGAGCGGGTGTTCGATCGGCGTATCCGCCGCTTCACCGAGGAACTCGCGCATCCACCGCACGCCTTCGCCGGTGACGATGTGATCGGCGTCGATCTCGCGTTCGATTCCCGGCAGCGCGGCGACATGTCCGCCGACGACGATGGTCGAACGCGGCGAATGCTCTCGGACGAGGCGGCACATCTCGCGGACCTTGCCGAGGTTCATCACGATGCCGGAGATGCCGACGATGCTGTAGTGACGCGACTGCAGCTCGCGCACGAAGCGGTCGCGCGTCGGAAAGTCGAGCACCGTCGACGGCGTCGCGATGTTGGCCTGAATCAGCATCAAGCCCCACGAGCGATGATGCATCCGCAGCGAAAACGGACCTTGCGCGCGCGTCACCTGGTTGTGATACAGCTCCAGCGGGTTGATGGCGCGGCTGCCGAATTCATCGTCTTGACTGAAGGGACCGAAGACCGAGGAGAGAAGGACGGTATGGATTCGCGAACGATAGGATCATCACGGCAAAGAGTGCAACCGCATCTGGTAGGTCTCGCAGCGGAATTGCAGGAGCACGGTGAAACGTGCGGCGTCTGCCGAGAAGCCGCCATCCGTGAGACCGACCATGGTCGATATCCCCCGCATTCTCTGTCCGGTTGATTTCTCCGACGCGTCGCGACACGCGCTCGAGCACGCAGTGCCGATCGCGCAGTGGTACCACTCGCACATCACCGCGCTGTACGTCATCCAACCGGAGATGGTGCTGCCGCCGCCCATGCTCTTCACCGATTTCGCCGCGATGGACGAAGTGACGGCGCATGTGGCGATCGAAGCGCGACTGCGTCGATGGCTCGGCGACGCCGAGCGCCACGGCCTCTGCACCGACATCCTCATCGAAGACGGCGATCCCGCGCGCTCGATCATCGGCCACGCGCACCCGGGCGAGTTCGATCTCGT
>Ga0070741_10005115_pt1 | contig 29570 bp, 30 predicted proteins | sample Coa_R1_4_FD_66440 | JGI IMG/M metagenome (GOLD analysis project Ga0070741, IMG submission 66440) | Surface soil microbial communities from Centralia Pennsylvania, which are recovering from an underground coalmine fire - Coalmine... | ecosystem: Environmental > Terrestrial > Soil > Unclassified ... | reverse complement strand
GCAATACCGCAGCCTGGATCGAAGCAGATAGTTTATGGCCGCTCTGCTGGGAATTGACGTCGGCACCTCGGCTTGCAAACTGGCGGCGGTCAATCATAACGGCGAACTTTTGCAAACCGCCAGCTGTGAGTATCCCCTCCTTACGCCAAAACCTGGATGGACGGAACAAAACCCCGAAGACTGGTGGAACGCCGTGCAAAAAGGGATCGCCAAAATCAATATGCAGTTCGATGCGATCGGCCTTTCAGGACAGATGCACGGGTCGGTGTTTTTGAACGTTAAAGGGGAGGTCATCAGGCCGGCACTGTTGTGGAACGACCAGCGCACCGAATCCGAAGTCGAACAGATGAACGCTCTGGCAAAAGACGAGCTGCTGAAAACCACCTGCAACCCGCCGATGACAGGTTTTCAGGCTCCCAAAGTTCTTTGGTTGAAAAAGTGGGAGCCAGAACACTATAAGGAAGTCCGCAAAGTTCTTCTTCCAAAAGATTACATCAGGTTTCGATTGACTGGCGAATTCGCAACCGACGTAACCGATGCGAGCGGCGTCGGGCTTTTCGACGTGCCGAACCGGCGATGGTCGAACGCACTGATCGAACGGTTCGAACTCGATCCCAGCCTGTTTCCGCCGGCTTTCGAAAGCGGCGAAGCCGCCGGACGTGCCGGCAAAGCCGTGGCAGCAGCCGGAGCGGGCGATCAGGCCGGGGCGGCGGTGGGAATCGGCGCGGTTTCGAGCAGCGTGGTTTCGATGAGTTTAGGAACGAGCGGCGTTGTGTTCTCGGCGCAAGATTCGCCGAGTTATGACCCGGGCGGCCGCGTGCACACGTTTTGTCATGCCAATCGCAAATGGCACGCGATGAGCGTGATGCTCAGCTGCGGCGGCGCGCTGCAATGGGTTGTGGATCGGTTTGGATTCCAAAACTTTGCTGAATTCGATGCGTTCGCAAGCCGGGCAAGGTTGTCCACCGAACTGTTCAAGCCGTATCTTGCGGGTGAACGCTCTCCGCACAACGATCCCAACCTTCGGGCGTCGTTTTCCGGTCTTGGATTGTCCACCGGCAAACCCGAAATTGCGTTCTGCACTCTTCTGGGTGTTTCATTCGGTTTGTTGGAAGGTTATGACGCGCTGATGACGCTTCGCACCGCACCGTGCAGTGCGATTCGCGTAAACGGAGGCGGCAGCAGAAGTGACTTTTGGATGCAAACCCTTGCCGACCTGTTTGGCGTGCCCACGCAGCGGATGAGCGTGGACGAAGGGCCTGCTTTCGGCGCGGCGCTGTTGGCCGGAGTGTCGGCGGGAGTTTGGAGCAGTGTGCACGATGCGTGCGAACACGCAGTGCGGATATCTCAGGTGTTCGAGCCGAATGCTCGAAAACACGCATGGCTGCGGCAGGAATTTGAACGATGGAAAAAACAGCCGCCGTTTTGTTAGCGGTGTTTGCAATCGCCGCCTGCCGAATCGCTCCGTCGAGCCGTTCGGTGGTCGGTCATTGGAAAGGTGAACCGATTGTTCCAGAAGGTTTGGATCGCAACGATCCATCGCTTCGGTTCCAGATCAACGCCGCAAATGAGAGCGAACTTCAGATCTTTGACAACGGAAAATACCGTCTCGATTTGATGACAAGAATCGAAGGCGTGTGGAGCCGCGACGGCGCGAACGTTCGGCTGCGCGCCGAAACCGTTGGAGGGCTGCCCGTGAACCGCCCCGATGCGAGCGGAACGATCGTCCGCGCTGCTGACATGGTGGGCGATTTTCAAAACGGCGAAATTGTTTTCCCCGCAGGCAGATCGTCTCCCATTGGAGTTCGGTTCACTCGACAGGTTCGGTGATCTCATCCAGCGGCAGAAAAATCGAAAAGGTTGATCCCACATTAAGATCGCTTTTCACGTCCACCCGCCCGCCGTGCGCTTCGACGATGTGCTTTAGAATGCTGAGTCCAAGACCGGTTCCGCCTGTTTCGCGCGAGCGCGCCCTATCAACCCGATAAAACCGTTCGAAAATGCGGGGAAGATGTTCGCTCGCGATTCCGATGCCGGTATCTGAGACTTTGAACACCGCGCATCGGTTTTCTGTTGACAAGGAAACTAAGATGGAGCCTTCATCGGTATAGCGGATCGCGTTCGACACAACGTTCAGCATGGCGATAACCAGCTGCGAATCGTCGCCCTGCACGAACACGCCGGGTTGAATATCGCACGACCATTGAAGGCCCGCGTTTTCGGCACGCGGTTCCATTTGCGAACAGACGTATCTTGCAAGTTCCGAAAGATCGCACCTGTGCTTTTGGGGCGGCTGAGATTCCGCTTCGGAAAGCGTCATCAGGTCTTCCGAAATCAAGGTCAAACGATCCACTTCGGAAAGTATCTTTTTCAAATACCTTCTGTGTTTTTCATCGCTGAGGTGTGCTTCGTCGAGCACGGTTTCGGCCATAGAACGAATGGTGGCCATCGGCGTTCGCAGTTCGTGGCTTGCGTTGGCAACGAAGTCTGCGCGCAATCGTCGCGTTTGTGTAAGTTCCGTTCGGTCGTGCAGCGACAGAACGAGCATTTCAGCGCCATATTTCGCGGGCCAACAAGCTGCCAAGTAGTCGCGGGTCTGGGGATAATTCAGAGTGATATTTTGCGTACACGCTTCGCCGATTTCCGCAGCCGACTCGATTAGTTTCTGAAGATCAACGCTCAGGCTTATTTCAAGAACGGTTTTGTTTTGCAAGTCGGATCCGAACACGGTCTGTGCGATCTGGTTTGCAAAAGCGACCGTGCCGGATTTTCGGCACATCAACAGAATGCACGGCAGCGAGTCGCAAACGCTCAACGCCTTTGATCGCTCCGCATCAACCCGCTCGAGATTCGAGCGCGCGGCTTCCTCCGCCTCGTGGAGAGCGGCAGCAAGCTCACGGATTCGCGATTCACGCTTCAGAATGAGCCCCAGCAGCAGAAGGCAAAACAGTGCGAATGCCGCCGCCCCAACCTTTAGGCCCGAACTGTGGCCGGTCAATGCGAACGCGAAGCAAACAGCCGAGATCAGCGCAAAAACGCAGATCAAAAGCAGGTATGGGGCGCGGCGCACCCTATTAGATTATCCGCTCTTGGTAGAATCGCCGCCAATGACTCGATCTACGACGGTCGTCGGGGTGCTGCGCGATGGGAACGTGGCGGTAGCCGCCGATGGACAAGTTACGCTATCCGAATCAACGATCATCAAATCCGCCGCGCGCAAAGTGCGAAGGCTTGGCAGCTCGAACGTGATTGCTGGATTTGCGGGAAGTGTCGCCGATGCGCAGGCTCTTCAAGAGCGTTTCGAAACCAAACTGGATCAGTATAAGGGCAGCCTGCTGCGCGCCGCGGTGGAATTCGCCAAAGAGTGGCGAACCGATAAAGTCCTTCGCAATCTGAATGCGATGATGGTGGTGGCTGAACACGGAAAACTTCTGGTTGTTTCGGGAGACGGAAACGTTCTTGAACCGGACGACGGCGTTGCAGGAATCGGTTCGGGCGGAGCATTCGCTATGGCAGCCGCACGCGCGCTCCTTCGGCACACGAATTTCAGCGCAGAACAGATTGCCCAACACAGTCTGCAGATTGCAAGTGAAATCTGCGTGTACACCAACGACAAGATTGTGATCGAAACCGCGTAGCGGTTTTATTAGATCGGCGTGGTGATGTTCAACGCCGCATCATCCACAACGCCCACATACCAGTGCTCGATCTCATCGCCAAAGACCGGCACCTCGTGCCAATCGTAGTGATAACCCGAAACAAGCTCCTGATGCAACAGTCCGGTTGGCAGCAGGTATCGCGGCACCCACACCTCTTTCAGCACGGGATACATCGAACAAGGAAGCGGGTCGAGCATCAACTTGTAGTCGTCGCTGGTGTCTACAACCGTGATCTTGGCAAGATTGTATTTCCACAAGTCGTCGGCGATCCTCGCCATCGTGCACCTCCGTGTCTATGGGGAGGGACGATGGGGGTTTCGGAAACGATTCGTGATGCCGAAGCGCCCAATCTTTCAGCAGGCAGCCAGGCCGAACGGCAGAAGAAGTTGGGACGGGATTCAAAGTAAACTTACGATTCCCATGCCCACTGAAGCCGCCGTTTTGGACGCGTTGCGACAGGTGCGCGACCCCGATCTCCTTCGAGACATCGTTTCTCTTGGATTTGTGCAGGATTTGAGCGTTCAGGGCGGGCGGGTTTCGTTCCGGCTGGAACTCACAACCCCGGCTTGCCCGGTGAAAGATCACCTCAAGTCGCAGGCCGAGGAGGCTGTGTCCGCACTCGACGGCGTGTCGCACGTCGAGATTCTGCTTTCGGCAAGGGTGCGCGACTCGATGCACGACTCGCCTCTGCTGCCTGGGGTGAAAAACGTTGTGGCGGTCGCTTCGGGCAAAGGCGGGGTTGGAAAAAGCACCGTGAGCGTGAACCTTGCGGTGGCGCTTGCGCAAAGCGGCGCCGAAGTCGGGCTGCTGGATGCGGATGTTTACGGCCCAAGCGTTCCGATGATGCTCGGCGCGGCGCACGAAAGACCGATGACTCAGAATCAGAAAATCATCCCGATTGAAAAGTACCGGTTGAAAACGATGTCGTTGGGACATCTGTTGGAAGAAGGCCAAGCGGTGCTGTGGCGCGGGCCGATGGTCGCAGGAACCGTGAAGCAGCTGTTGGAAGACGTGGATTGGGGCGATCTGGATTATTTGATTGTGGACCTTCCGCCGGGTACAGGAGACGCGCCGATGTCCTTAGCGCAGTTGGTTCCGCTCACCGGAGTGGTGATCGTGGCCACTCCGCACGATGTGGCGGCAAACATAGCGGGCAAATCGGTGAAGCTTTTCGAACGGCTGAAGGCGCCGATCATCGGCGTGATCGAGAACATGGCGGGTTTTGTGTGTCCATCCTGCGGCGCCGAAACCAAAGTTTTCGCAGGAAAAAGCGGCGAACAGTTGGCCGCACAGTTCGATGTGCCGTTTTTGGGCTCGATTCCGTTGGACGCTTCGGTGAGCGCATCGGGCGATGCGGGGGTGCCTTGTGTAATCGCGTCGCCGGAGTCATCTGCCGCCGACTGTTTTCGCTCGATTGCCGGACGCCTTGCGATGGAGACCAGCAAACAGGCGATGGCGCAGCAAACCTCCGCAATCTGACCGTTCTTCCGCCTTCGGAAAGATTCTTCGAACGCCGTCAGCGCAAGCCCGTAATAGAACCTCGGACATGCGCGAATCACTGCTCAGGAGAACGGTATGAAGAAAGTTTTATGGATGTTGATTGCGGCATCGTCGGTGTGCGTTTGGCCGACCGCTGCGCCCGCACAATTTAGCGTAACTAATTTGGTATCGGACGGCTCTGTTCCCGCTGTAACGATTGATCCCAACCTTGTTAACGCGTGGGGAATCTCGCTCAGCCCGACTGGACCGTTTTGGATTGCAAACAACGGAACAGGAACCTCGACGTTATATGACGGCGACGGCGTGCCTCAGCCACCCGGCAACCCGCTTGTGGTCAGCATTCCTCCCGCTGATTCGGCACCGACCGGAACCGCGTTTTATGGCGGAAACGGATTTGTGGTGAGCGAAGGACCGAAAAAAGGCCCGTCGAGGTTTCTGTTCGTTACCGAAGACGGCGTGATTTCGGGCTGGAGTCCCGGCGTGGACTTTACGAACGCGATAACGGCCATTGACAATTCGGCATCCGGCGCTTCGTATAAAGGGTGCGCAATGGCGAAGTTGGGACAAGATGATGCGTTGTTTGCGACGAATTTCGCCGCGCGGCGAGTCGAGGTTTACGACCACAAATTCCGCTTGGTTCGAACGTTTACCGATCCTCGTGTGCCGTCCGACTTTTCACCGTTCGGCATCGCAAACGTGAGGGGTTTTTTGGTTGTGACGTTTGCAAAGCGCGATCCCGACACGGGCGACGACATTCACGGGCCTGGAAACGGTTTCGTTGATCTTTTCAGGCCGAACGGCGTTTTGGTGCGGCGTTTGGTTTCGCACGGCGTGCTGAACTCTCCATGGGGGATCGCGCTGGCGCCCAGCGATGCGTTTGGAAAGTTTCACGGCGCATTGCTGATCGGAAACTTCGGCGACGGAACGATCAATGCGTTCCGCTTTGGAAACGGCGCTTACTTGGGCACACTGTCCGACGAGAACGATGAGCCGATCGTGATTGACGGTCTTTGGGGTTTGAGTTTCGGCAACGGAGTGATGAGCGATGAAGACGATCTGTACTTCACGGCCGGGCCGGACGACGAACAGCACGGGCTGTTCGGCGAAATCGCCTTGGAACAGGGCCGAGATGATAGCGTAAAACGTTGATGACAGGAGTCAATCAAGCCCTTCCCCCCTTTTCAAAGGGGGGAAGGTGCCCGCAGGGCGGATGGAAGGTTGTCTTCCAGCGATTCTCTCAGCGAGATAACGGTTAAACTTCCATCAACTCCGCGTCTTTTTTCTTTTGCAGCTCGTGGATTTCGGCGATGTATTTGTCGGTGAGTTTTTGCACCTGCTCTTCATATCGTTTTTCTTCATCGTCGCCCATCGCTTTTTCCTTTTTCAGCGTGCGCAGATGCTCCATTACGTCGCGGCGGATGTTGCGGACGGCCACGCAGCCTTCTTCCGCGCGGTTGTGAACCTGCTTTACCAGATCTTTCCGCCGCTCTTCGGTCATGGGCGGGAAGTTCAAACGGATTCCGGTTCCGTCGTTCACGGGTGCCATTCCCAAATCGCTTTTCAAAATCGCCTTTTCAATGGCAGGAAACGAACTTTTGTCATAAGGCTGAATGAGCAGCTGTCTGGGTTCAGGAACGCTGATGTTCGCAATCTGCGTCAGCGGAGTTTCGGTGCCGTAGTAATCCACATGCACCCGCGCCAACACCTGAGGGTTTGCGCGCCCGGTTCGGTAACTTTGAAAATCGCGCAGCGTGGCTTCTACGGCTTGCTGCATTCGGTGCTCGCCATCTTTAATGAACTTTTCTGCTTGTTGTGTCACTTTTCACCTCCAACCCAAGTTCCGATATTCTCGCCCATCACCGCCTTCAGCATCGAGCCCTCTTCAAACACGCTGACGACGATGATCGGCAGGCCGTGTTCTTCGCACATGGTGAACGCGGTTTGATCCATCACGCCGAGTTTGTGCGAAATCGCATCGTCATACGTCACTTTCGAATACCGCAGAGCATCGCCGAATTTCACCGGGTCTTTGTCATAAACGCCGTCAACTTTGGTCGCTTTTACCAAAGCGTCGGCGCTGATTTCAAGGGCGCGCAGAACGGCGGCCGTATCGGTTGTGAAAAACGGATTGCCGGTGCCGGCAGCCACGATCACCACGCGGCCCTTTTCCAAATGTCGAACAGCGCGCCGGCGGACATAAGGTTCGCAAACCGCTTGCACGGTTACGGCGCTCATCACGCGCGTCAGCACCCCTTGTTTTTCGATCGCCTCTTGCAAAGCCAGCGAATTGATGAGTGTGGCGAGCATGCCCATCTGGTCGGCAACGGCCTGATCAATGCCCGATTCTTTGCTCAATCGGTCGCCGCGGATGAAGTTTCCGCCGCCCACCACCACCGCGATCTGTACTCCCTCTCGGGCCACCCGCGCGATCTGTTCGGCAATGAACCGCACCATCGGAGCGTTCAAGCCCGATTTTTCTTCTCCGGCGAGGGCCTCGCCGCTCAACTTCAACAGCACTCTGTTCAGGCGCGGTCTGTCGGCTTCGGAAGACATAGGTGTGGGCGCCCGAAAGATTACTCTACCGGCAGTGCTCGCAAACGCCCACCGTTTCGATTCGGGTGGTTTCCGAAAGGAACCCCTGGCGCGAAGCCGTAACCCCGATTTCGATTCCCGCCGCCTGCGACGGCGGGAGTTCTTGCACGCAGCCGCATTTCGAGCAGATCAGATGCAAGGTTTTCGACTCTTCGCCGGGCCGGCCCGTGCAGGCCAAATACCCGTCCACACTGCCGATGTGATGCACCAGTCCGGCCGCTGCCAGGGCAGAAAGAATCCGGTAAATGCTCACCACATCAATCCTGCCGCCCGAGCGCTTGACGGCATCCCGAATCTCATACGCCCCCATCGGTTTGCGGGTGGCCCCTAACGTTCTCAGAACGAGCCTTCGCGGGGTCGTTACGCGCAGGCCAGCCGCCTTAAGGCGTTCGAGCGCTCTGGATTCGAACTCCGAAGCCAGGCTGGGTTCCACGGCGTTGCAGTTGGCTGTGTTCATCCCTCGAGATAGATTCTGACGGATTTGACGCGATTCGGGCGTCCATTTCGTCTTGGAACCTGAAATAAATCGCCTGTTTTGGGGTGAAATTGCCCCGAAACGCGGCGAATCTCAGATAGAATCTGGCTCGAAGCCGACCTGTAAGATTCCTCAGGTTCGGCAAAATGAGCAGCCGGGAGGAAAAATGGTTGAGTTCTATGATGTCAAATCGCGCAAGAAGGTGAAAATCTCGGAAAGCGCAATTACGAAGAAAAAGATGACCAAGAAGACCAAATCGGGAACCCAGACGCGCTACGCGTTGATCGGCACCCACGACGGTCGGAACCTTTGGAAGTTCGTGAACGAGGAGCTGTATAACAAAACCGACGTAAAAGAAGTCAAATAAAGCCGCGGATTGCGTCCACAGGACCGGGCGATGGCGGAACCGGGGCCGGTTTACTGCTTTTCGGTTTTAGAAGAGGCGGCTCCCTTGTTTTGCGGCGGAGCCAGTTTGCTCCCGGGGCCATACGACTCCGGTCCTCGGATCGCAAACCACATGATGACGCCCAAAATCACCAGCACCACAAGCCCGATGGTCACGAGTTGGCGGAAGTCCCTCTTCATGGGGGGAATCTTACCTCTGGCAAAACTTCGGCGGGTGTCGTTCGTCATCACAACATAAGCCGTGTTCTGTTCTGTCATCGCCGCTTGTGTGTTTGCCGTTCCTGTTCAAGGTTCAGGAACGGGCGCGTGGCGCAGCCTTGAACTTCCCGATGCCCAGATCGCTCTCGAACTGCCGGTTCAGCCCAAGCGGCTGGAAACGAAAATTCGAGCCGAGGCGGCAAAGCTGATCGAAAAGCAGGTGAGTTATGAGGCTTCGGTCCCCGGAGCGTACTTTCTGATCCGCTACACGCTTTATGCCGAAAACGTGGCCGTGGACTTGAAAAAGGCCGTACAAGGGGCGATTGATGGAATCAAGTCCCAGGCCGGCGTGAGCGACGTTCGGTTTACAACCAAAGACGTTCGGCGCGAAGACAAGCCCGCGGTGTCGCTGGAAGGGTACTACACCTTGAGCGGTAAACATTTCGAATACGATGCGCTGTTCATTGGAGCTGGCCGGCAGCTTTGGCAGGTGGGTGTCGGCTTTTCCGACAGTTCAACCGAAGGAAAGGCTGCCGCGCGAAAGGCGCTCGGTTCCATCAAGGTGGGGCTGGTTTCTTCGGGATCGAGTTTTTACTAACTGAAAAAAAGAGACGAACCGGCGCATCCTCCCACAGTACGCGCCGGTTGCATCGCTAAGAGTCTCTTCGCTAAGATTCGCCGCCGTGATGATTGAACGTTGGTTCGAAGGGAATCAAGCCGAGCCGCGTCGCCGCACGAAACGCCTGCACGCGATTGCTCACTTCGAGCTTCTCATAGATGTTTCCCAAATGAAAATCAACGGTTCTTTTCGAAACGAAAAGTTTATCAGCCGCTTCCTTGCTGCTGAAACCTTGAGCGATTAAACTGAGCACTTCAACCTCGCGCTTGGTTAGGCGCACAGGCCGATGGCTCTGGTTTGGTCTCGCATTAGGCATTGCCATAGATTCACCCCACACTCCAGTAGGTCTCGCCGCTTACGATTCTTGTTCCATAGAAAGTACGGATTCCGAACAACTCGGGCCCACTTTCTGTTGGTTTTTTCAAAAAAATCGTTCGGCGATCGCCGGCCGCCGCTTCCGTGCGGGCCGATCAACCCAAAGGGATTTTCGGCGAACCGAAACCCGATCTTTGCAGTAGATTTACCTGAGAAACGCCTTTGCGCCGTCGTCGGCATCCACACGCCAGATGGCCGGAACCGGAAATGCGTACATGCCGTAAGAAGCCTTCACAGATCGCTCGAAGTTCTTGAACTTGTCGGAATGAACGAGCGCGACGCAGCAGCCTCCGAAACCCGCTCCGGTCAAACGCGCAGCGATGCATCCGGGCGCATTCCATGCTGAGCGGGCCATCGCATCGAGTTCCGGCGAACTCACGTTATAGTCGTTTCTTAGGCTTTCGTGAGATTGGCGGCAAAGTTCGCCGATTTTTTTGAAATCCGCTTCTTGAAGCGCAACGCGAAACTGCAAAACGCGCTCATTCTCTGTAATCACATGGCGTGCCCGTTTGTAAACCGTTTCATCCATGCCGCGCTTGCGCGCGGATTCAAGCTCGTGCAAAGTTGCATCGCGCAGCGAGGTTTTTCCCAACGTTTCGGCGGCCGATCGGCATTGGGCAACCCGCTCGTTGTAGGCCGATGCGGCGAGCGCCCTCGATTTGCACGTATCGAGCACCACAAGTGCAATACCTGCTGGAATTGGAACGTGTTCGAACTGAAGGCTGCGCGTGTCAATGAACATCGCATGAGCCCTTTTGCCGCAGGCAACGGCCAACTGATCCATTTTGCCGCAGTTCACGCCCACGTAGCGCGTTTCGGCAATCCAAGCGATTTCTGCGATTTTTTCGGGAGTCAGGTTGAACTTGCACAATGCGTTCCATGCCGAAATGAGGCAGATTTCTAAAGCGGCGCTGCTGCTCAGACCGCTTCCCGAAGGAAGATCGGAATCGAGCACTCCTTCCAAAAGCGGAGGAAACGCGTTAAGTTCGTCGCGAATCGCGTGCGCGCATGCCGCCACGTAACGCGTCCAGCCGCGCGTTGGAATGTTGTCAAAGTTCTGAAGGTTTGCGGCGGGCCCTATCGGATTTGAATACAGATTCATTCGAGTTGAAATGCGAAACAGCCCGCGTGTGCGGCGCGAAATGGCGGCTGGAAATACAAAGCCTTGGTTGTAGTCGGTATGTTCGCCGATGAGGTTGATGCGGCCCGGAGCCGACGATTCGCATTCGAATTCTCCTGAGCAGTTTTGCTTCCAAAGAGCGCTGAGCGAACCCGAAAACACCCGGTTAGAGTACCTGCCGCGGTCGAACGTTTCGCGTGGAATCATCCATCCAGCGGGAGACGAATCCAACGCCGCCCGGATTTGGCTCCCGTTGAATCTGCTATGAAAAGGCGAAGAGCGTTTACGCTGGTCGAGTTGATGATCACCATTTTGATCATCGGTCTGCTGCTTTCGATCGCCATTCCGCAAATGATCACGGCGCGTTCAAACGCGTCGAAACGCACATGCCAAAAAAACATGCGCGACTATGACTGCGCAAAGGCCCAATGTGCGATTGACAACAACCTGCCCGACACGCACGTGGTTGTGATCGGCGACGTTGCGCCGTATCTCAAACGGATTCCGCAATGTCCGATGGGCGGGACTTATGACCTGAAAACCGTCGGCGAACCCACCACCTGCAGCCTGCCCGAGCATCCGAGTTTGGATTAGGGGCCGACTACTGTCCCCCGATCCGTTTTGCTAACTCCGCCGCAGGCAGAACTGAAATCTGCACGGCAGCTCCGGGCGTCCACGAACTCAGTTTGATGCGAAAGATCTGCGGCTTATCGCCGTCGGTCGGAGTGATGAGCACCACCAGCGTTCCAGTCTGCAGGTCCAATCGCTGCTGATTCGCCGGCTGACCCTGATCGTCGCTGACGCTGATGAAGATCGTGTCCGAACCGTTCACGACGATTCCGAATTTCTGGGGCTTGTCGAGCGTCATTTTCCACGAGCCGTCTTTCGGTTGAGAGAGTTTTGCATTCACCACGTCTCCCAATTCTATCGTCTGCACTTTTCCGATCACGGGCGTAATTTGATAGCCTCCGCTTCCGCCATCGCCCACGCAGTGAACCGACAAATACAATGTTTTCGGGCTCACAAACTCGGTGCCAAGTTCGCAATGCTCGATCCCATCGGGCGAATCGTCGGCGGTGGACACAACATTGAAATCGGAATCGAACAGTTTGGCTTCAACGTCGAACCCCGTTGAATCTATGCGATAGCGCAGTATGTCGTCCTGTTGTCCAGTAAACCGATAGAACGCTGTCTCGCCGATATTGAGCCGGGCTTTGAGAGGCGATTTTCCATCCCATTCGACCCAAGGGTTGGCGGCGGTGATTCGGTACGATTCGGGGCTGTCGCTCATCGAGCGGACGTACAATGTGTAATCGCCTTCTTTCAAGAACACATACTTTTTCTCCGCCCTTGCCTTGGCGAATGTATCAATCCTTCGATATTTGGGCAGAGGCTGCCGGCCTGTGATGGCGGGGTTTTGATCATTGAAATCGGTTGGCGCCGTTTCTTTCTCAGCTTTCAAGAAGAACTGGATCTTCTGCTTCGGATCGCACGAAAACGAAATGAACTCCTGTTTTTTGATGTGAATTCTCCACCCATCTGCCCCGCCGGGTACGAGTGTCTGCTCAAGATTTCCTAAGGCGCTTGGCCTATCGAAAAACCGGGCGCGATGGGCAACAACTTTCACGGGTTCCGAGCGCGAATTGGAACGGAACGCCCCGTTAATCAGGTACACGCCGTCTTGTTCGGCGTGAATGAAGTTGCCTGCGTAGCCGCCGTCAATCTCCTCACTGTTCTTTGTGAAGCCGTCGGGCCCAACGATAAGGGAGATCATCTGATCTTTGTCAAAGCAGACAACCTCGTCTCTTTTGAGACGAATGCTGAACATGTCAAATCCATCGCGGCTGGGAACGACGGCCGGCTCTTCGGGAACGATCATTTTGGTTCTGTATCTGCGCGAGAAGAAAACATATCTGCCACCCGATGTCGAATGATAGTTCTTGACGTGCGCGGTATATGTGCCAGGCTGGGAGATGTACACAAGCACGCGGGCATTCTGTTTGCCCGGCTCTTCGTCATCGTTCTCGGCGATTTTCGTGCCGTTTTTGTCGTCCACTTCGATGGCGGGATCGAACACGTCCGATTCGGCACGCAAAATGAGCACGTCGCCTTCCTTCGCTTCGAACGGCCAATCGGTGCGATCGCCAGGCGTTAGGATGTGTTCAAACCGTTGCTCGGATAGAGGGAGCTCCCGCCCGGCGAAACTTCCGCCCATTGCGCCGCCAAAACCGCCTCCGCCATAGCCGCCTTGCCACCCTTGCCCCCCTTGTGCCGCTGCAAAAGCGATGAGCGTGATAATCAGCATGTCAATCCTCCCTGGCGCTTGACGCCGCCACTTTATGGACGGCTGCTCGTTATTGACGTTACGGCCGCTGCGTTTGGGTGCGCGAAGGGCGTTGCGAAAGAGGGGGTTCATCAGCGGTGACGAACCCCCTCACCCGTCGCGGCGATCCCTTTTGAAAGGTTTAGTACGGCGGCGGCGTGTGCGGTTTGTCTTCGTCTTCCGGCGCTTCGGTAACCACGCATTCCGTCGTCAGCAGCATCGAAGCGATCGAAGCCGCATTCTCGATGCACAACCGCGTCACCTTTTTGGGATCAACGATTCCGGCGGCAAGCAGGTCTTTATATTCCATTGCACCGGCGTCAAAACCGTTGCTTCCGCTTTTCTCGCGCACTTTTTCAACCACGGTGCTTCCGTCGAGGCCGGAGTTATCCGCGATGATGCGCATCGGCGTGGCGAGCGCGCGCTTGAGAATCTGCGCGCCCAACCGTTCGTCGCCTTCAAGAGCCAGTTTGTCCACGGCGGTTTGCGCTCGCAGCAGCGCGAGGCCTCCACCTGGCACGATGCCTTCTTCCAACGCAGCCCTGGTGGCATTCAACGCGTCCTCGATGCGCGCTTTTTTCTCTTTCATTTCGGTTTCGGTGCTTGCGCCGGCTTTGATCACGGCAACGCCGCCGGAAAGTTTCGCAAGCCGCTCTGAAAGTTTCTCTTTGTCGTAGCTGCTGTCGGTGGTTTCGATCTGCTGCTTGATGCTGGCGATGCGGCCCTGAATGTCGGCCTTCTTACCTTTGCCGCCGATGATCGTCGTGTAATCTTTGGTGATTTCGATGCGGCTGCACGAACCGAGCATGTCAATCGTTACATTCTCCAGTTTCATGCCCAGGTCTTCGCTCACAAGTTTTCCGCCGGTAAGAATCGCCATGTCTTCCATCATCGCTTTGCGGCGCTCGCCAAATCCCGGCGCTTTCACGGCCGCGCACCGCAGCCCGCCGCGAATCCGATTCAGAACGAGCAGCGCCAGCGCCTCGCTTTCCACATCTTCGGCGATCACCACAATCGGCCTGCCGGTCTGCGCGGACTTTTCCAAAAACGGAAGAAAATCTGCCACGTTGCTGATCTTCTTTTCGTGGAACAGAATCAGCGGATCGTCGAGCACCGAGGTCATCGTATCGGCCTTGGTAATGAAATACGGACTGAGGTAGCCCTTGTCGAAACGCATCCCCTCAACGTCTTCCACTTCGTTTTCGCGCGATTTTCCTTCTTCCACGGTAACCACGCCTTCCAGCCCCACGCGGAACACCGTCTTTCCAACGATTTCACCGATTTCGGGGCTTCGCGATGAGATCGTGGCTACGTGAACGGCATCGCTTTCGCCTTTCAGTTTTTTGGATTGCGATTCCAGGCTTTTGACAACGGCTTCGACTGCCGCGTCAATTCCGCGCTTGATCGCGAGCGGGTTCGAGCCCGATGCAACGCTGCGAAAACCTTCGTTATAAATCGCCTGCGCTAAAACGGTGGCGGTGGTTGTGCCGTCGCCGGCTTCGGTGTTGGTTTTCGATGTCACTTCTTTAATCAGCGCGGCGCCCACATTTTCAAACCGGTCTTCCAGTTCGATCTCTTTGGCGATCATCGCGCCGTCGTCAACAAGAGTCGGCCCGCCGAACTTCTTTTCCAAACCCACACATCGGCCGCGCGGACCGAGCGTTACGCCGATCGCGTCGGCCAGTTTGTTCACGCCGTTTTGAATCGCCTTGCGCGCATCCGCGCCGAACAGCACTTGTTTTGCAGCCATTTACTTCTTCCCCTTTTTGCCGGCGCCGACCAGCTCCTTTCGAGACGAGCCCTCGACGATCGCCAGCACATCTTCCTGGCGCAGGATCACAAACTCCTCGCCCTCGACTTTCACTTCGGTGCCCGAATACTTCCCATAAAGAATCGTGTCGCCTGCCCGCACGTCCATCTGCGTAAACTTGCCGCTGTCAAGCTGCCTGCCTGGGCCGACAGCCAACACCGTGCCCTTTAAAGGCTTTTCCTGAGCCGAGTCGGGAAGGATGATCCCCGAAGCGGTGGTCGTCTCCTTCTCGGCGGCCTTGACAATGATTCGATCGTGCAATGGTTTGAGTTTCATTTCGGTTTGCTCCGTATACCGAGCGCGATTGGCACTCTCGGGTGGTGAGTGCTATTTTATCACATCACCGCCAGCTCATACAGGGTGAGCGCCACTCCGCCGACCACCAGCGAGCCGCGGACTTCGTACCCAAGGCTTAGGTAGAAACCGTTCGATGCCGGGTTCGCCTCGAACGCGTCCAACCGCACATAACGCAGGCCGAGGCTTCGCGCGAGGCTTTCGCAAAACCGCATCAACTGGGTGCCTGCTCCCGTTCGGTACTTTTCGGGGAGAACCGCCAGACCATAAACGCACAACGCGGGCGCATCGGGCTCGCGCCACATCCGTTTGCGCCAAAAGTGCGCGGGCTTCGTCGAGACGGTTACCGTGCCGATCACGTCCTTTTCGTCTTCAAGCAGATACACGCTTCCGTTGGTTTTTCTAATCGCTTCGCGAACCCGTTCCAACTTCGGCTGTTTGCTCCAATAGCCCTGGCCCAACCGCGAGGTCACCTCTTCCGCCACGGCGGCATGGATCGCGCGAACGGATTCGGCATCCGTATCTGCCGCCAAACGAACGGTTCTCATTCGATTTCGAACACCGGTCCGCCGTTCACTGACAGGCTTTGCCCGAGGTGCTGGTTTTTGATCATCGCGCGGGCGATCGGGCCGAGCCGAGGAGAGACTGCCGCGCTGGTGACTCTCCCCGCCGTTTCACCCGATCCGGTTATCACCTCATCTCCAGGCTGCATCGGATTTTCCGACCGAAGCCCGATCCATGTGCGATTGGTGTGGCCGCGCGCATAAATGCGGTGCACAACTTCCTGCCCAACATAGCAGCCTTTTTGAAAACTGATGCGCGATTGCACAAACTTTTGGCCGAGTTCCAATGCTAAGGTTTTTGCATCGTAATCTTTTGCAAACATCGGAACGCCTTGTTCGATGCGGAGAATCTCGAACAGCTCGGCCTGAGGCTCCATGGGTGGTTTGGCACAAAACGAAACGGCTTCGGAATCGCCTTTGAAATCGCCGTTTTGCGTGCAGGGGTTCCATTCGAACATCTCGTCGCAATCGTTGATCGCCACGTCCTCGATGATCAGAAACTCGTGGAAGCGTTCACGAACCCGTTCCTTTAGGGCTGATTCCATGAGAACGAAAAACCGTTCGGAATCGGTGGCGATGGCTACGTCGGCGGTCATCTGTCCGGTTGGAGTCAGAATGCACGCCCTTGCAAACGCGCCGGGGTGCAGGGCTTGCACGTCTTGCGTCAGTTGGCCTTGAAGCCACGCGCGTCTGTCGGGGCCTTCGATTGTCAGGGCGGCGAACTGGCTCAGGGGCAGTTTCACGAGCCCTTGGAGCACATCTTCATAAAGCCGGGGGATATTGGAACCCATCGCACGTCATCATAGATTGTCTGAATGGCTGATGGCAACGGGGCAGTTTGGTGGAGTCTGTTTGGGCTGGGAATCGCAGGCGGGGTTTTCGGCGGCTCGCAGATTGCGGTTTTTGAGCGCGCCGCTGCGGTGGAGATCGGATCGAATCTTGCCGGCGAGCGTAAAACCGTGTCTGTTCATGCTGTTCCGAACGGGTTTGCCTGTTTGTGGGGCGATGTGCAGTCGGTAACCATTCAGGCCGAGGAGTTTCAAGTGGACGGTCTGCCGCTCTTCACCGAGCCGAGCCGCAGCAAGGCGGGCCGTGTGGGGACGCTGCGCATCAGGCTGAAGCGGTTCGATCTGCGCGGCCTCATCTGTGCGGAACTCTCCGCCGATATTCCAAACTGCCGATTCGATTTCGCGCTCGCGCTTCGCGCGCGAAAGTTCCGACTTTCAAAGTCCGGCTTTGGCGAAGGGTTTGTGCGCGTCGAACGCGATGCGCTCGAAAAGTTCATTTTAAAGAAATACCAAGAGATCGAGACGATCAGCGTGGAACTGCGCGGCGGAAAGTTGATCGCCGAAGGGTCGGGAACGTTTCTGTTCGTGAAATCGAAGTTCTTCGTGATCGCCGATCTGGAGCCTGTTAACGGAACGCAGATCTGGCTTTCGAATGCAAAGGTGTTCTTGGACGGCGTACCGGCAACCGAAGGCGCTTCGCGCGCGCTGTTGCAGTCGTTGAATCCAGTGATTGACGAAAACCGCGACCTGAATCTGTACGGAGCGTTGAAGATGCGCGAAGTTATCGTCCGCGATCAGTATGTCGAACTTCGCGGAGAAGCGCACATTCCGGAGAAGCCGCGATGATTCAAGGATTTTTTGTCGGGCTTCTTTCGAGCCTCGCATGCGTTGGTGCTGGCGCGCTCGTTCTGAAAGCGTTGAAACTTGCACTGCCAGCTGCTTTGAAATTCGGCTTGGGCGGAGCCGTTGGTGTGGGGATTTTGGGCACGCTGGTGTTTCTGTTTGGTGTGCTGGGCGTTCCGCAGTTCGGCGCGGTTGGACTGGCGGTTGTGTTTCTGCTTGCGGCGTTTTCGATTCGCGGCGCGGGAAGTTTTTTGCAAGCGATCAGAACAAAGAGTCCGCTTGAATTAATCTGTGTCTTCGGCATCGGGGCGCTGCTGATCATCAGGCTTGGCGGCGTGCTTTCGCCAAGCGATGCGAACGATTGGGATTCCATCAGTCATCAGATGGCGATGAGCAAAATCTGGCTGCTGCACGGTCGCGTAGATTGGATTCCGTTTATGGATCACAGCAACATTCCGGCGGCGGTCAACTGCGCTTATGTGCCGATGCTTCAGTTCGGCGATCAGTATGCGGCAAAGACGCTCATCTGGATGTGCGCACTGTTTGCGATCTGCGCGGTCGGCGGGTTCGCTTCGATGCGCTACGGCGCGGATGCGGGTTGGATTGCGGCTGTGTGCGCTGCGGTGATCCCCGTGTTCGTTTGGGAAGCTGGAAGCGCCTACATTGATATTCCGCACGGCATCTATTCCGGTTTCGCAATCCTTTTCGCGTGCAGCTGGCTCGCGGATCGGAGCCGGCGGCACCTTGCGTCGAGCGCGCTGCTCCTGGGTCTTGCGTTTTCAACCAAATACACCGGGTTTCAAGCGGCGCTGGGCATCGGAATTGCGATGGTGATGTTCGGCGCCTTTCAAAAGCGGCTGCTGACTCATGCAAAAGCCGCAGCCGCAATGATCGCCGCGGCTCTCGTGATCTGCTCGCCGTGGCTCATTCGCAACGTTGTGAACACCGGCAATCCGGTGTATCCGTTCTTTTATTCTGTGTTTGGAGGCCGCAACTGGAATTCGAGCGCCGAAGCGGCATACAAAGCAGAACAAAGCCGATTCGGCATTGGGCAGACAGAAAACGGCAGACAGATTGCGGCGATTCCCGGATCGGTAACGGCGCTCTCACTTCAGCCCGGCAAGCAGATTAATAACGGCACGCCGTGGGGAGCCGTGGGACCGTTATTCGTGTTCGGCCTGGTTGTTTGGTGCTTCTCGAAGAAAAAGACGCCGTTTGAATCCGGCGTGATGTTGAGCTGCACAATCACACTGCTCAGCTGGTTTTTTCTCACGCAGCAGTCGCGCTATATTTTAGGGTTGACGTTTCCGGTTGCGGTTCTTTTGGGTGGAGCGGCGGAGAAGATCGCGACGTCGCGGATGCTCATCCGTTTTTCGGCGGCGATTCAGGGCGTTTGGTGTCTGGTTTTGTTCGGTTCATCGGTTTCGCCGCTGGGCGATCAACTGCGGGTGATTTTGGGCGGTGAATCGGTCAGCGGGTTTTTGCGGCAGCGGCTTCCTGATTATTTCGCCTGCGAGTATCTAAACGATCTTGGCAAGCAGAGGAAGGTCAACGTCGCGTTGTTCGACGAAGTCCGCGGTTTTTATTTCGATGTGCCTTACATCTGGGCAAATCCTGGTCACCACACTTTGATTCCGTATGAAAAGTTAGCAAGCGGAGACGATCTTATCGCAGCGCTGAAATCGCTTGGCATAACGCACGTTTATGTTTCGTGCGGGCTCGACGTTTTGAGTCCACAACTTTCCGAGGATATGATGCAAGGCTTGCGTGGGGATCCAACCGCACTTTCGAAACTTGCCCCTTCAGAGCCGTGGAGAAGGTTCGTTGTGCAGGCGGCGGTCAGCGGCAGGCTGAGGCTTATCAAGACTCAAGGGCGCGGGTTCTTGTTCGAACTCGATTAGCCGTTGAGATATCGGCGCGGAACGCGCGACATGATCCGCGTTGGAAACTCGTGCGGCGTGGTGCCTACCAGCGACGCGAATTCGTGCGCGGGCGCTGCCTCTCCCAACAAAACCGCCTCGTCGCCAACCTGCGCGTTCGGAATGTCGGTTACATCCACCATCATCTGATCCATGCAAACCAGACCGCGGATCGGCGCGCGCTGGTTGTGAATCACCACAAAACCTTTATTGCTGAGCATCCGATGGTAGCCGTCTCCATATCCCACTCCAAGCGTTGCGATGCGCGAAGGGCGCGTGGTTTCATAGGTCGTGTTGTATCCGATTTTTGCTCCTTTGGGCAGTTCGCGCATCGCCATGATGCGCGCTTTCCATGTGAGCGCGGGCTTCAGGTTCAACCGCGTCGGCCCTTGATGCGAAATCCCGTAAGCGAAGATTCCTACGCGAACCATATCGAGATTGAATTCTGGATATTTCAGAATGGAACCGCTGTTGCCCGCATGGCGGATTTTTGGAACGATGTTATGAGCCTGCAGTTCGCAAAGCGCGGTTTGAAACGTTTCGAACTGCTTTTTTGTGAATTCGGGATTGCGCGACGAGTCGGCAAAATGCGTGGCCACGCCCTCGAGTTCGACGTTCGGAAGCGCAAGAATCTCTTGAGCCAACTGCAAGGCGCGCTGAGGGTGAACCCCGAACCGCGCCATGCCGGTGTCAATCTTCATATGAACGTTCGCGATTTTCGACTGGCTCATCGCGGCAGCCGATATTGCGGCGGCGCTTTCCAACGATTCGAGCTGACTGCGTAGATCGTAAAACACAACTTGAGCTGATTCGATCGGAAGCGCAGGAGCCAGCACCAAAATCGGCGCGTCAATTTCGGCTTCGCGAAGCGCAATTCCTTCCTGCACGGTTGCCACCGCAATCCAGTCCGCTCCGAATCGCGCTGCAGCCCTTGCCATCGGAATCAACCCATGACCGTACGAATCGGCCTTCATCACCAAGCAGAGTTTCACCTTGGGGCCGATCGCTGAACGGATTTCGCCGATGTTGCTGCGAAACGCCGACAGATCAATTTCGGCCCACGTCCTTGGGAATTGCGCCATGCTCGCCAAGTTTAGACGATTGGCTACTTCGATACGACCGGCTTTGTCTGCCAAGCCGCGCCGGGCGCTTCGTACACCACCAGAAGGTTGGTCAATCTGCGCCCCGGCTTGACAATCATCCTGCCTTTGTAATACAGCGTGGTGGAGCTGCCGCCGTCGAACGAAATCGCATCCTGCACGCCGAAAGACTTCATCGCCGCGGCGGTGTCCCTCAGGTACACGTTTTGGGTGGTGACCAGAATCACCATCTTGCCCTCTTTGGTGAGCCCCACGGCCGTGCGGGGAGCCTTTCCACCCACGCTGCTCAATCGGAACTTCTGATCGGTGGGATAGATCGTGGTCTTGCCTGCGGTAACGATCCTCACGCCTCCTCGAAGCATAAATCGGTATGCATTCGGGTCAATCTTCTGGCCGTAGCCTGTGTCGAAGATGCGAGGATGGTTCATATAATCAATCGCGAATGCGGTGCCGCGCGCGCCTTTGGCCATTTCGATCCCTTCCAGCACAATGCCCCCGACCGGCAGGTTCGATTCGGTGCAGAAGAACGTGCCGCAGACCGCCACATCCGGTTTTGCGTCCTCGATCATGCGGATTGCCGACTGCGACCTTCCTAATTCGCTCGTCATCAGGCCGCTCACCTTGACGTTTTCTGACCGGAGGTCCACAACCACGGCGTGGAAAGACGCTCGGCCAACGGTTCGGCTCGAGTAGGAAACGGTTTGGCCCAGAACGGGCCCGAATCCAGCAGTTATCAGCAAGAAGGCGGAAATCAGCCGCATGACTCTCCTTCCCATTGTCGGACGCCCGTCCGACCATCCCTTACCTTAGTTTACACAATGCACCCAAACGTGCCGGGAGACCTCGCGGCCCACCGTTCGGGGGGTGCCCCTGATCTCCAGATGAACCAGACCGTCGAACTCCGTAGAGCCAACAGCCTTGAACTCGGTGCCGGGGAGCAGCCCGATCTCCTCGATAAACCTCAAAAAATCGTGGCTTTCGTTGGTGAGTTTGACCACCCGCAGGGTGTCTCCCACTTTGGCGTTCGCCAGCTGAATGCTCCCGTCGTGGACGTCGGGGTCCATCGGGTTGCCGTGGGGACAGGTTTTTGGGCGGCCCAGCCTTTCATACATCTGCTCGATCACATCAACCGAGATGTAATGCTCCAGTTTGCATGCGAGTTCGTGCACATCATTCCAAGGGAGGCCGACCATCTCGACAAGAAAGCTCTTCAAAACACGGTGCGTGCGGGTCAGCACTTTGGCGAGTTTGATCCCGTCGGGAGTCAGTTCGACGCTTTTGTAAGGCGTGTAAGAAGCGAGCCCCAGCGATGCCAGCTTTTTGACCATCGAGGTGGCGCTGCCTGCCGAGACCTGCATATAGTCAGCCAGTTCCCCCATCGTAGCCCGGCCGAACGCCTCGTGGAGTTTGAATATCCCTTCGACGTACTCCTCCACTGTTTCCGGGAATGCGCGGCGCGTTTTATTGTGGTCGCCCGGACGGCAACTGGGTGGGACTCTCAGGGAGAGGTCAGCGCGGGCCATACGGTAAGAAGTATACGCGGTTAGTTGTCCGGCGGCTCTTCGATGAACTGGATTGCAGGGGCGATGTTTCCGCCTTCGCCCTCCACTCCTTGAAGGAGCATCAGATAGACCTTTCCGCCTTCGATCTGCCGGCCGGGATCGAAGATCAGCTGGCTGTCCTTGATTCCCGTGATTCTCACGGTGAAATCGTAGGTGCCGGCGGCGATGGTGAACGAATCGGACTGCCCGAAGGGCAGGTTCGAAACCTCGATGATATCGGGGGTTCGGTGGATATCCACGTTAGGCGTGGGGAAGCCCACAGCGCGGATATAGCCGTGCACCACGATCACCCGCGAGTTGTTGCCGCTGGGAGGCGTTCGGTTGATCAGAAGCGCCAAAAGCCTGAGACCGGGCTGTTGGTTTCCGGGGTTGGCCAGCCCGAGCGAAAACACGTGCGCGCTTTTCTTGTTCACGCGGTCAATTTCGATCGCGTCGAGCACGTTGCCGGTGCCGGCGTCGTTCACGCTCACGACCTCGGTCGGGTCTTTGGCTTTCCGTTTTTCGTAGGCGCTGGAGTCGCCGAAAGCCTGGTTGGAGATGCGAAGCACATCGTCCACATAGAAATCAACGCCACCCAGATCGGGCACGACGTTTGTGAACCGATCCGAGAACGAGATCTCGGAGGCTCCGCCTCCTCCGCCGCAGCCCGCAGCGCCGATTAGCGACGCTGCCGTTGCCAGCAAAACCGAGAATCTGAGACGCGGCATACCCATCCTTAGACGGCTGAGTATACCGGCGGCGTTTCTAATACTTGCTCTGAAGTTGGAACAGAAACTGCTCGACTGCGGCGTAAATCTCCTCCTGTGTGGGGATGATCTGGTTGGCAGGAAGTTCGAAACCGTATTGTCCCGTGTCCCGCAGCTCGATCGAATAGGAGTACGGCACCCCCAGATCATACGACCAGTCCATGCTCACGCCCGAAGCCTGATAAAGCACCCAGTAGCATTGACCCTCGTCGTAATGCACTCCGTGCGAGCCAAGGATGGCGTTCTGCATGATTGCGCCCACCCGGTCGAGCTCGGAGGCGGTGGGAGGAGCGCTTCCTGTGTAGCCCCACGGCCACAACACGATTTGCGCATAACTGTGAAAATCAATGAGGCCCCGAACGCGCGGAATCGCCAGCACCGCGTCGCGAAGGGCGCGGGTTTCGGGCTCCGAGAACGCCGAGGGGCCGCGATACGTGTCGGAGTTGGTGTTTCCGCTGCTGCCGCCGCCGCCGAACCCTTTGCTGAAGTTGCGGTTGAGATCAACCCCGTAGGAGCCGCCGCCGTTGCTGCGGCGGTTTTTGCGCCAATAACGGTCGTTAGTCCATGTGTATTCGTAACCATCGGGGTTGAGCACAGGGATGAAATAGATGCTGCAACTGTTGAGCAGCTGACGGATCGCAGGCGAGGTTTTGGACTTTTGCACCAGGTTATCGAGCAGGTACATCACAACCGGTTCCGAAATCCACTCGCGGGCGTGGATTCCCGCGAAGAACACAACCGAAAACCGGGGGGTGGAACCGTCCGAACTTATCGCTCCGTGAAGGCGATACATCCAGATCGGCCGGTTTTGAACTGAGGTTCCGATCTGCTGCCGGCTGATCATTTTTGGGTTGGCGTTCCGCCATGCCTCGTATTGAGCCAGGATGTCGCTGTAGCGCATGTAAGCGGTGCGGTAATCGAGCGACCAGATGGTCTTGCCCGCCCAGTCGCGCGGATCTTCCAGCAGGTTCACAAAGGCGTATTCCAAGCCGAGGCTTTTCAACTCGGCAAGCTGCGAACTTTTGACCACGATGTCGGTGACCGGGCCGACGAAGTCGGAAAACAGCCCAAAATCGGAGTCCGAAAGTTTTTGAATTTCGGCGTCGTTGTGCGCCCACACCCTGTATCTTGCCCAGGCTTCGGGCGCTTGTTGGGCTTGCAGCCCAGCCGCCGCCAAAAGGACGCCAAGAATCGTAAAACTGCGCATGATTGTTGCCCCTTTCCGGCAGGTAATCCCGCCTGTGAGTTGGGACGAATTGCGCCCGCGGAATCGTTCGGTAGACTTTCCGGCTGATGCGGGGGGAACTCACCGAACTGTGGCGGTACCGCGAACTGCTTTGGTCGTTCGTCATCCGCGAACTGCGCATCCGTTATAAGAACTCGGTTTTGGGGTTTTTCTGGTCGGTTTTGAACCCTCTTGTCACGGTTCTTGTGATGACGCTGGTTTTTGAATATGTGATGGGCCAGCGCGTTCCGAATTACAGCGCATACATTCTTGCCGCTTACCTGCCCTACATGTTTTTTCAGTTGGCGGTGCTGGATTCGGCGCAGTCGGTTTTGAGCCAGATTTCGCTTTTGAAAAAGATCTACTTTCCCCGCGAGATTCTGCCGATCGGATCGGTGCTGGCGAATTTCATTCACTTTCTGCTTGCGATGAGCGTTTTTTTTGCATATCTTTTGGTGATATGGCTGCTGCATCCGGGAGACAACCCGTTCCGCGCGACCGTTATTTATCTTCCGTTCATCGTGCTGCTTCAGCTCGCGCTGACCCTTGGGGCGGCGCTCTTCATCTCCGCGTTGAACACGTTTTATGAAGATGTGAAGTATCTGGTCAGCGTGATGCTATATCTGCTTTTGTTTTTGTGCCCAATTATGTATTTCAGCGAACAGGTGCGCTATGCGAGCGGCATTCCCGCAGAGTATCGCGGCACGGTTTACTTTTTGTATCACCTGAATCCGGTGGCGATGCTGATGACGGCATATCGCAAAGTGATGCTCGATCCGCAAAACGTGCCGCTTCCGGGCAAAGGCGGTTTGGCAGAATCACTGCCTTTGGATTGGACTTTGATGGCGATCTGCGCCGCCGTGTGCATTTCGGTGATGTTCGCTGGGTATGCGTTTTTCAACAAAAAGAAGTGGCAGTTTGTGGAGCGGCCATGACAGAGCCTGCCATTCAAGTCCGCGGCTTATGCAAAGAGTTCCGATTGGTGCACACCGGATACGCATCGTTCAAAGGCGCGCTTTTGTGGTGGAAAAAACGGAACACCGAAACGCTCAAAGCGCTGAACGATGTTTCGCTCGATGTGATGCCGGGCGAATGCGTGGCGGTCATCGGCCGAAACGGTGCAGGAAAAAGCACGCTGCTTTCGATACTTGCCCGCGTGTACAAGCCCACATCGGGCGGACTGAAAATCTCGGGTCGGGTGGCTCCGCTCCTCGAACTCGGCGCGGGGTTTCATCCCGATTTAACCGGAATCGAAAACGTGTTCTTCAACGGCGTCATTTTGGGCCTCACGCGCAAACAGGTGAGCGAAAGAATGGAAAGCATTATCAATTTCAGCGAGATCGGGCATTATATTGATGCTCCGGTTCGCACTTATTCGAGCGGAATGCTGTTGAGGCTTGGATTCAGCGTCGCGGTTCATGTGGACGCATCGGTACTGTTAGTGGACGAAGCGCTCGCGGTCGGCGACCTCGAGTTTCAGCGCAAATGCATGGAACGGATTCGCGGTTTTCAGTCCGAAGGCGGGTCAATATTGTTCGTTTCGCACGATATGGCCGCTGTGCGAAGCGCCGCGAGTAGAGCGATCTGGCTCAAAGATGGCGCCGTGCAGATGGTGGGCGAAACCGATCAAGTCGTTTCCGCATACGAAAAGTTTTCAGCCCAATGATTCCGAACTTCTTTTTTCGAAAGGAGATGGCCGAATACGACCTCGGGAGCGATCACCCGCTGCGACCGGAAAGGCTTTTGCAGACCGTTGAACTTCTGCGCGATGAGAACGCGGTCGAACCGATCATCCCCGAACCTGCATCGCGCAAACACCTGCAGCTGGTTCATTCGGATGAATATATCAATGCGGTGATCGAGGCTGGCAGTTCGCGCGGCGATCCACACCGGTTTTTGAAATACGGTTTAGGCACGGGCGATGTGCCGATCATGCCAGGCATGCACGAATTCTGTTTGTGGTATGTGGGTGGATCGGCGGCTGCGGCGCAGGCTGTGCTGGATGGCGAACGGCTGGCATTCAACATTTCGGGAGGGCTGCATCATGCGCAGCGTTCTTTGGCAAGCGGTTTTTGTGTGTACAACGACCCTGCCATCGTCATCGCGATGCTGCTGCAAAAATTCGAACGCGTTGCGTATGTTGATATTGATCTTCATCATGGCGACGGCGTGCAGGCGTTGTTTTATCACAACCCGAACGTGATGACGATCAGCATTCACGAATCGGGTGAAACGTTGTATCCGGGCACTGGGTTTACAGACGACGTTGGAACCGGGCAGCCGCACTGCGTGAACATTCCGCTGGAGGCGGGCACGACGGGCGATGTGTGGCTGGATGCGTTTCGGCACGTGGTGCCGAGCGTTCTCAAACGGTTTGATCCGAAGGCGATCGTTTTGCAGATGGGATGCGATCCGCACTTTACCGATCCTCTGGGACATTTGAACGTAACCGCCCAGGAATGGCTCGAGGCAGTGAGGCTGATCAAGAGCGTGGACGTGCCGATGGTCGTTTGCGGCGGCGGCGGCTATGACCTTCGAAACGTTGCGCGGATGTGGGCGGCGGCGTGTATGACGCTCGAGGACATCGAGTTCGGGCCCGAACTGCCGGCGAAGTGGCAGCGCGAGTTGCGAATGCCGTCGTATTTCGATGCCTCGCTGCCGGTTCCTCGCGAACGCGGAAGGGCATACGCCGAACGCCGCATTCAAGAACTGCAAGAACGATTCGAGATCTGACTCAGCAAATTACCGGGTATTTCAAACGCCGTTTCTACTGGGCGAAAATCTCTGCTACTATTAGCGGCAACGCGCGTTTCTGCACGTGCGAACCAAACTGGAGAGGGCATGTTAATGAAGCATTCGGGCAAGTCGCTCGCCTTAGCGGTATCCGCCGCAGCATTTCAATTTTGTCTCGCAGCCGGCAGTTGGCAGCCGCTCGCGCATCAACCTTCTTTCAACGCCTGCACAGCCGAACTTCTGACCGATGGACGTGTGCTTGTTCAGGCATACAACAACAGCACGGCGAACTGGGTTCTTACTCCCGATGCGAACGGAAGTTATGTGAACGGCACTTGGTCTCAGGTCGCTTCGATGCACGTAACCCGTTTGTATTACGCGGGGTCGGTGCTTGCCGATGGCCGTGTGCTGCTGTGCGGAGGCGAATACTCCAATGCTGGCAGCGAAACCAACCGGTGCGAGTATTACGATCCGATTTCCAATACGTGGACGGAAATCTCACCGCCTGCGGGCTGGTCGGAAATCGGAGACGCCGCATGCATGGTTCTTCCCGACGGCAGATTCATGCTCGGCTCCATTCCTGACAACCGCACCGCCATCTGGAATCCGGCGACAGGAACTTGGACCGCCGGACCCAACAAGTTCGATCAACTTGGAACCGAAGAGACATGGACGCTGATGCCCGACAACACCGTGCTGTGCGTGAAATGCTGGAACCATCCGGGCAGCGAAAAGTATGTTTGGCCGAACAACGTTTGGATCAACATGGGAAACGTTCCGCTCGATCTTGTGGATAACAGTTCGTTCGAAGTTGGCGGAGGCGCGCTCATGCCCAACGGGCAATGTTTTCATATCGGCGCGAACGCCGTGAGCGACACGTATATCATGCCTGCCAACCCGCTCGATCCGGGCACATGGGTGGCAGGGCCGGGAACGCCGGTGGTCAATGGACGCAGCCTTGTTGCGGCCGACGCTCCGCTGGCTTGTCTGCCAAACGGAAAAGTGCTGATGGCGCTTGGGCCGTTCGTGCACGGCGGCTTTGGAAGCCCAACCTATATGTGCGAATACGATGGCACTTCGATTTACCGGGTTCCCGATCCGGGCAACTCGGGTGGATTTCCTTATAACAGCCGGATGCTGCTGCTTCCAACGGGGCAGGTGCTCTACACAACCAGCAACAGCCAAGTGTGGGTTTACACGCCGGATGGAACGTATGATCCTTCGTGGGCGCCTTCGATCACGTCGTGCCCAACAACGCTGATGCCCGCTTCCGATTATCCACTGTTTGGAAGACAGCTCAACGGCATCACCCAAGGCGATAGTTATGGTGACGATGCGTGGGCGCCGACGAACTATCCGATTGTGCGCTTGACCAACTTGCGCTCCGGACACGTGATGTATTGCCGCACGCACGATCACAGCACGATGGGAGTTGCGACGGGCAATGCGATCGTTTCAACCAACTTTCAAGTTCCGGGCTCGCCCGAAATCGGGCCGAGCGTTTTGGAAGTGGTTGCTAACGGCATTCCTTCCGTTCCTTATCATGTGAACGTGGGAACATCGGCTACTTTGGCCACATCGTTCACGATTTTGCGTGGAAACTACATCAGCGGCGACACGCCCGATCTTTACAGCAGCGACGATTCGAAGCTTGTTGTGAGTCCCGGTTCGCCGGCCGCGGCGCCTGGAGCGCCATTGCAGATTCAGATTGAGAGTTTTTCGCCGTCGGCAGCGCCGAGCACATTCCAATTTCAGTTGGAAGCGAGCGTGAGCCAAGGGACCGAAACGCAGAACGTCGAACTGTATAACTTCCAAACGTTCAGTTACGAGCTTGTTGATTCGCGCACGGCAACGCTGTCGGATTCTACGATTACGGTAACGCCGTCGGGGAATTTGGCACGGTTTGTGGGGCCGAACAACGCGGTACGCGCGCGCGTTTCGTATGTGCCCAGTTCGCTGATGAACTCGCTGTTCACCGGCAGAATTGACGTGGCGGCTTGGGTGATCAACTAAAGCCGTCGTTTCGCCGACCGCTGGCGGGGAGTTATGCTGCCCGCCGGCGCGCGGCGGAGTGTTCCGTTCGCATCAACGCTTCAACCACTGAGGGGTCGTACATCGTGCCGGCGTGGGCTTGAATCTCATTCAGAGCATCGTCGAGCGGCCACGCGGGCTTATACGGCCTTTCGCTTGTGAGCGCATCGAACACATCGGCCACGGCCACAATGCGGCCTTCGATGGGAATCTCATCCCCTTTCAGTTTTGCGTGATATCCGGTGCCGTCCCATTTTTCATGATGCGTTCGCGCAATCACTTCGGCCATTTTGATCAGATCGCTTTGACCGTTGGCAAGAATTTGCGAGCCGATGACGGTGTGCAGCTGCATCTGCAAAAACTCTTCTTTGGTGAGCGTGGATTTTTTCAAGAGAATGGCGTCGGGAACGCCGATTTTGCCGATGTCGTGAAGACGAGCTGCCGACCGGATGAGAGCGCAATAAGGTTCGTCGAATCCCAATTCGGCTGCAATCGCCGCAGATAGATCGCCGACGCGCTGGGCGTGTTCACCGGTCTCATCGTCTCTAAATTCTGCGGCGATGGCCAGCCTGTCTAAAACTTCTTGATACGCGGTGGCAAGCAGTTTTGTCCGCTCCGCCACACGCTTTTCTAAGTGCAAGTTGTAATCAACCAGCTCTTGTTGAAGTCTTCGAACGTGCAGAAAGTTGT
>Ga0070741_10005114_pt1 | contig 29574 bp, 23 predicted proteins | sample Coa_R1_4_FD_66440 | JGI IMG/M metagenome (GOLD analysis project Ga0070741, IMG submission 66440) | Surface soil microbial communities from Centralia Pennsylvania, which are recovering from an underground coalmine fire - Coalmine... | ecosystem: Environmental > Terrestrial > Soil > Unclassified ... | reverse complement strand
GTTCGCGACGCTCCTCGCCTGCGAGTGGTTCGCGCGCGTCGGCATCGACGTCGGTGTGATCGAGGTCGGTCTCGGCGGCCGCCTCGACGCGACGAACGTCGTCCACCCCATCGTCACCGCGATCACGTCGATCGGCATCGATCACGTCGAGTACCTCGGACCCGATCTGCCCTCGATCGCCACCGAGAAGGCGGGCATCCTGAAGCCCGGCGTACCGGTCGCGCTCGGCTCGCTCCCGGCCGAAGCCGTGCGCGTCGTCCTGGAGCGCGCGGCCGCTGTGAGTGCGCCGGTCGCATGCGCCGGCGTCGACGGCCGGCTCGTCGGCGCGCCGGACGCGCTCGAGTTTTGTGGCCCCGGCGTTCGCTGGACGGACCTCCGGCTGAACCTCCCGGGCCGGTTCCAGCGGGACAACGCGACGGTCGCGCTGCTGGCGCTCGCCCTTGCGGGCGGCCGACTCCGGTGTCCGGAAGCGGCGGTCCGGCGCGGCCTCGCGGCCGTCCGGTGGCCGGGACGGCTCGCCGTCGTTCGGGAGCGTCCGCTCGTCATCGTCGACGGCGCACACAACCCGGACGGCGTCGCGGCGCTCGCCGGCGAGCTGCCGGCGATCGTCCGCGGGCGGCGGGTCGTCCTCGTCTTCGCCGTCATGGCGGACAAGGACCGCGCGGCGATGTTCGAGCGGCTCCTCCCGCTCGTCGAGCGCGCGGTCGTGACGCGTGTCGGTCGCCGGGGCGCGGCGCCCGGGGAGGTTGCCGCCGCGATCGCCTCACGGGTGCCGGTCGAGACGATCGAGTCGCCGCGGGCCGCGATCCGTGCGGGTCTCGAACGCGCCGGGTCGGAGGGCGTCGTCCTCGTGACGGGCTCGCTCTTCCTCGCCGGCGAGGCGTACGCGGAGCTCGGCGGCGCGCCGCTCTTCGAAGCCTGGAAGCCCGACACCTCGGGTGGTACACAAGCGGCCCCGTGAGGGGCGTTCCGGTGGCGGTCGTGGCCCTCGGCGTCCTCGCCGTCGGCGCGAGGACGGCGGGCGCGGTGGACGTGCGCGTGCTGTCGGGACCCGGCGCCGCGACGACGGTCACGGTCGGCGCGACGCCCGACGTCGCGATCGAGGACCACACCGCCGGCGCGAAGCCGGCGACGACGCCGCAAGGGCCGGCGAGCAGCGGCGAGACGTTCACCGGCGAGATCACGCTCTTCCTCCGGAACCTCGTCGTGCCGCGCGCGGCGGCGATCGACGTCTCCGACCCGGTGGTGAGCGTCGTCCGGCTCTTTCCGGAGGCCGGCGGTACGACGGTCTCGGTCTTCGTCCGACAGCCGGTCACCTACACCGTCGCCACGCCGTCCGCGCTCGGCGAGGTCCGGATCGAGCTACACAGCAAGACCCGTCCGCTCACGATCACCGGCGTGACGCCGCGCGGGACGCCGCGCGTCGCGGCGCCGAAGAAGACCGGCGAGCGCGAGGTCGCGGTCGACGCCGAGTCGCTGAACTACGACCAGGAGACGAACACGCTCACGGCGCGCGGAGGCGTCACGCTGACGCGTGGCGACACCACCCTCACCGCGGACGAGGTCGTCTACGACAAGACGAACGGGATCGCCGAGGCCCGCGGTCACGTCGTGCTCACCGACCCGGAGGCCGCGATCGAAGGCGATTTCGCGCACCTGAACCTGGACGACGAGACCGGATGGATCGAGGACGCCAACGCCACGCTCCATCCGAGCGACTACGTCCTCCGGACGAACCGCCTCGACAAGCTCGGCGGTCCCCAGTACCGCGTCGCGAGGAGTACCTTCACGACGTGCCGGTGCGGTGGGCTCGAGAAGCCGTCGTGGAGCATCGGAGGCAATCGCACCGACGTGAAGCTCGAAGGCGCCGGCGTGGTGCGCGGCATGACGCTCCGGGTGAAGGACGTGCCCGTCCTCTACCTCCCGTGGATGCTGTTCCCGGCGAACACGCAGCGGCAGACCGGGTTCCTGATCCCCCGCATCAGCTATTCGAACCGCCGCGGGTTCCAGTACGAGCAGCCGTTCTTCTGGGCGATCGACAAGAGCTCCGACCTGACGATCGCGACCGACGTCGAGACCGCACAGCGGATCGGCGCCACGGCGGAGTACCGGTACTATCTTTCGCGGCTCAACCACGGCGACTTCACCTTCGCGTACTACAACGAGAGCGTCCGCGGCCGGACGCTCGGCGTCATCGCGCCGAACGGCGTGGCCGCGACCGACATCCCCGAGGACCGCTTCGCGCTCGCCGGACATCACGTCTCACCGTTCTACGGGGGGAGTAAGTTCTACCTCGACCTGTTCGCCGTGAGCGACGACCTCTTCCTCCGCGAGATCAACACGTTCTCGTTCGGCGGGCGGAACGACCTGGCGCTGCGGAGCGCGCGCTTCACGCAGTCGCGCGCCGGGGTCTACAAGTCCTGGGGCACGGGGCTCGTGGCGGGCGAGATGTCGTACTACCAGGACCTGATCGACCCGCAGGAGCTCGCGCTCCAGCGCCTGCCGCGGATCGAGGCGGAGAACTCGATGCCGCTTCTCGGCGACCGGGTCGTTGGCCACGTGCGCGGCGAGGCGGTCGACTACCAGCGCGAGCAGGGCTACGCGGGCCTCCGCGGCGACCTGGCGCCCGACCTCTTCGTGCCGTTCCACCTCGGACGGGTCCTCCAGGGCTCGGTCACCGGCGGGGTTCGCGAGACGGCCTACCATCTGACCGATCGCGAGCAGGTCGCGTTCGCGGTGCCGTCAATCGTCCCCGTGCGGTCCGGTTTCGTGCGGGCACCCGAGCTGCCGGCACTCGACGCCGACCGCACGCGCGAGCTGGCGGAAGTCCGCGGCCGCCTCGGCAGCGAACTCGACCGGGTCTTCACCTTCCGTCACCTCGGCCTCGAGAAGCTGAAGCACACGATCGAGCCCGAGGTGCAGTATCTCTTCATCCCGTCCACCAGCCGGCCGTTCGATACGACCACCGCGATGGTCGACTGCAAAACGTACGGGGGAACCCCGGGGACCCTCTGTCCGGCGACCACCATCGACTGCGGAGAGCTGCCCGGGGGAAAGCGCGGACAACGCTGTCCGGTGACGCTCTTCGGCGCGGGCTTCCTCTTCGACGAGATCGACGCGATCAACCGTCGGAACTTCGTGTCGTACGGCCTGACCACGCGGCTGCTCGGCCGCGCGGCGACGCCGACCGAGACGGCCACGCGCGAGAAGGAGACGGCTGCCGCGGCCGAGATCGGCCCGCCGGTGCCGCCCGACCTCGAGACGCTGCCTCAGGGGCTTTCCGTCCAGGCGCTCCCCGACTTCGTCGGTCCGCCCGCGCCTCCTGGTGTCGGTCAGCCGCCGGCGGCGCCGCCGCGCGAGCTCCTCCGCGCTTCGATCCTCCATGGCTACGACATCTCGCGTCCCCTCGTCGGCCGGAGCCATGCGAGCGACATCGACCTGGGACTGCGACTCACGCCGACCGACTACCTCGGCATGACCGGGAACTCGACCCTGAGCGCAGAGCAGTCGACGGTGCGCGGCTTCTCGATCGGCACCTACCTCCGCGAGCCATGGTGGCAGCCACCGAGCGCGATCGGGAACTACCAGAGCCCGACGACGGCGGGCATCTCGTACCGCTTCGTCGAGCAGAGCGTGAATCAGGGCGTCGGCGCCGGCACGGAGGGTTCGAGCCTGCTGCAGACCGCTGGCGTGAGCGAGCTCGACGGCTCGCTCTACCTCCGTCTCGGCAACTACGTCGGGTTCAGCTTCCTCTCCCGGTTCTCGTACAACGATGCGTTCGTCGTCGGGCCGAACGGCCAGCTCGTCCTCGACAAGAACAACCAGCCGAAGATCACCGGACCGCACTTCCTCGAGCGCGACTACCTCGTCCGGCTGATCTCACGCTGCAACTGCTGGGTGGTCGAGGCGGGCGTCGCCGACAAGTTCAATCCGGACGAGCGCATCTTCCGCGTGCAGGTGACGCTCGTCGGGCTCGGGTCGTTCGGCCGTGGGCCGGTGCAGAACTACGTCGGGTTCGCGCCGCTCGCGGCGATGGGGTACGCCCGGCCGGGGGCCGGTCCTGCGCGCGGCGGGCTCTATTGAGGGCAGAAATGGCGGCCCGCGACTATGCGCCCGGCGCCGTTTCCATGTACGATGCGCGCCGGCGTGGAACGGAGAGAATCATGATCGATGGTGTCGTGGTGAAGCAGCTCGTCGTGCACGGCGACGACCGCGGATTCCTCATGGAGGTGATTCGCGACGACGACCCGGTCTTCCGCGAGGTGAAGCAGACGACCTACACCGTGAGCTACCCCGGGGTCATCAAGGCGTTCCACTGGCATCGCCGCCAATGGGACGTCTGGTTCGTAGCCTCGGGGATGGCGCAGGCCGTCCTCCACGACCTACGTAAGGAGTCGCCGACGTACGGGAACACCGACGTGGTCTACATGGGCGAACGGCGCCCGATCGTCGTTGCCATCCCGCCCGGCGTCGCGCACGGCTACCGCGTCCTCGGAACACAGCCGGTCGCGCTCTTCTATCACACGACCGAGTCTTACGATCCGCGGGACCCCGACGAGGAGCGCATTCCCTTCGACGACCCCCGCATCGGATTCGATTGGCAGACGAGGAACCGGTAGCGCATGCGGCTCCTCGTCACGGGCGCGGCCGGTTTCATCGGCACCAATTTCGTGCGGCACACGCTGGCGCGACCGGCGGGCGACGTCGACCGGCTGGTCGCCGTCGACCTCCTCACCTACGCCGGAAACTACGCGAATCTCGCGGATCTCGAGAGCGACGCGCGGTTTCGCTTCGTCCGTCTCGACGTCGCGGAGGGCGAGGCGGTCGCCGCGGTGGTGGCCGACGAGCGGCCGGACGCGATCGTCCATTTCGCGGCCGAGACGCACGTCGACCGGAGCATCACGGACCATCGTCCGTTCCTGCGGAGCAACGTCGAGGGTACGATCGCGCTCCTCGAGTCGGTGCGCGCGCGGCCCGGATTCCGCCGCTTCGTGCACGTGTCGACCGACGAGGTCTACGGGTCGATCGCCGAGGGGCGGGCGCGCGAGGACTGGCCGCTCCGGCCGTCGAGCCCGTACGCGGCCAGCAAGGCGGCGGCGGACGGCTTCGTGCTGGCGTACGCTGCGACGTACGGTGTGCCCGCCGTCGTCACCCGCTGCTCGAACAACTACGGTCCGTATCAGTTCCCCGAGAAGCTGATCCCGCTCTTCGTCACCAACGCGCTCGACGGTCTGCCGCTCCCGCTGTACGGCGACGGCATGAACGTCCGCGACTGGATCCACGTGGAGGATCACGTCGCAGCGCTGTGGCACGTGCTGTCGCTCGAAGACCGGGAGCCGCAGATCTACAACGTCAGCGCCGAAAACGAGGTCCCGAATCGAGCGGTGACGGAGCGGATCCTGACGCTCGTCGGACGCCCGGCGAGTCTCGTCCGCTACGTCACCGACCGTCCCGGCCACGATCGTCGCTACGCGCTCGACTCGACGCGCCTCCGGAGCACCGGATGGCAGCCGCGCCGGATGTTCGAGGACGGCCTCGCGGCGACCGTCGCCTGGTATCGCGAGCAGCGGCCGTGGTGGGAAGCCGTGAAGAGCGGGGTCTATCGCACCTACTACGATGCGATGTACGGTCGCCGGCTGCGCACAAGCCAGGAGGCGCCGCAGGAGCCGGACCGACGATGAGCGTCAGGCGGCCCCCCGGCGCGGCGCAGCCGGAGCACGTCCCGAAGCCGTGGGGCCACGAGATCATCTGGGCGCACACGGCGCGCTACGTCGGGAAGATCCTCCACGTGCGCGCCGGCGAGTCGCTGAGCCTCCAGTACCATCGGCAGAAGGAGGAGACGCTGCGCGTCCTCTCCGGCGCGCTCGCGCTCGAGGTCGGCGCCGAGGACGAGGCACGGCAGACCGTGCGGCTCGGGCCGGGCGACGGCTGGCACATCCCGCCCGGCACGCGTCACCGGATGACCGCGCTCGAGGACACCGACGTGCTCGAGGTCTCCACGCCGGAGCTCGACGACGTCGTCCGGCTCGAGGATCGCTACGGGCGGGTCAAGTGACCGGATGAAGACGGCGGTCATCACCGGCATCACCGGACAGGACGGCTCGTATCTCGCGGAGCTCCTCCTCGCGAAGGGCTATCGCGTCGTCGGCATGGTGCGCCGGGCGAGCACCGAGAACTTCGAGCGCATCGCGGCGGTCCGCGATCGCATCGAGCTCCGGCAGGCCGACCTGCTGGACCAGCTCTCGCTGATCGACCTCCTCCGCGCGACGATGCCCGACGAGATCTACAACCTGGCGGCGCAGTCGTTCGTGCCGACGTCGTGGGTCCAGCCGATGCTGACGGCCGAGTTCGACGCCGTCGGCGTGACGCGGCTCCTCGAGGCGATCCGGCTCGTCGTGCCGACGGCGCGCTTCTACCAGGCGAGCTCGAGCGAGATGTTCGGCCAGGTCCTCGAGACGCCGCAGCGCGAGACCACGCCGTTCTATCCGCGCAGCCCCTACGGCGTCGCGAAGGTGTACGGCCACTTCATCACGGTCAACTACCGCGAGAGCTACGGGCTCTTCGCGTGCTCGGGCATCCTCTTCAATCACGAGAGTCCGCGGCGCGGCCGGGAGTTCGTCACCCGGAAGGTCGCCGACGGAGCGGCGCGCATCAAGCTCGGCCTCGCACAGGAGCTCCGGCTCGGGAACCTCGAGGCGCGCCGCGACTGGGGGTTCGCGGGCGATTACGTCGAAGCGATGTGGCGGATGTTGCAGCAGCCCACGCCGGAGGATTACGTGGTTGCGACCGGCGAGTCGCACTCGGTTCGCGAGCTCGTCGAGGCGGCATTCGGGTGCGTCGGGCTCGACTGGAAGCAGTACGTGCGGGAGGACCCGTCGCTCCTCCGTCCCGCGGAGGTCGAGCATCTCATCGGCGACTCCACGAAGGCGCGCCGGGTGCTCGGGTGGGTGCCGCGCGTGTCGTTCCGCGAGCTGGTGGAGATGATGGTCCGCGCCGACCTCGACCGGCTGCGTCCCGCCTGAGACCCGATGCGCGTGCTCGTGACCGGGATCGCGGGGTTCGCTGGTCCGTACGTCGGCGCGGCGCTCGTCGCCGCCGGCCACGACGTGCACGGCCTTGTCCGCGGCGAAGGGCCGTGGCCCGCGCTCGCGGATCTGCCGCTCGGCCGGGACGCGTTCCACCGTGGCGACCTGAACGACGCACGCTTCGCGGACCTGCTGTCCGAGCTACGGCCGGATGCGATCGTGCATCTCGCCGGGCTGTCGTTCGTCCCCGACGCAGAACGCGATCCCGCCGGCGCCTACCGGACGAACCTCGATGCGACCCTCGCCGTGCTCGGCGCGGTGCGCACCCGCGCCCCGAAGGCGCGGGTGCTCGCGGTGACCTCCGGCGACGTGTACGGCGCCGTCACCGCCGCCGATCTCCCACTGACGGAGGACGCGCCGCTTCGGCCACTCACCGTGTACGGGGCGAGCAAGGCCGCGGCGGACCTCGCCGCGGCGCAGTGGGGGAGGGCCTATGCGCTCGACGTCGTGCGCGCCCGCCCCTTCAACCACACCGGTCCGGGGCAGGATCCCGATTTCGTGTGCAGTGCCCTCGCGCGCCAGCTCGCGATGATCGAGGCGGAACAGCAGGAGCCCGTACTCCGCGTCGGCAACGTCGACCCGGTGCGCGATTTTTCCGACGTCCGCGACATCGCGGCGGGCTACGTCGCGTTGCTCGAGCGGGGGCGGACGGGGGAGGCGTACAACCTCTGCTCGGGCGAGGGGGCCAGCGTGGCCGAGGTGATCGCGATGCTCCGCGGCGCCGCCCGGGTCCCGGTCCGCGTCCAGTCCGATCCGAGCCTCCGACGGGCGCACGACGTGCCACGGGTGATCGGCAGCCACGCACGGGCGACGCGCGACACGGGATGGATGCCCCGCATGGCCCTTCCCGACACGCTCGCCGCCGTGCTGGAGGACTGGCGCGGACGGCTCGCCCGGCGGGCGTGAGCAAGAAAGACGCTGCCGCGTCGGCCTGAGCGGTCGGCAGGTACGGTGCCATTTCCCCTGGCAATTGGCTTGCCGGTCAACGGGGGCACGGGTATGCTTTTTTCTCCGATGGAGCTCCAGCACCGGACGCTCGAGCAGCTCTTGCTCGAGCAGGGCCGCATCACCGCGGACGATCTCCGCAAGGTGAAGCGTCTCCAGGTCGAGCGCGGCGAGCGCCTCGAGCGGCTGCTCCTCGACCTCGGCTTCATCTCCGAAGAGGACCTCCTCCCGCTGCTGTCGACCTATCTCGGCGTGGAGTCGGTGCATCGCCGGGATTTTCCGGCGACGCCGCTACCGCTCGGCAAGTTGTCCCTCAAGTATCTGAAGCACGCGAAGGTGATTCCGCTCGCCCAGACGAACGGGACGCTCACGGTCGCGATGTCCGATCCCGCGGACTACTACGCGATCCAGGCGCTGGCGCTCGCGACCGGCCTCCAGATCGAGCCGCGTCTCGCGCGCGAGCGCGACGTGCTCGAAGGGCTCGAGACGATCTACGGCGGCGCCGGCGCGACCGAGGGCGGCGGCGCGCCCGCCGAGCCCGCGGAATCCGACTTCGAGTACATGAGCGACGACGAGGAGGACGTGAACCACCTCCGCGATCTCGCCTCCGAGGCGCCGGTCATCCGCTTCGTGAACCTGCTGATCAGCCGCGCCGTCGAGCAGCGTGCCTCGGACATCCACATCGAGCCCTACGAAAACGAGCTCAAGGTGCGGTACCGGATCGACGGCGTGTTGCACGACGTCGAGGCCCCCGCGCGCCGCCTCCAGGCGGCGATCGTCTCGCGCATCAAGATCATGGCGAAGCTCAACATCGCCGAGCGCCGCCTGCCCCAGGATGGCCGCATCAAGCTCCGCCTCATGGGCCGCGAGATCGACCTGCGCGTCTCGACGCTCCCGACGCTCTACGGCGAGAGCGTCGTGCTCCGCATCCTCGACCGGTCGTCGATCGTCGTGAACCTCGAATCGCTCGGCTTCCCGACCGACACGCTCGAGGAGTTCTCGCGCCTCATCACGAAGCCGTACGGGATGATCCTGGTCACCGGCCCGACCGGCAGCGGCAAGACGACGACGCTCTACGGCGCGCTCGACAAGATCAACTCGCCCGACAAGAAGATCATCACGATCGAGGATCCGGTCGAGTACCAGCTCTTCGGCGTGAACCAGATCCACGTGAAGCCGGCGATCGGCCTCACCTTCGCGGCCGGGCTGCGCTCGATCGTCCGCCAGGACCCCGACGTCATCATGGTTGGAGAGATCCGCGACGCCGAGACGGCGGAGATCTCGATCCAGGCGGCGCTCACCGGTCACCTCGTCTTCTCGACGCTGCACACGAACGACGCCGCGGGCGCCGTCTCGCGCCTTCTCGAGATGGGCGTCGAGGACTATCTCCTCGCGTCGTCGCTGCTCGGCGTGCTGGCGCAGCGGCTCGTGCGGAGGGTGTGCGTCAAGTGCCGGCAGCCGGCCGAGCTCGGGACCGAGGTGCTGCGCGAGATCGGCGGCGGCGACGGCGTGGAGGTCGAGGTGTACGAGGGCCGCGGCTGCGAGGAGTGCTCACACACGGGCTATCGCGGCCGCGCCGGCATCTACGAGCTGCTCAACGTCGGTGACTCGATCCGGCAGCTCATCCTGAAGCGCGCGTCGGCGGACCAGATCAAGGACGAAGGCGTCCGGCAGGGCATGCGCACGCTCCGGGACGACGGCTGGCTGAAGGTCCGCAGCGGCATCACCACCGTCGGCGAAGTCGTCCGGGTCACACAGGAGGAGGTCTAGCCTGAGCCTCCTCGACCGGCTCCGGCGTGGCAGCCGGAGCGCGGCCTCGGTATCCCCGGTGACCGGGATCAGCCCCGGCAGCCGGAGCGCGGCCTCGGTATCCCCGGTGACCGGGATCAGTCCCGGCAGCCGGAGCGTGGCCTCGTCGTCCCGGGTGGCCGTGATCGGCCTCGATGGCGTGGGCCTGCCGCTCGCGCAGGACCTGATCGCGCGGGGCGTGATGCCGACCCTCGGCGCGCTCGCCCGGCAGGGGACGATGGCGGCGATGCGCTCGTCGATCCCGACCATCTCCAGCGTGTCCTGGACCGGGTTCATGACCGGGCAGAATCCCGGGAAGCACGGCATCTACGGCTTCACCGACGTGAAGCCCGGCACGCTGACGCTCTTCTTCCCGAACTTCGGCAACGTGCAGAGCGAGCCGCTGTGGGACGTCGCCGGGCGCGCCGGCAAGCGCTCGATCGTGATGAACATCCCGAACACGTACCCGGCGCGCGCCATGAACGGCATGCTCGTCTCGGGCTTCGTCGCCGTGCACCTCGAGCGCGCCGTCCATCCGAAGGAGCTCCTCCCGCGCCTCACGGCGGCGGGCTACAAGATCGACGTCGACTATCTCAACGCCGATCAGCGTCCCGAGGCGTTCTTCGCCGATCTCACCGCGACGCTCGATGCGCGCCGGCGCGTCTACCTCTCGCTCCTCCGCGACGAGCCGTGGGAACTCTTCATCGGCGTCTTCACCGAGTGCGACCGGCTGCACCACTACTTCTGGAACCAGTACGCCGATCCGGGTGCGCCGCATCACGGCCGCTTCCTCGACTTCTACCGCCGCCTCGACGATGCCCTCGGCGCGATCATCGAGGCGCTGCCGCCGGCGACGCCGCTCTTCATCGTCGCCGATCACGGGCACACGCTGATCCATCGCGAGTTCTACCCGAACGCGTGGCTCCGCGCCGAGGGCCTCCTCCGCTTTACGACCGACAAGCCGAAGGGCTTCGCCGACCTCGATCCCGCGTCGCGGGTCTTCGTCCTCGATCCGGGCCGTGTCTACGTGCACCGCCAGGGTCGCTTCCCGCTCGGGACAGTCGGCACGGCGGAGGCGGACGAGCTGCTCGCGCGCGTCGGCGAAGGGCTGCTCGCCGTGCGCGACGACAGCCCGGGCGCACCCGCCGGAGGTCGTCCGGTACCTCGCGTCTTCCGGCGCGACGAGATCTATCACGGCCCGCACCTCGACGCGGCGCCGGACCTCGTGCTCGACTTCGCCGACGGTTACGACCCGAAAGGCGCCTTCGCGAAGCCGGAGCCCTTCGGGCGCAGCGCGCTCACCGGGATGCACACCTATCCGGACTCGCTGTTCTTCCTGAACCGGCCCGGCGTTCCGACCGACGGGCTCGACATCGTAGACCTCGCGCCGACGATCCTGACGCTCCTCGGCGTCGCCCCCCCGGCCGCGATGGACGGGCGGGTTCGTCTGCCAGCGTGACGGATCGACGTTGAAGCGGCGCCCGAGATTCGGAGTCTAAGTGCCTGTCCGGCGGGGTCGGCCGGGGGCCGCGTCATTGAAAGGCTCCCGGCGGTCAGTGTATGAATGCAACGAAATTCCCACAGCTTAGCCTCTCGTGGCGGTGTGGTGGACGTGCGGGTTGAGGAGTCCTCGTGGCCCAGTTCCAGTATCGCGCTGTTGATCCGCAAGGGAAGATCGTCGAGGGGACGATCGAAGCCGCCGAGGTCCCGGCGGTCGTCGCGCGCCTGCACGATCGCGGGCTGATTCCGATCAACATCGCGTCCGGCGAGGGCGCCCGCCGCGAGCCCTCACGGATCTCGCTTCCGGCGCTGCCCGCGATCGGCGGCAAGCGCGTCAAAGGGCGCGAGCTGCTCGTGATGACGCAGGAGCTGTCCGCCCTCGTGTCGTCCGGGCTGCCGCTCGACCGGAGCCTCGCGACGCTCGCCGAGCTCGCCGACAACCCCGAACTGAAGCGCATCATGACCGAAGTGCTGCACGCCGTGCAGGGCGGCAAGTCACTCGCCGAAGCACTCGGCCAGCATCCGAAGGCCTTCCCACCGCTCTACGTGAACATGGTGAAGGCCGGCGAGCTCGGCGGCTTCCTCGAGGTCGTGCTCCTGCGGCTCGCCGAGTACCTCGAGCGCGGCCAGGCTGTGCGCGACGAGGTGCGCTCCGCGCTGACCTACCCGATTCTCCTCACCTGCTCGATGGGCGTCTCGATCCTCTTCCTGCTGCTCTACGTGCTCCCGAAGTTCTCCGCGCTCTTCACCGACATGGGGAAGGCGTTGCCGCTCCAGGCCCGCGTCATCCTGGGCATCTCCGACGTGCTCCGCGGCTACTGGTGGGCGATCATCGGGGTCGTCATCGCGGGCGTCAGTGCGTTCCGCTATTCGATCCGCACACCGCGCGGGCGCTACAACTGGGACCAGTGGAAGCTGCGGTTCGTGATGGTGGGACCGCTGCTTCGGAAGATGGAGGTCGCGAGCCTCTCCCGGACGCTCGGCACGCTCCTCAAGAGCGGCGTGCCGATGCTGCAGGCGCTCGGGGTCATCAAGGAGGTCGCCGGCAACCTCGTCATCAGCCGCGCGATCGGCGAGGTCGAGGTCGGCGTGCGGGAGGGAGCCGGCGTGGCCGATCCGCTCGCACGATCCGGCGTCTTTCCGCAGCTCGCCGTGCAGATGATCGCGGTGGGCGAGGAGACGGGGCGGCTCGACGAGCTGCTGATCAAGGTCGCCGAGCACTTCGACCGCGAGGTTCACGTCCGCATCCAGCAGTTCACCCGGCTGCTCGAGCCGGTGCTGATCCTCGTCATGGGCGTCGGGGTCGGCTTCATCGTCATCTCGATGCTGTCGGCGATCTTCAGCGTCAACGATCTCCCGATGTGAGGAGTGATGGACATGCGCCAACGCACACGACAGGCGGGCTTCACGCTCATCGAGATGATGGTCGTGATGGTCATCATCGGACTCCTGATGGCCCTCGTCGGGCCGCGCTTCATCCGGCAGGCGGAGGTCGCGAAGGTGAAAGCCGCGCGCGCCCAGATCGAGCTCCTCGGTACGGCGCTCGACACCTTCCGGCTCGACGTCGGCCGCTACCCGTCGAGCCAGGAGGGGCTCGCGGCGCTCCGCCAGCGTCCGTTCGGGACGGACCGCTGGGACGGCCCGTACCTGAAGAAGGACCTCCCGAAGGACCCCTGGGACCACCCGTACTACTACCGTGCCCCCGGCGAGAACGGGCGACCGTACGACATCTATTCCTACGGCGCCGACGGCGCGCCGGGCGGCGACGGCGACAACCGTGACATCACCAGCTGGGAGGGCGACTCCGGGTGAGATCCGCCCGCGTCGATCCGCCGCGCGGCGGCTTCACGCTCGTCGAGATGACGATGGTGCTCCTCATCATCGCGCTCGGCACGGCGCTCGTCGTCCCGCTGATCGAAGGCGGGTTCGAGGCGCGCGAGGTCCGTCGCGCGGCGCGACAGATCGCGTCGACGATGCACTTCTGCCGCGGCGAGGCGGTCGCGCTCGGCCAGCCCCAGGAGCTCGTGCTCGACTCGCTCCAGAACAGCGTGCACACGACGGCCTGGGGACGCTGGGCCGTGCTCACCGACCGCGCCGTCATCGACGACATCCGCGGCGGCAACGCCCTCGGCGACGGTGCCGTGCAGATCCTCTTCTACCCGAACGGCAGCACGAGCGGCGCCGACATCATCGTCGCGGCGCGTCGCGATCGTCGCGACCATCGGCTCCGGATCTCGCTCGACCCGCTCCTCGGTACCGTCCGCGTCGGAGACGCGACCGGATGAGACGGCGCGCGGCCGCCGGGTTCACGCTGCTCGAGATCGCGGTCGCGCTGTCGATCCTGGGCGTCGGTCTGGTGTCCTGCCTGCAGATCTTCGGCGCGAGCCTCCGCATGCAGGACCGCGCGAGCCGCGAGAGCCGGGCCGTCCTCGCCGCCCGCGTCGCCATGGACGCGCTCCTCTTCCAGACCGAGATCCGGGACCACACCGAGGAGCGGGACTCGGCCGAGGGGTTTCACACCCGCATCCTGGTCCGCCATGCCGACGCCGACGATGGCCTGGACGCGAAGCTCGACCTCGGGGAAGCGTCGGACGTCTCCCTCCGGCACCTGGAGGTCGAGGTCACGTGGCAGGACGGGGCGGGGTCCAAGAGCTACCTCCTCAAGAGTCTCCGCATGGCACCCGAAAATGACTAGGATGGGGACCGGTCCGGCCGCCGGGTTCACCCTCCTCGAGGTGGTCCTCGCGATGACGGCGCTCGCGCTGGTGACGGTGATCTGCTACGGCGCCTTCTACCTAGGGGTCCGGGTGGTGGAGCGGGGGGAGGTGGCGGTGGTGACCGCGCAGCGGCTGCGCGTGGCGGCGGATATCCTGACCCGCCAGATCAAGTCGGCGGCGACGTATCCGGCTCACAACGAGGACGACGAATCGTGGCCGTATTTCACCGGAACGACGACCTCGATGTCGTTCATCACCGCGGCCGGGCTGCGCGGCGGCGGCGGGCTGTCGTGCGTCGTGTACCAGGTCATGGACGATCCGCCGCGCCTCGTCATGAGCGAGACCAAGTACTTCTCGCCCGACCAGCTCGGCCGCGACGGCCGGTGCAAGACGGACGAGAACGACACCGGCTCCATCCTCCTCGACGGGTTCAAGAGCGTCCGCATGCAGTACCTGCTCGACGACGGCGTCGACACGGAGTGGCGACAGGAGTGGAACGGGCACGACGAGGAGGCGCTGCCGACGGCCGTCCAGATGGTCGTCGATGGCATGCCCGGACTCGAGACCGGCGCCTGGGGGCAGGAGATCCCGGTCATGACCTGTCGCTACGGCGAGAACGAGTGCGGGCTCTCCGAGGACCGGCAGCCCGCGGGCCAGGACGACGGTGGCGTGAACGGTAACGAGGACGACGACGGCGGCGGTGGTACCGATGCGGACGACGACGACGGCGGCGGGGGCGACGACGACGAATGAGCCGTCCCCGGTCCCGTGAGCGCGGTATCGCGCTGCTGCTCGTCCTCTGGATCTTCATGATCCTCGGCGTGATCGCGCTCGATTTCGCGCAGTACATGCGCGACGACGCGATGGCGGCGGTGAACCTCGCCGACGAAACGCGGGGCTACTACATCGCGCTCGCCGGGATGAACCGCGTGATCTACGAGACCGAACGGTATCGGGAGCGCCACCCCTCCGGCCAGCCGGCCGCACCGCCGGTGGCCGCGCCGGGGACGCAATCGCAGGAGGACATGGAGGACGACGACGAGCCGACGTGCCAGGCGAACGGACAACCGTGCGAGGGGGAGTTCTGGGGCGGGGGGTGGACGGTCACCATGTACGACGAGGCCGGTCGCATCTCGCTGAACCGCGCCTCGCGTCCCGTCCTGTCGCAGGTCGTCAAGTACCTCCTCCAGGGCGGGAACAAGACGACCAGCATGGATCGCCACGCCTCGAAGGCCGCGGACGTCATCCCCGATTCGATCCTCGACTGGCGGGACGCGAACAACGACACGCGGCCGAACGGCGCCGAGCGAAAGTACTACGCCAAGCGCGGCTATGGCCCGGCGAACTGGGACTTCAGCACGCCGGACGAGCTGCTCCGCGTCCGCGGCGTCACGCCCGCGCTCTACTACGGCGGCGACGGGATGCCAGGCCTCCGCGACGTCTTCTCCGTCTATGGCGTCGAGACGCAGATCCATCTGCCGGCGACGACCGCGCCGGTGCTCCAGGTCCTGCTCGGGGTCGACGCCGATCAGGCCGCCGACATGATCGCGCAGCGCGACGGCCTGCCGACGACGAACGGCCCCGGCCTCGGCACGAACTCGACGCCGACCGCGACGCCGCTCAACGCCCAGCAGCTGAACGCCCAGCTGATGACGCAGGGGCTTCCGAATCTCTTCGTCGACGGCAACGTCCTGCCGCGGGTCGTCCGCATCGAGGCGCGCGGCGACACGAAGGAGAAACGCAATCAGTCGCACGTCGAGGTGATCATCGACCTCGCGGCCGAGTCGGGCGAAGGCACGCGCATCATGTACTGGCTCGACCGGGCGCCCTGGGACGGCCCGCTGCCGGGCGATGCGACGGCACAGAACGGATGACGTTCGGCGAGCTCAGCCAGCGCCTGCGGCGCGCGGACTTTCTCGACGGCCTCGGCATCTACGTCGGGGCGCACGAGGTCGCGCTTGCCCACATCGTGAAGCGCTTCTTCACGGTCGCGCTGCGCCATGCCCGCACGTTCCCGCTCCCGCCGACGTCGCACCCGACGGAGCGGCGACAGGCGCTCGCCCAGGCGGTGCTGACCTTCGCCGGCGAGCATCGCGTCGACACGCGCCGCGCGTATCTCTGCCTGCCCCGCGCCGAGGCCGCGTGCAACCGGGTCGTGCTGCCGGCCGCCGCGCGCGAGAACCTGGCGCAGGTGCTCGAGTACGAGCTCGAGCATCTGGTCCCGCTGCCGCGCGACCAGGTCTACTTCGACTACTCCGTCCGCGAGATGAGCGAAGAGCGGCTCGAGGTCCTGATCACGTGCATCCCGCGGGAGGTGGTCGGCGTCCATCTCGAGGCGCTCGAGGACGCCTTCGTCCGCCCGCGCGGGATCGTTCTCGCTTCGACGGCGATCGCGGACTACCTCGCGTTCTGTCGTGGCGAGGCGGATGGGCCGATCGGGCTCCTGATCGGCGTCGGCGAGGCGGTCGAGCTGGCGCTCCTCGCGGGCGGGCGACTCGTCGCGAGCCAGCTCGTTCCGGCGAACCGGGTGAGCGCGCCCGCCGACCTCTCCCGCTCGATCGCGCGCCAGCTGACCGACGGCTCGGTCGCGGCCGATGACGTTCAGCTCTACCGCTGGCAGCTCGCGAACGGCGCCGGCCCGGAGCTGCCGCCGATCGGCGACGGCGACCTCTTGACGCTCGCCTCGGGCCGTCTCGCGACGCCGCCGGAATTCTTCCAGGCGTCCGAGCCGGCGCTTCTGCCGGCGATCGGGGCCGCCCTCGACGCGGTCCGCGAAGGCACCGTGCCAGTGAACCTCCTCCCCGTCGAGGGGCGCCGCGGCTACGACGAGGGGCTCTCGCTCACCACCGTGATCCTCGTCGCCGTGCTCGGGGTGCTCCTGCTCGTCTGGGGCGGCAGCGCGCTCGTGAAGGACGAGCTCCTCCGCCGCCAGGTGCGCGACGAGGTGGCCACCGTCACGCCGCAGGTGCGCGAGGTGAAGAAGCTCCAGGACGAGATCGCGGAGCTCCGCCGCCAGATCGACATTTTGATCACGGGCCAGGACCATCGGGCGACGGTCCTCTTGAAGGAGCTCTCCGAGATCATCCCGAACGACGCGCATCTCACCTCGCTGAACCTCCGGGGCGGCCGGCTGACGATCGACGGCTTCGCGCGCTCCGCGTCGGACCTGATCGCGGCCCTCGAGAAGTCGAAGCACTTCAAGAACGTCAACTTCACCTCGCCGACGACGAAGACCGGCGACAAGGAGCGGTTCTCGCTGGTCGCGGAGGTCGAGCGGTGAACGTCCGCGAGCTCTGGACGAGGGTTCAGCGCTGGTACGCGGCCCATTCCGCCCGGGACCGGCGCATCCTCGGCGGTGTGGTGGTGGCGGTCGCGCTGTCCCTCGTCTATGTGGCCGTGGTGGAGCCGATCGTCGCCTATCGCAAGGCCGTCGCCGAGGAGATCACCGAGGGACAGGAGCAGCTCGAACGATCCGCCCGGTTCCTGGCCGCCGCCGACGCGCTCCGTACCGAGCGCGATGATCTCCATCAACGTCTCGAGCAGGCGAAGTCGCGTCTGCTCCCCGGCGGCAGCGGCACGCTCGGTGCCGCCGCCTTGCAGGAGCGGGCGAACGCGATCGCGGCCGAGAAGGGCATCACGGTCCAGAGCACGCAGGTGATGAAGGAAGAGACCGCCGATCCATTCCGCAAGGTCTCGATCCGACTCACGCTCTCCGGCGAGCTCAAGCCGTTCGCCGAGATGCTGGCGGGTCTCGAGTACGGGCAGCAGCAGCTCACGATCCCGTTCCTCGAGGTGAACCGCCGCGGCGCCGTCGCCGGGGTCAAGGGACCGCGCACCCTCACGGCGACCGTCGAGGTGGGCGGGTATCTGCTCGGGGAGGAAGCGCCGAAGCCGACCGACGCCGAGGCGCCGGAAGGCGAGGGCGAAGCCGCGGCGCCGGGCGCCGCCGACGGCGGGGACGCCGCCGCCAATCCGTCCGCGGAAGGCGAGCAGCCGGCGGTCGCCACGGAACCGAGTCCCGCGGCACAGCCCCCTCCCGGCGCGCCCGAGGCGCCAGCGCCGTCAGCGGCCGTACCGCCGCCGGCGGCCGTACCGCCGCCGGCCGCCGTACCGCCAGCCGCCGCCGTACCGCCACCCGTCGCGCCGACGCCCGGTGGGCCGCTCCCGGTCGTGCCGCCCCCGGCCGCCGCCACGCCACCCGCGACGCCGCCGCCGTCCGCCGCGGCGCAACCCGTCATTCCGCCCGTTCTCCCGGAGCCCGCACCGCAGGCGGCTCCTGGCGGAGCGGCACCCGCCGCGCCCACGCCACCGGTGCCCGCAGCACCGCCCGGAGCCGGCTGATGCGGCGCTGGGCCATCGTCAATACGTTGCTCGGCCTCATGGTCGCGCTGCTCGCGTTCGAAATCACGCGGACGTGGGCACGCGGGCTCGTCCCGGTCGCGACGCCGCCGTCGGCCCAGGCGCCACCCCCGCCCGACCTCGAGCCGCACGAGAAGGGGAAGCACGGCGGCGCGGACAAGGGCGGCGCGCGCGGCCCGCAAACCCCGGCGGTCCTCGTCGCCGCGATCGCCGAGAAGGATCTCTTCGATCCGTCCCGGCGCCCGCCGGCACCCGACGAGGTGAAGGTCGAGGTCGCTCCGCCCGTGACGAAGCCGCCCGACGGCGTGACCGTCGTCGGCGTGCGCATCTTCGGGAAGGACCGCGAGGTCTTCGTCAACGACACGACCCAGGGTGCGGCCGCGACGCGGCGGCTGCGGGTCGGGGATCAGGTCGCGGGCTACACGGTGAAGAGCATCGAAGCGACCGCGCTCGCGCTCACATCGCCGTCGGGGGACGAGGTCTCGATGCCGCTGTCGATCGAGAAGGGCAAGACGTCGCCGACGCCGGGGCGCCCACCCGTTCCCGGGAGACCGCCGACGCCGGGCATCGTCTCCCCGTCCGCCGGGTTCCAGGGCGCGTCGCCCGCCGCCGGCGTGCCGGTCCGGTCGCCGGTTCCGCCTGCGCCCGTGCCAGGCGCGGTGCCGCAGCCCGTGCCGGGCGTGCAGACCCCACCCGTCCAGCCGCCGCCGGGGCAGCTTCCCGCCGAGGCACGGCAACGGCTAGAGACGCTCAGACAGAACGAGAAACGTTCGGGTCGCCGCCGGTGACGGGCGAGCCGATGCGCGGTGCGCCGTCCGCGAACCGCGCCAGCACGAGGAGGGTGCCGTGAGTCGATGGATGCTCGGGATCCTGGTCGCGGCTACGATCGCCGCCGGAGCGGTCGTCCACGCCCAGGAGCCTGCGGCCGCCGAGGACGAAACGGAACGGCCGCTCGGCGACGAGGAGGCGATGGTCCTCAACTTCGAGCGGGCGGACATCCGCGAGGTGATCCACAGTCTCGCGACCGCGCTCGGTATCAGCTACACGATCGACCCCCGCATCGAAGGGCAGGTGACGATCCGGACGACGGGGAAGATCGCCCGCGAGGATCTCTGGCCCCTCCTGAACCAGATCCTCCGCAACAACGGCATCGCCGCGGTCCGTGTCGGCGACCTGTACCAGATCATTCCGGTCGGCGAGGCGAAGACCCGCGCGATCATCCCGCGTAACCAGCCCGCGAAGCAGTCGGCCCGTGCGACCGACAGCTTCGTCATCGAGATCATCAAGGTGCGACACATCTCGTCCGACGAGATGGTGAACATCCTGACGCCGTTCGTGACGCCCGGCGGCGACGTCCTCTCGTATCCGCGGGCGAACCTGATCGTCGTGACCGACCTCGAGTCGAACGTCGAGCGTCTGCGCGATCTGGCCGCGACTTTCGACGCCGACGTGTTCCGGAACCTCCGCACGCGCGTCTTCAAGGCGGAGAACGCCGACCCCGAGGAGCTCGCCGAGGAGATCCTCGGTCTGCTCGCGCCGTACGGCGTGACGCCGACCGCGGACGGATCGGGTGGCGGCGTGTACATCATCCCGCTGCAGCGACTGAGCTCGCTCGTCGTGATCGCCTTCGATCCGGCGATCTTCGACGAGGTCGCGCACTGGCTCCAGGTGCTGGACATCCCGCCCGAGGAGGGCGCGGGTCGGCAGACGTTCGTCTACAACGTCGAGAACGCGAAGGCGGTGGACCTCGCGGCCGTCCTGAACGAGCTCTTCGGCGGCGGGCCGGGAGGCGGCGCCGGTGGCGGCGGCGGGCGTCCGCCAGGCGCGGCGCCCGCGGGTGTGGGTCTCTTCGGGGCCGGCGGCGTGTCGGGCGGGCGTGGCGGGGGCCTCGGCGGCGGAACGCGCGGCGGGCTCGGCGGCGGGACCGGCGGCATCACACAGCAGGCGGGCGGCGCGTTCGGTCAGCAGGGCACGACGGGCGGCGGCACGCTCGGCGGCGGGGGGACGGGGCGTGCCGGTGGCGGCCGTCTCGGCGGAGGCGGCGGATTCGGGGTCGGGGCGGGCGGCGCCGGTGGCGGGGCGCCGGGTGCGCCGGGTGCCCCCGGGGCGCCGGGCGCCGCCGGCGGCGTTCGCGGCGTGTCGCTCCCCGGACGCGCCGGTGCTGCTGGAGGTGGCCCGGGAACGCCCGGGCTCGGGCAGGGTGGCCCCCTCCCGATCTTTCGCCAGGAGGTCCGGATCGTGGCCGACGAGGTGACGAACTCGCTCGTCATCCTCGCGACGAAACGCGACTACCAGCTCATCGCGGACGTGCTGAAGCGGATCGACGTCGTCCCGCGCCAGGTGCTGCTCGAGGTCACGATCGCGGAGGTCACGCTGAACAAGGACCTGGAGTTCGGCGTCGCCTACGCGCTCGCGCAGGGGAAGCTGAGCCTCGCGAACCTGACGCAGGGAAGCGACAACCCGCTCTTCCGGACGGGTCCGACCGGCTTGCCGATCGGCGGTTTCAACAATGGGACCCAGCGGATCCCCGGAAACGGGGCGTTCTCCGTGATCACCGGCGACCACTTCAACATTTTCATCAACGCGCTTCAGACGCGCACGAACGTGAAAATGCTCTCCGCTCCGCACATCATCGCCGCGGACAATCGCGAGGCCCACATCCTCGTCGGCGACTCGATCCCGATCCTCACCGCGACGTCGGCGACGAACGTCGCGACGACGACGACCGGCAGCGTGCTCAGCGTGAACCAGGTCCAGTACCGCGACACGGGCACGATCCTCACGATCCTGCCGCAGGTGAACTCCAAGGGTCTCGTCAACATGCAGCTCCGCCAGGAGGTGAGCGCGGTCGGCTCGCCGTCGTTCGGCAACACGAACTCGCCCTCGTTCACGACGCGCGAGGCCGAGACGACCGTCGTCGTACAGGACGGCGAGACCGTGATCATCGGCGGGATCATCAACGATCAGACGACGCACAGCCGCAACGGCGTGCCGTTCCTGATGGACATCCCCGTGCTCGGCTGGGCGTTCCGGGTCAACAGCGACACGGCCAACCGGACCGAGCTCCTCGTCCTGATCTCGCCCTACGTCGTCCAGAATCGCGAGGACGCCCGGATGGTCACGGACGAGTTCTCGAGCCGCCTCGAGGGCCTGAAGCGCATGGCGCAGGTCATCCGCGAACGTCACGCCCGGTACAAGCGCGATCACGTGCCGAACGGCCGGGGAGACGGCGGCGACGTCGTTCCGCGCGAGTCGGCACCCTGAGCCGGCGTCGAGCTGAATCCCCGCCAGCGCTTGCAGTGCCGCAGGACGCACGGTAGGTAGGGCGGCTTTTCTACCACCCTGGAAGTGAGGTGACGGAGCGATGATCCCGCTCGTGATGTGCATCAGCGTCTTCTCGCTCGGCTTCGCGGTGTACCTGGCGCGGCACGTTCTCGCGGCCGACGAGGGAACGCCGGAAATGCGCGAGATCGCGGCCGCCATCAAGGAAGGCGCCGAGGCGTTCCTCCGTCGTCAGAACCAGGCGATCCTCGCGATCGGCGTCGCCGTCGCCGTCCTGATCTTCATCCTCTACGCATTCGTGCGCCCGCCGACCGAGCACGACCCGACGACGCCGTTCAACATGGCGGTCGCGACCACGCTGGCGTTCATCTTCGGCGCGCTCTGCTCGGGCGTGTCCGGCTACATCGGGATGTTCGTCTCGATCCGCGCGAACTTGCGGACCGCGTCCGCCGTGCGCACGAGCCTGAATCGCGCGCTGCAGATCGCCCTTCGCGGGGGCGCAGTCTCCGGACTGTTCGTCGTCGCGATGAGCCTCCTCGGGGTCGGCGGGCTGTTCGTCGTCCTTCGGTCGTTCGGCGTCGCCGACGAGAAGATCCCGCTCCTGATCGTCGGCTACGGGTTCGGGGCGAGCCTCGTCGCGCTCTTCGCGCAGCTCGGCGGCGGGATCTACACGAAGGCGGCGGACGTCGGCGCCGACCTCGTCGGCAAGGTCGAGGCCGGCATCCCGGAGGATGACCCGCGAAACCCGGCCGTCATCGCCGACCTGGTGGGTGACAACGTGGGCGACTGCGCCGGCCGCGGCGCGGATCTCTTCGAGTCGACCGCGGCCGAGAACATCGGCGCGATGATTCTCGGCGCGGCGCTCGCCACGGCCGCGGCGCGCGCCGGGATCCACTTTGCCGCCGGCATGCTCGGCGTGATGCTCTTCCCGCTGGTCGCGCGCGCGTTCGGGCTGATCGCGTCGATCATCGGCGTGATGGCGGTGCGCACCGACGAGAACGAGGATCCGATGACTGCCCTCAACCGCGGCTACTACATCGCCGCCGTGCTCGCGCTCGGCGGGTTCGCGGTCGCGACCCGCTGGCTCCTCTACGCCCCCGAGCGTCCGGGGGCGTGGGGCACGTTCTTCCTCTGCGGGCTCATCGGGATCGCGACCTCGCAGGCGTTCGTCTACATCACGCAGTACTACACCGAGTACCGCTACCGGCCGGTGCGGGAGATCGCGGAGTCGTGCCAGACGGGCGCGGCGACGAACATCATCACCGGGATGTCGGTCGCGATGGAATGCACCGCGGTCCCGGTCATCGTGATCTCGCTCGCGATCGTGTTGTCGTACTCGCTCGGGAACTCCGTCGGGATCCCGGGAGCCGGGCTCTTCGGGACGGCAGTCGCGACGATGGGCATGCTCGCAACGGCGGCGTACATCCTCGCGATGGACACCTTCGGTCCGATCACCGACAACGCGGGCGGCATCGTCGAGATGAGCCACCAGCCCGAGGACATCCGGAAGAAGACAGACCGGCTCGACGCCGTCGGCAACACGACGAAGGCGCTCACCAAGGGCTACGCGATCGGATCCGCGGCACTTGCCGCGTTCCTGCTCTTCTCGGCGTACCTCGACGAGGTCCGGAACTACGGCTTCCCGATCACGAGCGTCGACATCGCGAAGCCGGAGATCTGGGTCGGCGGCCTCCTCGGCGCGATGCTCGTCTTCCTCTTCTCGGCGCTCGCGATCCGCGCGGTCGGCAAGGCCGCCTACTACGTCATCAACGACGTGCGGGCACAGTTCAAGGAGAAGCCCGGCATCCTCGCGGGTCGGGAGCGGCCCGACTACGGACGCTGCGTCGACATCGTGACGCGCGGCGCACTGCGCCAGATGGTCTTCCCGGGTCTGCTCGCGGTCTTCATGCCGATCGTCGTCGGCGTGCTCTTCCGGATCGCGTTCCATGCCGGCGCGGAGGCGGTTGCCGCGCTGCTGATGGTCGGGACGATGTCGGGCATTCTCATGGCGACGCTGCTCAACAACGGCGGCGGTGCCTGGGACAACGCGAAGAAGTACATCGAGATGGGGCAGTACGGCGGGAAGGGCTCGGACGCGCACAAGGCGGCGGTCGTCGGCGACACGGTGGGCGATCCGTTCAAGGACACGGCGGGGCCGAGCCTGCACGTGCTCATCAAGCTGCTCAGCACCATCACGCTCGTGATGGCGCCGCTGTTCATCTAACGCAGCGACGCCGGCTGCCGGGCTTCCCGCTACGGCGTCGTGGTGGTGGTCGTCGTGGTGGTCTGGACCGTGGTGGTGCTCGTGGGCGGCACCTTGCAATCGACCGCGTCGGTGCAGTCGCCCGCGCCTTGGCAGCACGATCGATAGCGGGCAGCGGAGGGTCCAGGAGTATCCGTGCACGCGCGCTCGAGCGTCGAGCACGCGTCGTTCCGGCAACCTTGCTCGCAGATCGTGAGCGCGAGACCGTCACCTTCGCACCGATCGGCGCACTCGCCGTAGCAGGACGCGACGACGTCCTGGATGCACCGGGCCTGGCAATCGAGCAATTCCGGCTCTGCCGCGCTCGGCGCCGAGAGCGTCCTCCCGTCGGAGAAGTCCGAGGTCAAGAAGTCCGAGGTCACGGCGGCACCGCAGCGCGCGCAGGCCTGACGCCCCTCGCGGTTGCTGATCCGACAGCGGAAACCGAGGGCGAGCCGACACTTCCGGTTGATCCGGGGCCGGAGGCCGCTCTGACAGCCGTGTAGTCCCGTGTCGTGCGCGCCTCGACATTTCTTGAGGAGGTCACGCGTGAACGCGCAGTGCCCGCCGATCGGCGGGACGTGCGAGACGCATTTCTCGAACGCGTCGTCCTTGCGGCCGATGCATTGCTCGAGCTTCGCACAGGCGTCCGTCAGACAGAGGGGACAGCAGCTGTCGGATGGCTGCGTTGGATCGCAGCCCGGCAGGCAGGTTTGCTGCGCCCAGACCGCCGCCGTAACGGCCATGGAGCCGAGGCACACGGCGACTATCGCGAGGGAGCAGCGCCGGGTCACGGCCGGCTCCCTGGCCCCGGTCCAGCTTCCTGGACGGTGGCGGCGGCACACGGCCCGACCTCCGGTTGCACCTCACGCGGCGTGCTGGCGTCCAGAAAAGTGACGGCTTCGGGGAGGTTCGACGCTCCGGCCGCGAACTTCACGAGGTCGATTCGTGCAACCCAGGTCGTTCCCGTGTTCCTGTGCGTGTTTTCGTCCGTGCTGTCGTACAAGAGGAAGCCGAGGGACGCGCCGTCCTCGACTCCCGTGGTGACGGCGACCCCGTGCGGATCGCCGACGTTCTTCCACGCGGTCTTTCCCGGCGGCGCCGGCATCTTTGCGACGACGAGTGACGCTTTGCCGTCCAGGAAATCGTCGAGCTTGAGAACGCCGACGTGCGTGCCGAACTCCTCTTCGAAGAAGGCGTAGTGAAGCGTCCGGTCGATGGCGACCCCAGCGAGGTTCCTGATGCCCTCGGGAAGCTCGACCGACTTCTGCGGCGCGCGCACCGTGTGCGTCGACGCGTCGAAGACTGCACGCGTCGGGTCGAGGTCCAGGACGCGCAGCGCACTGCGCTCCGGTGCGATGACGATGACGTCGAGGCTCGGGTCGGCGGCGGCCGCGTCGGGCTGGTCGAAACTGACCTGCCCGGTCTGATCGCCGTCCTGGAGCTGATACACGGTGTCGTTCGCGAGCTCGATGATATGGACGCCGACCGCGACGATCGTCCTGTCGTCGTGGAAGTTCGGGTTCGCGTAGAGGTAGAACGGCGCGATCAGGCGATTCCTGCTCGCATCGAATCCGAAGTTCTCGGAGGGCTCGGGACCCGCGGGTCCCTCGAGGGCGATCGAGCCGACGACTGCCCCGGTCGCGACGTTGATGAAGGCGAATCCGTTGCCGACCGAGAGGATGGCCCGATGCATGGCGGAGTCGACGACGACACCGGTCACGACACCGTTCACCCCCATCCCTCCGGAGTAGGCCGACCGGCCGAATCGGTCTTCGAGCGTCACGGCGTTCACCAGGGTGTCCGTCTTCGGGGCGATCAGCCACACGTTGGGCGAGTCGGTGGACGTCGCGACGACGACGTCGGTGTCTCCGGCCGTCGCGGTCGCGTGCTCGTCCGAGGTGCCGAGGTCGATGTTCTTGATGAGGGCCGGGAGAGAATTCCCTTCGCCGTGGACGCCGACGTCGATCACGGCGACGATGGAGTTGCCGGAATCCGGTGTCAGCGGGATATACAGCTTCTGTAGACCTTCCGCCGTTACGATCCCGAACGCTCCGCTCCCACCGACGAAGTTGCCGTGGCAAGTCGGATCGCATCCCACCTCGCCGTCGCACTGCTCCTTGCCGACGAAATCGGCGACGTGATCACCGCAGCGGGAGCGCGGGCCCTTCACCACGCGTAGCGGCGTATCCGCAGTCGGCTGCACAAGATGTCCCTTGAACTTTCGACAGTCCGGCGTCATGTGACCCCGGAGCTTCACGCGTTCCGCGGAGTTCGGGCACCTCACCAGACCGGTAGTGAGCCGCGTCCGGTGCCGCGCGACCTTCACCTTCGCGGGCACCGTGCCGCAGCTCGGGATCGTAACCATCGTCTCACCGGTCGTCGGGCAGGTCGTGATCTCGATGAAGCGATTTCTCGGATCGAACGCGTCACCGCGAATGGCTTTGCGGTTGACGAACCGGCCTCCGAGGCAGGGTGGGGGGGCCGCGCCGGCGGCTGTCACGAAGGCGACCAGGGCCGGCACGAACAGCCCCGAGGCCGCGTGTGATCGTTTCATGGCGCACAATCTCCCGCGATTCATGTTTTCAGTTCAAGCAATTCAGCGCTCCGGCTAGGTGCTTTCACTCGCCGTTATGCTTCGGGCGTACCGTGTTCGCCGACGCTCCGCGTTGCCGTTCGGCACACCGGATGCTCGCCGAGTGTGCCGCGCGGCACAGCTCGGCGAATTCCTTTCGAGTTCGCTGGGGGGGGGGTCTATGCCGCGCGTTGTGTGAGGCGCCTCGGGCGCCAACAGACGTAGAACGGCACCCCGCTCGCGACGACGGCGAGACTCCCCCACGTGTAGGCAGGCTTCGCGACCAGCAGGACGCCCACGAGGGCGCCGACTATCGCGAGATACGCGATCTGCAGCCACGGATACCATGCGCCGCGTAGCGGCTCGCCCTGCCGACGCACCAGCACGAACAACCCGCCGACGGTCAGCAGATAGAAGATCAGCTCCGCGATGATGACGTAGTCGAGCAGGTCGCCGTACCGGCCCGACAGCGCGAGCAGTGACGCCCACAGCCCTTGCATCCAGAGCGCCGGCCCCGGCACATGCGCGGCGTTTACCCGCGCCGCGCGCCGGAAGAAGCGTCCGTCGCGCGCCATCGCCCACGCCACGCGCGCGCCGGCGAGCACGAGGCCGTTCGCGCACCCGAACGTCGACACCATGACTGCGAGCGCCATGAGCGTCGCGCCGACCGGCCCGCCGGCGACGACGGCGATTGCCGCGGTGCCGACCCGGTCGCCAGCAGCGTACTGGATGCCGCGTCCGACGATGTCTCCGGCATCGGGCGATCCGACGAGCGGCAGCACGTTCAGGTACGCGACGTTCGTGACCAGGTAGAGCGCGCAGACGATCGTCGTCCCGAGGACGAGCGCCCGCGGAATCGTCCGTCGCGGGTCGCGGGTCTCCCCCGCCGTGAACGTCACGTTTGCCCACGCGTCGGCCGAGAACAGCGCGCCGACCATCGAGGCGCCGAGCGCGAGAACGAGGTCGGACGGCGTGAGCCCGGTCGTGAAGGGCGACACGGAAAGGTTCCCGGTCCGCGCGCCGCCGCCGAGCGCCACGCAGACGACGATCACGGCCGCGAGCGTGCCGAGCTTCGCGACCGTGAAGACGTTCTGGACCACCCGCCCGAGCTCGAGGCCGCGTGCGTTGAGCGCGGTCAGGAGAAGAATGACCGCGATCGCGACGACTTGCACCGGGCTCACGCCGACGGGGCCGACCCGGAGGAAGGCTTCGCGCCCGATCGCCGGCCAGAGATGGCCGGCGAACGTTGCGAAGGCGACCGCCACCGCCGCGATCGTCCCCGTCTGGATCACGAGAACGAGCGTCCACCCGTAGAGAAATCCCCAGAGCGGACCCCAGAGCTCCGTCAGATACACGTACTGTCCGCCCGCACGCGGCATCGCGGCCGCGAGCGCACCGTAGCTCCACGCCCCCGCCACGGTCAGGACGCCGGCGAGCGTCCATACCAAGAGCAACCAGCCCGGCGCGGGCAGCCGTCGCGCGATGTCGGCGGAGACGATGAAGATGCCCGAGCCGATCATCGAGCCCGCGACGAGCGCCGTCGCGTCGAACAGGCCGAGCCGGGCCTCCAGCGGCGATCGTTCCGCGCTCAACTCGCCTCTGCCGGGTGAAGCTGATAGACGGCCGCGCCATGCTCGAGCGCGTGTTCGCGGCGGTCACCGGCTTCATCGTCGCGGCGATCTCTGCCGGCGGATACACCGGCATCGTCGTCCTGATGGCGATCGAGAGCGCGTGCATCCCGCTGCCCTCGGAGATCATCATGCCGTTCGCCGGCTACCTCGTGTACCGCGGCGAGCTCGGGCTCTTCGGCGCGGGTGTCGCGGGCGCGGTTGGATGCGTCCTCGGCTCGCTGGTCGCGTACGGGGTCGGGGCGTCGGGCGGACGGGCGGCGATCGAGCGCTGGGGGCGATGGGTGCTCCTCAGCCCGCGCGAGCTCGAGCTCGCCGAGCGCTGGTTCGCCCGCTGGGGACGGCAGACAGTCTTCTGGGCGCGTCTCCTCCCCGTCGTCCGCACCTTCATCGCGCTCCCGGCCGGCGTCGCCAAGATGGAACTGTGGCCGTTCATCTGGCTGACGTTCGCGGGCTCGCTGCCGTGGTGCTGGGCGCTCGCCTACGCGGGCCTCCGACTCGCGGAGAACTGGCAGCGCGTCCGCGAGTCGCTCCACGGCTTCGACATGACGATCGCGACGCTGGTGGCGCTCGGCGCCGTCTGGTTCATCTGGCATCGCGTGCGCGCGGTGCGTGCGGCCCCCCGCCACAATCCGCCGACGATCTAGCACACGCGGCGGGTGTCGTCCGAACGCGAGCCGGTTTGACCCTCTGCGCGAAAAACGTTAGGAATTCTGGGTTTGGCAGGCCGGTGGCGGCCTCTCCGCGCCAGCGGCCCCCGCCCGAAGGGGCTCGCCGGCAGGTCGAAAGAGGATCCACTCGATGGCGACGGTGATCACCAGTGAATGCATCAACTGCGGGGCGTGCGAGCCGGAGTGTCCGAACACCGCCATCTACCAGGGCGGTGTCGAGTGGCAGGCGCCCGACGGCTCGATGCACGCGCCGATCTCCAACGACATCTTCTACATCGTCCCGGAGAAGTGCACCGAGTGCGTCGGCTTTCACGATCAGGAGGCATGCGCCGCGGTGTGCCCCGTCGACTGCTGCGTGCCCGATCCCGCGCGTCCCGAGACGCACGAGGTGCTCCTCGAACGCGCCCGCGTTCTCCATCCCGAGACGACGATTCCCGACGACGCGCCGTCGCGCTTCAAGAAGGACGGCGCGCAACCGGCCGCGAACGGCCACGACGCGGCCGCACCCGCGACGGCAGCGCCCGCCGCGGCGCCGGCTGCCGTCGCGAAGGCGCCAGCGGCCGCGCCGGCGCCGAAGCCGGCGGTCGGCGTCCGCGGTCGTGTCGAGAAGCCGGTCGCAAAGCCGGCCGCGCCGCGCCCCGCCCGGACGTTCGCCGACGAGCTGCCGATCGAGTTCGATCAGCTCCTGGTCGAGCTCGGGACACCGCGCCGCCGCGTCCGATCGTCGCTCGGCCGGCTCGGCCTTGCGCTCGTCGCCGTCGCCCAGCCGATCCTCGGCGCAC
>Ga0070741_10005113_pt1 | contig 29575 bp, 29 predicted proteins | sample Coa_R1_4_FD_66440 | JGI IMG/M metagenome (GOLD analysis project Ga0070741, IMG submission 66440) | Surface soil microbial communities from Centralia Pennsylvania, which are recovering from an underground coalmine fire - Coalmine... | ecosystem: Environmental > Terrestrial > Soil > Unclassified ... | reverse complement strand
CCACCTCCGCGGGCGGCAGCCCGTCGAGCCGCCGGCCGTCGAACTCGATCCGGCCCCGGCGGACCGGCAGGAGCCCGGTGAGCGCGCGGAGGGTCGTGGTCTTGCCCGCCCCGTTCGCGCCGATGAGGGCCACCACCTCGCCCTCGCGCACTTCCAGCGAGACGTCGCGAATCGCGGTCAGGTCGCCGTAGCCGACCTCGATGCCCTCAATGCGCAGCAGGGACATAGGCCTCGCCCAGGTAGGCTTCGATCACCCGGGGGTCGTTCGCGACGGCGGCGGGCGCGCCGTCCACGATCTTCTCGCCGAAGCTCAGCACCACGATCCGGTGGGAGAGCGTCATGACCGCCCGCATGTTGTGCTCGATCAGCAGGATGGAGACGCCCGCCTCGTTGATCGAGCGCACCAGGGCCAGGATCGCCTGGATCTCGGTGGGGTTGAGGCCGGCCATGACCTCGTCGAGCAGCAGGAGCGTGGGCCCCGTCGCGAGCGCGCGCGCCAGCTCGAGGCGCTTGCGGTCGGCCAGCGTCAGCCCCGCCGCCGGCTGTCCCGCCTTGGCCGCCAGCCCCACCTGCTCGATCACCGCGCGGGCGCGCGCGGCCGCCTCGGCCATCCGGGGTTGACGGGCCAGGGCCCCCACCCGCACGTTCTCCAGCACGGAGAGATGCGGGAACGGGCGGACGATCTGGAACGTGCGGGCGAGTCCGAGCGCGCAGATCGCGTGGGGCTTGAGCCCGGTGATCGATCGCCCCTCGAACCGCACCTCACCCGTATCCTGCGGCAGGAAGCCCGAAAGCAGGTTGAACACGGTGGTCTTGCCCGCTCCGTTCGGCCCGATGAGGCCCAGCACCTCGCCGCGGGCCATCTCGAACGACAGGTCCCGCACCGCGTGCAGCCCGCCGAAGCGCTTGCCGAGCCCGCGCACCTCGAGCAACGGCGCCGCGCTCATCGGGCCGCCGACCGCAGCCAGAGCCGCCGCAGCGCCGGGTAGGCGCCCCGGGGCAGGAACAGCACCACCGCGATCAGCAGGAGACCGTAGGCCACCAGGTGCGCGCCCGACCATCCGCCCTGCCCGAGATAGATCCGGGAGGCCTCGGCCAGCGGGCTCAGGATGAACGAGCCCAGGATCGGCCCCAGCACCGTGCCGGCGCCGCCCACGATGGGCCGGATGATGATCTCCACCGACAGCGGGATGCCGAACACCGAGTTGGGCTGCAGCGAGAAGAGGTAGAAGGCGTAGAACGTCCCGCCCACTCCGGTCAGGAACGAGGAGACCACCATCGCGAGCATCTTGTAGCGGAAGGTGTTCACCCCGAGCGCCTCGCACGCCTGCTCGTCCTCCCGGATCGCGATCAGGAAGGCCCCGAAGCGGCGCCGTTCCATGGCGGCCACCACGCCGGTGGCGATCAGCATGAGCCCGAGCGCGATGTAGTAGTAGGCGCGGTTGTCCTGGAACTGGAACTGCCGCGGGTTGCCGGTGAACGTGATGTAGTAGCCGAGCGCGCCCCCCACCGCGTCGGTGTTGAGCGTCACGATCCGGCAGACCTCCGCGAAGGCGACGGTCAGCAGCACGAAATAGAAGCCGCGGAGGCCGAAGCGGAAGCCCAGGTAGCCCACCAGCGTGCCGAGCCCCGCCGAGAGCGTCCCGCCCACCAGCATGCCGAGCCACGGGGTGAGCCCGGCCTGGGCGGACAGCAGCGCGGAGGCGTAGGCCCCGATGCCCACGAAGGCGGCATGGCCCGCCGACAGCTGGCCCGCGTAGCCGCCCAGGATGTTCCAGGCCTGGCCGAGGAAGGCGTAGAAGAAGATCAGGATGAACACGCTGATCGCGTAGGAGTCGAGCCAGGCCGGCAGCGCCAGGAGGAGCACGAGCGCGGCGAGCGCGAGCCACCTCACGTGACCGTCCTCCCGAAGAGGCCTGCGGGCCGGACGAGCAGGATCAGGATGAGCAGCGAGAAGCTCACCAGCTCCTTCATCGAGGGGCTCAGGAACACCGCCCCCAGCGACTCCGCCACCGACACGAGCAGCCCGCCCAGGAACGCGCCCGGCAGGCTACCCATCCCGCCGATGATCACGATGTTGAACGACGCCACCGAGAGCCCGAGCCCGCCCGCGGGCTGGAAGGGCAGGATCGGCGACACCAGCGCCCCCGCGGCCCCGACACATGCGGCCCCGATGCCGAAGGCCACCGCGTACACGCGGCGGACGTCGGCGCCGATCACCCGCGCCCCGTACAGGTTGTCGGCGGCGGCCCGCATGGTGCGGCCGAGATCGGTGCGGGTCAGGAAGAGATAGAGGGCCAGCGTGAGCAGCATGGCGAGCGCGAACGTGACGAGCCGGGCCACGTCCACGAACACCGGCCCCAGCCACACGGTGGCTGCCCGCAGCGGCGAGCGCACCCGCTGGGGGTCGGGGCCGAAGGCGACCAGCGCCGAGTTCTCGAGCACGAGCGCCACCCCGAGCATCAGGAGGATCTGCATCTCGTGGGGCGCGTCCACGATGCGGTCCACGAGGACGCGCTGGACGAGGTAGCCCAGGACGAAGAGCGCGGCCGCGCAGACCACGAAGCCCACGTAGGGATCGATCCCGGCGCGGGTGGCGAGGAGCCAGGCGAGGTACATCCCCCACACCATCATGTCGCCGTGGGCGAAGTTCACCACCCGCATCACCCCGAAGATCAGGGTGAGCCCCACCGCCATGAGGCTGTAGACGCCGCCGAACAGGAGCCCGCTGAGCAGGCTCTGAGCGATGAGCGCCGCGTCCAGGCGACTTACGCCTTGGGACGCGGGAACACGAACTTCTGGACCGCGGCCTCCCGCGGCCACACCGCGACCGGCTTGCCGCCCAGGATCTGGATCATGGTGGTGACCGCGTTCGGGTTGTCCCCGAGCTCGTTGAAGGTCACCGGACCCGCGTACTGCATGAGGCCGCCGCTCCAGTTCGTCTTGCGGAGGGCCTCCACGATGGCCTCCGGATCGGTGGACTTCGCCCGCTCCAGCGCGTCGGCGATCAGCATCATGCCGTCGTAGGAGTAGCCGGAGTTGGTGTCGAAGGTCTTGCCTCCCGAGCGCTTCAGGTAGTCCTCGGCCACCTTCTGGGTGCGCGGGTTCTTGAAGTTGGCCCACGGCAGGCTGCTCATGACGTACTCGAGGTCTTCCTTCAGCACCGCGAGCTGGCCCGCCTCGTAGAGGCCCGGGCTGCCCGGCCCCACGATGCCCATGATGTCGAGCCGCTGCTTGCGGATCTCGGGCAGGAGGAGCTGCGCGCTCGCCGGCCGGGTGATGGGCGCGATGATGTCGGGCCTGGCCGCCTTGGCGCGCGAGACCTCGGTGGAGAGATCCTGGGGCGGCTCCGGCCACGGGATGACCTCCACGATGTCCCACGACGGCCTGGCGGCGGCGTGCGCGGCCTGGAACCCCTTGGCGTTGTTCTGGCCGAAGAGGTCGTTGCAGTACATCAGGACCACCCGCTTCGGAGAGACCTTGGCCTCCTGGAACACCTCGGTGAAGTACTGCACCGCCTTCTTGCCGAACGAGGAGCCGGTGGGGAAGTTCCGGTAGACGTACTGGGTCTTCTGCTGCCCTTCCTTCACCGCCTTCGCCACGTTGGCGGTGATGGAGTCGGCGGCCGCGATGTCCACCAGGAACGGCACCCGCCGCTGCTGGGCCACCGGCACCATGGCCTGGGTCGAGCCCGAGTCGAACGAGCCCATCAGCATCTGGGCCCCCTGGTTGATGACCCGCTCCGCCTCGGTGCGCCCGATCTCCGGCTTGGTCTGGGTGTCGCCCAGGATGAGGTCGATCTTCATCCCGTTGAGCGACTTGATCCCGCCCGCCGCGTTGATCGCGTCGGCCGCCATCTGCGCCCCGAGCCGGCAGGCCTGTCCCGGCTCCGCCAGCGGTCCGGTGATCGGGTGGATCACGCCCACCTTGAAGGTGGGCACCTGGGCGCGCAGCGCCGCCGGAAAGCCGAGGACGGCGGCGCCCGCGGCGGCGGCGCTCCCCTTCAAGAACGAGCGGCGTTGCACTCGAGACGCGCCGGAACGATCGCTCATCGATTCCTCCATGACGTCGGGCGTGAAAAGATCATCAGGACTTGCCCAGGAGCTGCTGGGCCATGACCATGCGCTGGATCTGGTTCGTGCCCTCGTAGATCTGGGTGATCTTGGCGTCGCGCATGAAGCGCTCCACCGGGAACTCGCGGGTGTAGCCGTAGCCGCCGAAGATCTGCACCGCGTCCGTGGTCACCTTCATGGCGGTGTCGGAGGCGAGGCACTTGGCCGCGGAGGCCTCGAGCGCGGTGCCGGTGACCCCGTGGTCGATCAGGCCCGCCGCGTGGTGCACCACCAGGCGCGAGGCGTGCACCGCCATCGCCATGTCCGCCAGCATGAACTGGATGCCCTGGAACTGCGCGATCGGCTGGTCGAACGCGCGCCGCTCCTTGGCGTAGGCGACGGCGGCGTCGAGCGCGGCCTGGGCGATACCCACCGCCTGGGCCCCGATGGTGGGGCGCGACTGCTCGAGGGTCCGCATCGCGATCTTGAAGCCCGCGCCCTCCTCGCCGAGCCGGTTCTCCACCGGCACCTCGCAATCGCTGAAGTGCAGCGCCACCGTCGGCGAGGCGTGGATGCCGAGCTTGCGCTCGGCCTTGCCCACCGTGAATCCCTTCATGCCGGGCTCGACCAGGAGGGCGGTCACCCCCCGCGCCCGCTGGCCCGGGTCGGTGGTGACGAAGACGGTGATGACCCCCGCGTGCGAGCCGTTGGTCACCCACATCTTGGAGCCGTTCAACACGTAGCGGTCGCCCTTGCGCACCGCCCGGCAGGTCATCGCGGCCGCGTCGGAGCCGGAGCCCGGCTCGGAGAGCGAGAACGCCGCGGTCATCTCCCCGGTGGCGAGGCGCGGCAGGTAGCGCTGCTTCTGCTCCTCGGTGCCGGCGATGACGATCGGGTAGCCGCCCAGGTTCTGGACCAGGAAGATCGTGGACGTCGAGGCGCACGCCCACGCCACCTCCTCGGCGGCGAGGCAGAACGCGACCGAGCCGGCCGCGCTGCCCCCGTAGGCCTCCGGGATGTGGAGGCCCATGAGCCCCTGCTGGCCCAGCAGCTTCAGCTGCTCGTGCGGGTATTCCCCGGTCTCGTCCACGTGCGCGGCGAGCGGCGCGATGCGCTCCCGCGCGATCTCGCGCGCCAGGGCCCGGACCGCCCGCTGCTCGTCGGTGAGGTAGAAGAGGTGGTCCATGGTGCCGGCTGCCGCTCCCTACTTCCGGGTGTAGTCGTAGAAGCCGCGCCCGCTCTTGCGTCCGAGCTGGCCGGCCATGACCATGCGCTTGAGCAGGGGCGGCGGCGCGTAGCGCGGCTCGCGGTACTCGTCGAACATCACCTCGGCCACGTACATGGTGGTGTCGAGCCCCACCAGGTCGAGCAGGGTGAACGGCCCCATCGGGTAGCCGCACCCGAGCTTCATGGCCTGGTCGATGTCCTCGAGCGTGGCGAGGCCGCTCTCGTAGACCCGGATCGCGTCGAGCAGATACGGCACCAGCAGCCGGTTCACGATGAACGCGGTGGAGTCCTTGGTGCGGACCGGCACCTTGCCCACCGCCTGCACCCACTCGTAGGCCGCGAGCACGGACTTCTCGTCGGTGAGAATGGTCTGCACCACCTCCACCAGCTTCATGAGCGGCACCGGGTTGAAGAAGTGCAGCCCCAGCACCTGGGCCGGCCGCCGGGTGGCGGCGGCCATCGCGGTGATGTTGCAGGAGGAGGTGTTCGAGGCGAGCAGGGCGTGCGGCGGGCAGATGCGGTCGAGCTTGGCGAAGGTCTCGTTCTTGAGCGGCTGGTTCTCGGTGATGGCCTCGATGACGAGGTCGCAATCGCGGAGGGCCTCGAGACCCACCGCGCCCTTGAGGCGCCCCAGGATCTCGTCGCGCCCCCGCTCGTCGAGCTTCGCCTTGGCGACCAGGGCATCCAGGCTCTTGCGCAGGCCGCCGAGCCCCCGATCGAGCAATTCCTGGCTCGCCTCCACCACCACGGTCGGGAAGCCCGCCTGCGCCGAGACCTGCGCGATGCCCGATCCCATCAGGCCACAGCCCAGCACGCCGACGTTGCGAATGGCCATCGTCCGGTCTCCTGAACAGCGGCGGCCCCGGGAGGGGCCGCGGTCAGTCGCGAGTGGAAGGGATCTGGCTCGGCGGTCAGCGGCGCTTGGCGCGATTGAACGCGGCCAGCGCGAACTCGTGCTCGATGTCGCCGGGCGGGCACGGGTTCGAGACCCTCAGGCTGATCCCGGTCTTCTTGTTCTTCATCGATCCGTCCGGCTGGAGCGCCCAGTCGTCCATCGGAGATGGCTGCGGGGCGAGGGCCTCCCGCTTGACCTCCTCGGTGAACGCCTTCTCGCGGGATTCCGGCAGCCGGCTCACGTTCGTCAGGTTCAGGATGACGGAGGGCGTCGGGCCCGGCTCGGCCGCTCCGGCCCCCGCCGGGAGGGCCAGGGCCGCCGCCACCGTCAGGGCTCCACCCACCAGCACACGCTCGATCATCGTCACGGCCTCCCGGCCCCCATCATACAACTACTTCTGATCCGCCCGGCTCGTCTTCGGCTGCGTCTCGCACAGCCACTGACCGGCTACTCGTAGACGATCAGGGAGTCGATCCGGGTGCCGGCGAGGCGCTCCCGGCCCTTGAGAAACGCCAGCTCGATGAGGAAGGCGGTGCCGACCACCACGCCGCCCAGGCGGGCGATGAGCCGCAGCGTCGCGGCCATGGTGCCGCCGGTGGCGAGCAGGTCATCCACCACCAGCACCCGCTGGCCCGGGGTCACCGCGTCCTCGTGGATGGCGAGCACGTCGCGGCCGTACTCGAGCTCGTACTCCTCCTCGATGGTGCGCGCGGGCAGCTTGCCCCGCTTGCGCACCGGCACGAAGCCGGCCTTCAGCTGATGCGCCAGCGCGCCGCCGAAGATGAAGCCGCGCGACTCGACGCCCACCACCACGTCGACGCGCGAGGTGTGGTAGCGGGCGGCCAGATGGTCGATGACCGCCGCCCACGCGGGCCCGTCGCGAAGGAGGGTGGTGATGTCCTTGAAGAGGATGCCTTCGCTGGGAAAGTCCTTGATGTCACGGATCTTTCCGCGTAGCTCCTCGATGTTCATGCCGCGGGGGATGTTACCCGCCGGCCCGGGACGGCGCAACCCGAAAAACCTCCGCGGCGAGCGTGGCGAGGTCCGGGACGATCAGGTCGGCCCGGGCCGCCGGCGCGCGAAAGCCCGCGGTGTAGTGCGCGGCCCGCATGCCGGCGGCCTGGGCGCCGACGACGTCCGCGTCGGGGTTGTCGCCGATGTGCAGGGCCTCCGCGGGCGCCACGCCGGCCGCCTCGAGCGTGCGGTGGAAGATCCGGGCGTCGGGCTTGCGCACGCCGAGCTCGTCGGAGTAGCTCACCGGACCGAAGTGGTGGAGCAGGCCGTGCCGCTCCAGGACCCGGCGCAGCACCGAGCCCGGCGTGCGGCCGGTGTTGGACACGATGCCGACCATCACCCCGCGCGCGGCGAGGGCCCGGACCGCGTCCGCGGCGCCCGGGCTGAGCTCGGGCGGATGGGCCAGCACCGGCTCGATGTAGCCGGCCAGGGCCGCCGCGAAGGCCGACGGAGCCAGGCGCGCGGCCACGCCGGACCGGTGGGTGTCGAGCACGATCCGCAGCTGCTCCTCCGGGGTGGGGTCGCGGTTGAGGCTCCAGAAGCGCTCGGCGAGCAGGACGCCCGAGCGCTCGTGGATCTCCTCGGCCTCCACCTCGCTCACCGGCTCGCCCGCCTCGTGCAGGGCCCGGCGGATCGCGGCCACCCGCAGCGCGCGCTGAGCCTGCAGGTTGACGGGAGAGTCGGTGACGAGCGTGTCCCAGAAGTCGAACGTGACGAGGCGGATCACGACCCGAAGCGCGGGCGCCGCTTCTCGAGATAGGCGTCCATGGCCTCGCGGGGCTCCCGGGTGGCGAAGGCCTGGCCGAAGGCGTTGACCCCGTACTCCACCGCGGTGCGGAGGTCGGTGTCGCGCCAGCGGACGATCAGCTCCTTCTGCAGCCGCACCGCGCTCGGGGCGCACTCGAGGATGCGCTCGAGGAGCGTGGTGGTCGCCGCCCGCAGCCCCTCCGGCGGGACCACGCGGTTGACCAGGCCCCACTGGAACGCCTGGCTCGCCGAGATCGGATCGCCGGTCAGCAGCATCTCGGCCGCGCGGCCGGGGCCCACCAGGGCCGGCAGCAGCGCGGCCTCGATCACCGACGGGATGCCGACGCGGATCTCGGGCAGCCCGAGGAGCGCGGCCTCGGAGGCCACCCGCATGTCGCAGGCCATCGCCAGCTCGAAGCCGGCCCCGAGGCAGGCCCCGTTCACCATGCACACGGTGGGGAACGGGGCGTCGTGGACCAGCCCGATCGCCTCGTGCAGGCTCGCGATGAACGCCTTGGCGCGGCCGGGATCGAGCTCCCGGAGCACCTGCAGCTGCATGCCGCCGGTGGTCGCGCGGCCCGCGCCCGTGATCACCGCCGCGCGCACGGCCGGGTCGCGTCGCAGCGTCTCGAAGGCGGCCCGGATCCCCTCCACCATCTCGGGCACGATCAGGTTCAGCGGGGGGCGATCCAGCGTGATCCAGGCGCAGGCGCCCTCGCGCGCGACCCGGACGAAATCCGCCATCAGTACCGCTTCATGCGGGGATCGATGGCTCGCGCCCACTGATCGACGCCGCCCTGCAGGTTGACCGCCCGGAAGCCCTGCTGGCGGAGGAACTCGGCCACCGCCGCGCTGCGCACGCCGTGGTGGCAGTACACCACGATCTCGTCGGCGGGGTCGAGCTCGGCGGTCCGGAACTCGATCTCCTCGATGGGGATGTGGGTGGCGTTGTCGAGGCGGCAGAGCGCGGTCTCCCAGTCCTCGCGCACGTCGAGCAGCACCAGCGGCTCGTGACGGTCGAGCCGCGCCTTCAGATCCTGAGGCGTGATGTCGGTCATGGCGTGATCTCCCGGGCGAACGATAGCACGTCAGCGATCGGCGGGCAGCAGCACCGACGTCTCGGGCGAGATCTCGATCTTCACGTCGTCGCCCGGCTTGAAGCCGCGGCCCTGCTGCGCGGACGTCAGCATCTCCACCCGCACCGTGCCGCCCGCGATCGCGATCTCGTAGAACTGGCGCGAGCCTTCGAAGACGTGGCCCGACACCTTGCCGCGGATGCCGCCCGCCGCGCGCTCCGCCTCCTCGACGCGCAGGGCCTCCGGGCGCAGGCAGAGCAGCCCCTGCGCGCCCACCGGCCACGCGTGCCCGCCGGAGGCCACCGGCACCCGGGCCCCGCCCGCGGTCTCCACCACCACCCCGAGGTCGCGCACCTCGATCACCCGCACCGGCAGCAGGTTGGCCGCCCCGACGAACTCGGCCACGAAGCGCGTGCGGGGCCGCCAGTAGATCTCCTCCGGCCGGCCCTCCTGCACGATCCGGCCCTGCTCGAGCACCGCGATGCGGGTGGAGAGCGCGAGGGCCTCCGCCTGGTCGTGCGTCACGTACACCGTGGTGATGCCGACCTCGCGGTGCAGGCGCCCCAGCTCGACCCGGAGCTGGGCCCGCAGGACCGCGTCCAGGTTCGACAGCGGCTCGTCCAGGAGCAGCAGGCGCGGCTCCACGACGAGGGTGCGGGCCAGCGCCACCCGCTGCTGCTGACCGCCCGAGAGCTGCGAGGGCCGTCGCGCCTCGAAGCCGGCGAGCCCCACCCGGGCCAGCGCGGCCGCGACCCGTTCCGCGAGCGCCCGGCCCGACACCCCCCGCTCGCGCAGCCCGAAGGCCACGTTCTCGAACACGCTCAGGTGCGGCCAGAGCGCGTAGTGCTGGAACACCATGCCCAGGTTGCGCTTCCACGGCGGCACCGCGTCGATGACCTCGTCGTCCACCACGATGCGGCCCTCGTCCGGCGTCACGAACCCGGCGAGCAGGCGCAGCAGGGTGGTCTTGCCGCAGCCGGAGGGGCCGAGGAGGGTGTAGAACTCGCCGGGGCGGATCGAGAGCGAGATGTCGCGCACCGCCCACTGATCGCCGTAGCGCTTGCCCACCGACTCCATCCGCACTTCCGACAGCCGTACCAGCGGCGCGTTCATCCGACCTGCTCCCCGCCTCGCGCCCGCCGGCCCGACCGCCGCTCCATGCGCGCCACCAGCGGCACCACCGCCAGCCCCAGCAGCGCCAGCATCAGGTACACCAGGGCGGGCCGCATCCACGACAGCAGGGTGGTCGCGAGCACCGGCCCCAGGAAGGCGGCCCCGATGCGCGACGAGTTCACGAAGCCGATCGCCTCCCCCGAGGCGCGGGCCGCGATGGCGGCCACCGCGAGCGGGAACACCGGCGCGATGCAGAGGACCTGCAGGAAGCGCACGACCCCGAAGCTCCACACGTGCGCCATCGCGCCCAGCAGGGCCAGGCAGCAGGAGGAGCCCACCAGGAACCACAGCACCGCCCGGCGATCGCCCAGCAGGTCGGCCAGGCGCGGGGCCGCCATCGCTCCGAGCGAGGCCGCGATGCCGGTCACGAAGATCAGCATCCCACCGACCTCCAGCGTCGCCTCGGACGGGACGCCGAGCGGCGGCAGGATCTGCGGCAGGATCGAGGTCAGGAAGAAGACCTGGGTCGAGCCGGCCAGCACCACCAGCGCCACCGTGATCAGCTCGCGCAGCGACGTCCGGCGCGCCTCGCCGGCGGCCGCGTCGCGCGGCCGGCCCGCCGGCACGCCCCACGACACCAGCGCCGAGCAGCCCCACAGCATGAACGCGCCGATGACGAACGACTGGCGGAATCCGACGCGCGCGGCCACCAGCGCGCCCACCGCGGGGCCCAGCACCTGCCCGAGCGTCATGCCGGACTGGATGTGGGAGACCTGGCGGCGCACGTCGCCCCCCGAACGGCCGACCATGATGAAGGCGAAGGTGGAGACCGCGCCCATCAACCCGAGCAGCATGCGCGCGAGGAGCAGCTCGGGCAGCGTGCGCGCCAGCGCCATGCCGAGGAAGCCCAGCCCCTGCAGGGCCTGCACCGCGATGAAGCCCCGCTTGGGGTCGATGCGCTCGCCCAGCCGTCCCGAGATCGGCGCGGTGATGACCGTGATGAGCGGGCTGATGCCGAGGATCCACCCGGTCCACCGGAGCGTCGCCGCCTCGTCCAGCGTGGACATCCGGTGGATGTGGAACGGCAGGCTCACGTAGATGAACGACCACGCGAAGGTCCCGATCAGCATCGAGGCCGGCAACACCCATTCCGCGCGGCTCGGCATCGGGCCGTCAACCCCGCAGCAGCGACGCGCCCGCCCGGCGCGCGAGCCGCGTGGCCGCCCAGGTGCCCGTCGCGACCAGGACGATGGCCACCACGCCCAGGGCCGCCCCGGGCCCGCGGCCCACCGCGGACTGCATGTAGAGGTAGACGCCGTAGGCGAGCGGGCCCAGCTCCACCCGCGGCACCAGCAGGATGGTCGCGGAGAGATCCACCGCCGAGCCGATGAACGCGAGCAGGCCCCCGGCGAGCAGGCCGCGTGTCATCAGGGGCAGCGTGATGCGCCGGAACGTCCGCGCGCGGTTGGCCCCCAGGTTCTGCGCCGCCTCCTCCAGCGCGGGGGGCAGCTGCTGGAGCGCGGCGTAGGCGCCCCGCACCGCGTAGGGCAGCCGGCGCACCGCGTACACGACCACCAGCACGCCCCACGTCGAGGTGAGCGGCTCGCCCAGGCCCGGCAGCACGAGGGATCCGAACGCGCGCAGGAAGCCGATCGCGATCACCACCCCCGGGATCGCGAGCGGAACGGTGGCGAGGATGTCGAGCCACCGCCGGCCCGCCACGCGCCCCCGGAGCAGGAGCCACGCGATCACCGCGCCCAGCGCCACGTCGGCGAGCGCGGCGAGGCCCGCGTAGCGGAGCGTGTTGACCACGAACCCCGGCGACCGGACCAGGACCTCTCCGTAGTGCGCGAGGGTGTAGGCGTCGGGCAGCGGGGAGAGGCTCCACACGCGCGAGAGCGAGAGCAGCACCACGCCGGCGTGCGGCAGCAGCGCGGGGGCCAGCAGCAGGAGCGCGAGGGCCCACGCCCCCAGGGCGCCGCGCGGCCCGAGACGCACCGCCGGCGCCTCCCCGCTCCGGCCCGGGCTCGCGTACTCGCTGCGCCCGAGCGCGGCCTTGGAGAGCCAGAGCGCGGCCAGCGAGAGCGCGACCAGGATCACGCAGATGACGTAGCCGTCGACGTCGGTGAGCCCGATGGTGGTCACCCGCACGTAGGCCTGCGGGGCGAGCAGGCGGGTGTAGTCGAGCATGAGCGGGGTGCCGAGATCGTCGATCACCCGCACGAACGCGAGCAGGGCGCCCGCCGCGTAGCCGGGCAGGGCCAGCGGCAGCAGCACGCGGCGATGGAGGCGCAGGCCCGAGCAGCCCAGGTTCTGCGCGGCCTCCTCCAGCGAGCGATCCAGCCCGGCGAGCGCCGCGGAGGTGTTGAGCAGGATGAACGGGAAGTAGTGCAGGCTCTGCACCAGCACCACCCCGGGCAGACCCTCCATGAACGGGATGGTGAACCCGGCGTGCTCGCGCAGCAGCAGGTTCACCGTCCCGCTCCGCCCCAGGATCTGCTGGAACGCCACCGCGCCCACGAACGGCGGCACCACCAGGGGCAGCACGCCGAGCACCGCGATCAGGGTCCGTCCCGGGAACGCGTAGCGCACGGTGAGCACCGCGAGGGGCACCGCGATGGCGCTGCCGATGGCCACCGCGAGCACGCCGGAGAGCAGGGTGTTGGCGAGCGCCTCGCGGAAGAGCGGCCGGGCGAAGAACGCCAGGAGCGGACGGAGCGTCGGCCGACCCGCCTCCACGAACGCCACCGACAGCACCTGGAGCAGCGGGTACGCGATGGCCAGCGCGAGCAGGGCCAGCAGGGCCGCCACGAGCGCGCCCTCCCCCGCCCCGCGCGGCGCCATCAGGCGGTGGCGGGCTGGCTCGACTCGACGGCCGCGGGCTCGGGGTTCATCGGCTGCGCGGCGAAGGTCAGGTACTCGAGGTCGTCCAGCGTCTGCTCGAGGCGATGGTAGGCCCACGCGCAGCCGAGCAGCGCGGCGAGCGGATACCCGAGGCCGTAGGCGCGCGGCCCCACCCACACGGTGGCGATGGTGAAGAGCGCGTTGGCGACGAGGAACACGAACGCGACCTCGGCGGCGGCGCGCCGGCGATCGAAGTAGAGCAGCACGATGCCGCCGAACAGGGCCAGCACGTGGAGCAGCGCGCCCACCAGCCCGCAGCGGAGGATCGCGATCTGCAGCCGGTCGAGGCCGACCCCGCTCGCGATCCACGGAGCGAGCGCCATCGCGAGGAGCGTGACCGGGGCCTGCACCACCAGGAGGCGCCGCAGGCTGTCGCGCAGGCACTCGGTCATGGCCCGCTTGGCCTCCAGCACCTGGCGCAGGGTGCCGTGCTTGGTGGCCACCCCGTAGTACTCGCGATAGCGATCGTAGAAGTCCGTCTCGACGCTGACCAGGAAGATCGCGAGCGACGGCACCACCGAAAGGTAGCACAGGAAGATCGGGGCGTCGTAGATCGAGGCGTGGAACCAGCCCACGATCGGCCGTCCGGTGGACGCGGCCCAGAACACGATGCGATCCACCGCGATGGCCGCGTTGTAGAAGACCCCCGCCGCGATGAGCTCCGGGTAGCGGCGGAAGGCGCGGCCGAGGTCCACCGTCCCGGGCAGGCGCTCCGCGGTGAACTCGCGCTCCACCCGCGCGCACAGCACGAACAGGATGCCGGCCTGGCCCACCAGGAAGCCGCCCAGGTAGCCGGCGGACCCGAGCACGCGCCCGAGGCCCAGGGCCGCGAGCAGGCTCACCGCGTTGCCCACGAAGAACGCGGCCACCACGCTCGCGTAGTCCTGCGCCGCCCCCAGGAAGATCATCACCATCCAGGTGCACGACACCACCACCAGCAGCATGACCCCGAAGACCCGGAGGATCGGATCGAGGCCGGGCATGAGCGCGTACACCAGCGCGCCCAGCGCGAGGTGGCCGAGGGCGGTGGCCGCGATCGTGATGCGGTAGGCGACCACCAGCGCCCCGAGGCGCCCCAGGTAGAGCTCGTCGGCGAGCTCGCGGGTCACCACCATGTGGGCGGCGCCGGTGGTGATCAGCGAGAACGTGTAGGTGTAGACCACCACCGCCTGGAAGCGGGCGTGGGCCGCGTCCCCGATGAGCTCGCGCGAGAGCAGGGCCAGCGAGGCGAGCGTGCAGATCGAGAGCAGCCACGGCCCCGCCGACAGCACCGCGCCGTAGAGGTGCGCGCGGAGCCACCCGCTCGCGCTCTCCTCCACGATCAGGCGCTTGAGGCGGAAGCCGATGCCCGCCATGGGCCTTCAGCGCGCCTGCCGGAGATCGCGGTAGATCTCCCGGTAGCGACGGATGAGATCGGCCTCCTGGTAGTGCGCGCGCACCCGGGCCTGCGCGGCCCGGGCCATCTCCTCGCGGAGGCCGCCGTCCTGGGCCAGGGCCAGGATGGCGCGCGCGGTCGCGGCCGGGTCCGCCAGCCCGGTCACCAGCCCGCTCGCGCCCAGCGCCCGGTCCGCGGGCCCCCGCCCCTCCAGCAGCTCGCGGCACGCCCCCACGTCGGAGGAGACCACCGGGATCCCGGCCGCGAACGCCTCCAGGATCACCAGCGGCAGGCCCTCCGAGATGCTGGTCAGGACCATCACGTCGATGCGCGGGTAGATCGTCTTCACGTCCACCCGCCCGGTGAACTCCATCCGGTCCGCGATGCCGAGGGCCGCCGCGAGCGCGCGACACTCCTCGAGGTAGGCAGGGTCCTCGTCGCCCGGCCCCGCGATCACCGCGCGCGCGCCGGGCACCGTGTTGGTCACGATCTTCACCGCGCGGATGAACGTCTTCACGTCCTTGATGGGCACCACGCGGCCCACGAAGCCGATGCGGAACTCTCCCGGCGCGGGCTCAATGCGCGGCAGGGAGCCCAGCGGGCCGGGATCGATGCCGTTGGGCACCACGAGGGTCTTGGCCGGGTCGGCCCCATCGCGGATCTGGGCCTGCCGGTTTCCCTCGAAGATGGTCACGATCTGGTCCGCGTGCGCGTAGGTGATGCGCGAGAGTCGCTCGAAGAGCCGGGCCCAGAGCTCCTTGAAGAAGCCGGGGCCCGCCGAGAGCGTCATGGGCGCCTGCCGCTGCACGTAGATCCAGTCCGCCTGGTCGATCTCCATGCGGCGCTCGCGCGAGTAGATGCCGTGCTCGGTGAGGAGCAGGGGCCGCCCGCGACGGATGCGGGTCGCCGCGGCCACGAAGCCGGCCCATCCGGTGGAGACGGTGTGGTACACGGAGGCCTCCGGCACCGGGGCGTGGAGCAGGCGGAAGATCGGCAGGTGCGTGAAGCGCCACGTCCAGAAGTAGTCGAGGAACGAGATGTCGGGCGCCCGCGACTCGTACAGGCGGCGCACGATCTCCCACGCGGGCTTGCCGTAGATGTAGTCGTGCACCGACGGGCCCGCCCCCGCGTGGGGTGAGACCTGCCGCAGCAGATCGGCGAGGCCGTCGTTCCGCCCGTCCTTCAGCTCCTCGTGGTAGCGCCACATCGCCTCCCACGCGGCGGGGCCGGCGGCCTCCCCCTTCACCGCCGGCTCGTCGCCGCCGTGGATGCCCACGTCCACCAGGCTCACCACGTTGGGCGGCATGGTGTAGCGCGGTTCGTGCGTCTCGCCGCGGGTGGCCGAGATGTGGAAGATCGCGAACCGCAGCTCGGAGAGGGCGCCGACCAGCTGGTGGATCCATGCCGACACCCCGCCGGTCACGTAGGGGTACGTGCCCTCCAGGATGAGGCAGATGTCGGCGGGCGCCGAGGGCGGCGTCTCGCCGGGCGCGGCCGCGGAGGGCGCGCTCACACGGGCTCCCCCGCCCACCATCGGAGCAGCTCGTCGGCGCGCCCCGCGTCCACCGCCTCCCGCGACAGGGCGGCGAGCTCGGGCCAGCGACCGCGTCGGAAGAGGACCTCGGAGACCAGCAGATCGGCCTCGGTGGACGGCGCCGCCGCGCGCGCCTCCAGCGCCAGCGCCTCCGCCTCCTCGACCCGACCGAGGGCGAGCAGCACCCGGGCCAGGGCGCGGGCGGGCGCCGGCCACTCCGGGCGACGCGCGCGCGCCGCGCGGTACGCCGTCTCCGCCTCGCCCAGCCAGTGGCGGGCCATCGCGGCGTCGAGCAGCCCGCTCGCCTGGTAGGCCAGGCACGCGTCGCCCAGCGCCATCCGGCACTCGGGGGACTCGGGCTCGAGGCGGAGCTGCTCCTGCGCGCGCGTGATGGCGTGGCTCAGGCGCTCCTCGATCTGCTGGAGCGCCCCGGACGCCGCGATCTGGGTGTCGCGATCGGGCGACTGCAGGGCCTCGCGCAGGAGCTCCACCGCGGGGCCGTCGCCCCGCCGGGCCAGCAGGCCCACGCCCCAGCGCTGGATGCGGGGGTCGGCGGCGCGGATGAGGTCGGCCACCGGCTGCACCGACACCTGGCTCTGGAGCCACTCGAACACGCGGTCCACCGGCTCGGGCGTCTGCGCGGGCCCGGGCAGCAAGGCCATCTCCGAGTGCGCGCCCGCGTACATCCCCGAGGGCGGCGCGCGCCGCTGCCAGAGGCGGATCGCGGCGACGCCCGGCAGGCCCAGGCCCGGCAACGCCAGCACCAGCGCCAGCACCAGGAGCCGCTCGTCGCGGCGCGCGCCCGCCAGCCCGCGCCCGGCGAGCGCGGCGGCGGCGGCGTGGGCGAGCGCGGCGATCGCCCACCACCCGGCGGCGGCCAGCGCGAGGGCCAGCGCCTCCGCGAGCGCGGCCAGCGCGGCGATCAGGGGGCGACCCCTCCGGGCCGCTCGCGCACCGCGAGGACGCGCGCCGAGAACTCGAGGTCGCCGTCGCCGTCGGCGTACGGCGCGAAGTGGAAGTTGCGCACCTCGCTGGTGAGACGCTCCACCACCGTCTCCGCGCGGGCCGGATCGGTCTCGGGCAGGATGATGGCGAAGGCGTCCTCGGTGGCGTAGCGGCAGACGATGTCGACGTCGCGCAGGCGCCGGGAGAACACCATGGACAGCACCCGGCCCAGCTCCGCGCGGCGCTCGGGGGCCACCGCCCCGTAGCGGTGGATGCGGAAGATCACCACCGAGAGGGGCCGCCCGTAGCGATCGGCCCGCACCTCCTCCTCGTGGATCCGGCGCTGGTAGTAGGCGTAGGTGTAGGCCCGCACCAGCTCGTCCTCGATCGTGCGCGCGCGCGTCTGCTCGTGGGTGCGCGCGTTCTCCAGCGTGCGCGCACCCCAGTCCGCCACCAGGCCCAGCCGATCGAGGGACGCGGGCGTCAGGCGGAGGAACGGCAGCGAGGTCACGGTCACGCAGCCCAGCAGCGCGCCCTCCTGCCCGGTCATGGGGGCCGCCATCAGCAGGCCGGCGCCCTGCAGGTCCTCGAGCGAGCGGATCGTGGTGAGGTCCCGCACGCTCACCGGGCGTCCGAGGCGCACCGCGAGGCCCACCAGCCCCTCGGTGGGCGCGATCTCGGGCCGGTCGGGCGCCGGGCCCTCCGCCGCCCGCAGCCGCAGGGTGTCGCCGTCGAGCACGTAGCACTGGCAGGCGTCGGCCTGCAGGAACCGGCGCGCGGTGGCCGCGATGGCGGGGTAGAGCCGCTCCGCGTCGAGCGTCTCCAGCGCCCGCGCCGCCGCGTAGAGGCTCGACAGCGACGCGCGCTCGTCCGCCACCCGGCGCTCCAGCTCGTGCTTGGCCTCGGTGGCCGCCATGAAGCGCACCGCCTGATCGGCCAGCTCCTGCTCGAGCGCCTCCACCCGCGCCTCGAGCCCGCGGGTGATGCGCTGCTGGGACTCGCGGAGGGCGCCGAGCCCGAAGCCGGTCCCGATCAGGAGGAGCGGCGTCGCGTAGCGAGCGAGGCTGCGCAGCTCGCTCCAGGTGGCGCCGTCCAGGCGCGCCACCACGCACACCCCCATCGCCGCCGCGGTGACGAGGCCGCTGGTGAGCCCCGCCCGCAGCCCGTGGCGCACCGCGAGGAGCGCCACCAGCGCGAAGGCGGGGTTGGGCGAGACGTCGAGGAAGCCGGGGTCGCGCGGGCGCAGCACCACGTTGACGACGACGAGCAGCAAGAGCCCGGCGCCCAGCTCGAGCAGGGAGGGATGCGCGCGACGAAGCGGGGCCAGCACCCGGCGCTTACCGCGCGGGGGCCTCGCCCAGGGCCCCCGTCAGGTGGGCGGCCATGTCGTGGGCCACCCGCTGCGCGACACGCCCGAGCCCGTCCTCGCGGATCCACGACGAGCCCAGGCGCGCGTGGCTCGCCGTCCACACCACCTCGCCGGAGGTCACGTCGACGAGCCGCGCGGTCACCCCGACCGCGGGCGTCTCGGAGAGGCCCGGCTTGTAGCGGTACTCGGTCACCGCCCCCTGCAGCACGTGGCTCACCTGCAGGATGCGACCGAGGCGCTGCGCGGACGGCAGCCGGCCCGCGTCGGCCGCGTCGAGGTTCTCGCGCCGCAAGAGGTCCGCCACCTCGCTCGGGTCCATCACCGGGGTGGTGCCGGTGGCGAGGATCTCGGAGACCAGCAGGTCGCTCACCGCCTGGCCGGCGCGAAGGGCCGAGGTCTGGTTCTCGAACGGCAGGACCGCGAGGCGGCTCACGCGCGCGGCGCCGGGCTTCACCCACTCCTGCACCGTGCTCGCGCAGCCGACCGGCACCAGCGCCGCGATCGTCAGCGCGAGCGCCCACCAGCGCCGCCGGGCCATCCGTTCTCTCAGCAACGATCTCTCAGTAGAGGATGTCGAGGCGACCGAGGAAGGACTCTTCCTGGCCGCCGATGGTGGTGGACTCGGTGTTTCGAGTATAGAGCACGCGGCCTTCCAGCCAGGGGCGAATTCGCCACCGCGCCTCTCCGGTCACCTCCCACGAGGTCAGCGCGCGATGCAGGTCGCGGCGGCCCACCGAGCCCGCCTGCAGGCGGAGGGCGTTGGTGACGTCCCAGCCCACCACCGCCCCGATCCCGATGATGTCCTCCCGACGAAGGAACGTGACCAGGCTCCGCAGGGGCTCGTCGGCGGTGGGCGTGTACTCGGAGAAGAACACCTGCGGGACGAGGGTGACCTGCACGCGGCTCCGCACCAGCTCGATCTCGGCCCGCCCCGCCGCTTCCCAGCGGTCGCCCAGGTCCTGACCGGAGACGCGGTAGTGCCGGAAGTCGTAGTGGGCGGCCAGCACCACCGGCACGAGCACGCGGCGCGCGAGGTCCAGCGTCACCCGATCGGTGGTGCCGTTGCGCGGGATCGCGACGACCGGATTGGTGAGGAGCTCGCGCACCGCGACCTCGAGGGCGCCGAGGGTCGCCTTGCCGTCGTCGTAGCCCGCCCCGAAGCGCCCGGTGGTCCGGAAGATCTCCTCGCGGCGCGCCGACTCCTCGAGACCCGCCCAGAGCGTCCACCGTGGGGTCGGCTGGAAGCCCACCGTGGCGAGCGCGGTCGCCACCTGCTCCGAGAACGCGGTCTGGGACACCGCGCCGTCCGGACCGCGCACGCGCCGCTGGTGGTAGCTGCCGTAGCGCCCGCCGGCCCGGAGCCACCACCGGTCCCCGAGCCAGCCGCGCCACGCCGCCTCCTCCACGTGATGGGTCGCGCTCTGCTGCAGGAGCGTGTAGTGCGTCAGCTCGACCCGCGGGGCGTGGCCGAGGAGGATCTCCCGGTAGGCGCCCAGCGCGTCGCGGTTGTCGGGATCGCCGTCGATCGCCCCCTCGTAGAGCTCGAGCGCGCGCGTCCAGCGTCCCGCGGCGAGCTCGGCCGCGGCCAGGTCGGCGGCGATCCCGAACTCCCGCGCCTGCTCGCGCGCGATCGCCTCCAGGCTCCGGCCGCCGCGACCCGACGCCGCCGCGGCCAGGTCCAGCCGCGCGCGCAGCCGGCGCAGGCGGGTGGAGGTCGGATCCTCCGCGAGATAGCGATCGACGAGCGGACCGGCCTGGTCCACGAGGCCGGCGTCCACGAGCGTCTCCGCGTACTCCTCGCGCAGGCTCCGGTCCCGGGGATAGCGCTCCAGCAGCGCGCGGTAGCCCGCGATCGCCTCCTCCACCATGCCGAGGCGGGCCTGGATGCGGGGCCGCATGACCTCCGCCTCGGGCGCCTGATCCGCGTCGGCGGGCGACGCGGGCGTGGGCGCGCCGCCCGCCGCGGGCGGGCCCGGCGCCTCGGTGGGAGCGCGCGGGCTCTGGGCCGCCGCCGACGTCGCGGCGAGCAGCACGAGCAGGACCGCGTGCATCAGGCGAGGGGGGCGCACGGGCACGGGCCGGCGGGGCTCAGCGCGCCCGAGGCGGCAGCAGGCGCAGGGCCCGCTCGTACTCGGCCCGCGCGCGCTCCTCGTCGTGAGCGGCGGCGTAGAGCTCTCCCAGCAGGTAGTGCACCTCGTAGTCGCCGCCCTTGACGCGGTTGAAGCGCTCCAGCGCGGCGCGGGCCCCGCGCGCGTCGTGGCTCCAGGCCATGAGCTGGCCCGCCCGCTTGAGCGCCTCGGTGTCGTCCGGCCGCGCCTCGAGGAGCGCGCGATACGCGCGCAGCGCCACGTCGTTGCGCGAGGCGGCCAGGCTCCGGCGACCCACCTCGCGCAGCACCTGGGGATCGCCCGGGCGCGCCCGCATCACCGCCTCCCACTGCCGCAGCGCCGGCTCGGGCGCGCCGGTCCAGTCGTAGAGCTGGGCCAGGGCCATGCGCGCGCGCACCGCCTCCTCGTCGCCGAGGCCGCGCGCGAGCGCCGCCTCGTACGCGGCGATCGCGTCGCCGTGGCGGCCGAGATCGGCCAGCACCGCGCCCGCCTTCACGCTGTACGAGGCGCCCGCGGTGGCCGCGAAGCGGCGATGCACGCGGAGGCCCTCGTCGGGCCGTCCCGCCTTCACCGCGAGCGTCAGGTAGCGCAGCACCACCGATTCGTCCGCGGACGGCCGCTCGGCCAGTGGCTGCAGCAGCCGGAGGGCGTCCGCGGGGCGTCCCAGCTGCTCGGCCGCGTCCACCGCGGCCACGCGCGCGGCGACGTCGTCGGGCCGTCGGGCGAGCAGCCGCTCGGACAGCCGCACCAGGTCCGCCGAGCGGCCCTGGTAGCGGTAGAGCTCGGCCAGCCGCGGCAGCCGGGCCTCGGGGAGCGTCCCCGCGCGATCGAGCCGCTCGTAGACCGCGATCGCCTCCGGCTCCTGCCCGTTCCATTCGTAGAGCTGGGCGAGCTTCAGCGCGGGCGCGGGGGCGGAGGGGGCGCGCTCCACGATCCGGCGCTGGCGCGCGATCGCCTCCGGGAGCCGGTTGGCCCCGACCAGCGCGTCGACCGCCTGGTCGGCATACGGTCCCTCCGGGCGGAGGGCGGCGAGCCGGTCGAGCGCGGCGAGCGTCGCCGCGGCGTCGCCGGTGCCGCGGGCGAGCGCGGCCACCCGCTCCTGGAGCGCGCGGTCCGCGGGCCGCGCCCGGGCGAGGCGCTCCAGGACCGCGAGGGCGCGGCGCGGCTCGTCGTGCCACTCGTAGAGCTGGGCGAGGGCCAGCGCGGTGTCCTCGCGCTCCGGCGCGATCTCGAGCGCGCGCTCGTAGAGCGGGATCGCGTCCGGGCCGCGATCCTGCTCCACCAGCAGCCGACCCAGGGTCACGAGCGCGGCCGGATCGCGCGGCCGCAGGGCCACCAGCTCGCGCTGCACCGCGAGCGCGCGCGGGCCGTCGCCCATGGCCCGGTAGAGCTGGACCAGCTGCTGCCGGACCGCTTCGTCTCGCGGCTCGATCTCGCGGCGGCGCTCGAGCAGCGCGAGCGTCTCCGTCTCGGCCGGCCCGCCCGGCGCGGGCAGCAGGCGGTCGCGCGCCTCCCAGTCGGAGGGCAGCAGGCGCGCGACCACCTTCCACTGCTCCACCGCCTGCGGGCCCTGCCCGAGCGAGTCGTAGACCTGGGCCAGCCATCGCCGGCCCTCGGCGTCGTCGGGCCGGCGCCGGACGTAATCCTCGAGGACCGCGAGGGCCTCCTCCTGGCGGTTGAGGGCCCGGGCCACCGAGGCCAGCTCCGTCACCACCGCGCGATCGGTGCTCTCCAGCGAGGCGAGCTTGCGCAGGGCCGCGAGCTGGCGCTCGCGGTCGGCGGTCCAGAGGTAGTGCGTGACCAGCCGGTCGAGGAGCGGACCGTCCTCCGGACCCGGGTTGACGGTCAGCTCCTCCAGCACCCGCGCCTCCGCGTCGGGCTGCTTGTTCGCCTGGTACACGTCGGCCAGCATCAGCTTCAGGTCACGGCGGCGGGGCAGCGTGCGCACGGCCTGCTCGAGGGTCCCGATCTGCCGCGCGGGATCGCCGAGGGCCTCGTATGCGGTGGCGAGCCCGATCCAGAGCTCGGGGTCCTCCGGCTCGCCGCGCAGGGCCTCCGCGAACATGCGCGCCGCGCGCGCGTACTGGTGGTCGGCCAGGAACGCCCATCCCAGATCGGCGCCCCACGGCACCGAGAGCGCGAGGAGACCGAGCGTGACGAGCACCGCGAGCGCCAGCTTCCAGCGCTCGATCTTCACCCGAGCCGGACCTCCACCGTGCCCGCTTCACCCGCGCGCACCGTGACGCGTCCGTCGGGGCCGCTCCGGGCCCGCTCGCGCCGGCCGCCCGCCCCGTCCCGCACCTCGACCGCGACGTCGCGGTTGCCGCCGAGCCCGCCGATCTCCACCGTCTTCTCCCCGAGACCGGTCAGCGCAAGCGAGACGCCGGCGCCGTCGCGCTTCCACGCGGTCACGCGGTGGCTCGCCTGCACAAGGTAGGGCACCGTGGGCGGCCGCTCGGAGAGCGCGATCACGGCCGGGCCCGGGCCCGCCAGGTGGACGTAGAGCGAGCCCTGGTGGTGGAGGTAGCCGAGCACGCCGCTCGAGCGGGCGAGGTCCAGGTGGGCGCGCGTGTCGTCGAAGCGGACGGTGCCGAGCGCGCCGTGGTCCCAGATGCGCCACCCCTCCGCGGTGCGCGCGATGCGGGCGGTGCGAAATCCCGTCACGATGGCGAGGTACTCGCTGGTGAACAGCCGGGCCAGCGGCTGGCGCAGCACCCACTCGTGCACGGCGTGGAGCGCGGCCAGGGAGGCGACCCGCTCGCCCGAATAGTAGTGGTAGTACACGTTGACCGGGGCCACCCGCCGCGGCTTCTCGGTGTTCTCGAACGTCTCGATGACGTGCCGGAAGCCGTAGAAGGGCCCGGTCCAGAGGCGGGTGTAGAGGTTCTCGTTCGACGCCGAGGTGTAGGTCTGCCAGTGCCGTCCGACCTGGCGCATGAGCGGGGCGACGTGTGCGTAGCCCGGCCATGCCCGGTCGCGCATGGTGTCGCCGCCGTTGATGTTCGGCACCCCCAGGCGATCCAGGATCGCGATCGCCTCCTCGTTGACCCGGGTCGAGCCCGACCACTGGAAGAGCCGCACCCGCTTGCCCGGCGGCAGCAGCCGCTCCTCCATGTAGCGCACCGCGCCGGCGGTCTCGGTCTCCACCGAGTACGGGACGCCGGGCGGCGAGAAGCTGCGCGTGCGCTCCTCCCAGTCGAGCGGGTGGGTGTACGAGTGGCTGCCCGCCTCCACGTTGGGCAGCGCGTAGATGGCGCGGGCCAGCTCGAAGAACTCGGGCGAGCCCAGCAGCGACGGCTCCACCTCCGCGACCACCACCGACACGCTCGTGGGAAGCCGGTAGCGGGTCAGGATCTCGTCGTAGATCACCTGCCCGCTGGAGGCGCCGGGACGCACCTCGGAGCGGTTGCGCAGACCGTCGCCGTCGATGTGGGTGTAGAAGATGCGCCGCCCCGAGAGCGTGGTGGTGTCCGGCCGCGGCCAGTCCCCCACCCCGAGGGCCTCCCGGAAGAACGCGAACGGATCGATCCACCACTGCGCGCCGCCCTCGCCGGGGAACTGGAACTTCGCGTACTCGGCGGCCGCGAAGCCGCCCCACGGGCCGGTCACCACCATGTGGCTGTCCGAGTTCGGCAGGTCGCGCCGGCCCAGCACCAGGTGGGGCCGGCTGTCCGCGCGCCGGCACACCACCTGCTGGTAGTACGGCAGGCCGGGCGGCAGCGGCCGCTCGAACTCCATCATGGAATCCTTGCCGCGCAGCTCGATGACGCGCTGGTTGCCGGTCCAGTTGCCCAGGAACTCGAGCCCGCTCGGGGCGAGCGCCTGGTTGAGCGCGTCCATGTCCACGGTGCGCAGGGTCTTGCGGTCGCGCAGCGCGCCCAGGTAGCCGAGGACCACCATGCGGCGCCCCGCCCGCATCTGGGCGCCCAGCCAGCGCAGGTAGGCGAGCGGCTCGGCCATCTCCTCGGTCTGGTACCACGTCACGACGCCGCGGTAGCGCGCCATCGTCCGCTCGTCGGGCAGGCCCCGGTCGATGTCGTGGTACTCGACCATCAGCCCGAGCCAGTTGAGCGGCATCTGGGCGAGGGCGTGCACCTCGTTGATGGTCGCGGTCTTGGGACGCCGGCCCCGGACGTCGTTGTCGAGCTCGGACGACTTGTAGAGCGCCAGCACCGTGCGCGGCTGCTCGCCCGCCGTCGCGCCGGCCGGCGCGGCGGCGGCCCCGCGGAGGCCGAGGAGACGGCCGCCCGCGAGCGCGGCGGTGCCGCCCAGCAGGGCGCGACGCGAGATGCGGCGGGTCACGGAGCGAGCGTGCGGGTCGAGACCTGGTCGAGCCCGATGGTGGCGAGGTACGGCACGAACCCGCGCGCGCGGGAGCGGCGGATGAGGTCGGCCGCCGCGGGCCCGTCGGCCGCCGCGTACTCGATGGTGAACACCGGCAGCCCCAGCGCGGCGATCGGCTGGAGCAGCCGGGCGCGGGCCTCGGCCTCGTCGGGTGGGCGCACGAGGTACGTCCTCTTCTTGAAGTCGTAGTCCGTCCAGATCGACTCGAGCGCGACCGCGTCGACGACGTCGGGCAGGCGCTCCGCGAGTGGGAGCCCGCCGTTGATCATGAGGAGGGCGCGGGGGTTCCGGCGCTTGAGCTCGGTCAGCACGCGCTCGAGCGCCCGCCCCGAGCCCGCGTAGCGCCGCGGCTCCGCGCGCTCGCGCTCGAGGGCGGAGTCCGCGGTGTCGAGAAAGAGGCCGTTGACCGGGCCCGCGAGCGCGGCGGGGACGATCCGATCGAGGAGCCACCGCTCGTACGCGGGCGCGGTCACGTCCAGGCCGCGCGCGTCGGGCCAGGCCGGGTTCGCGGCCAGCACCCACGGCTCGCGCGCGATGGCCGCGAACTCCGGGTGATGGGTATTGATCTCGCCCAGGCTCACGTACGCGAGCACGAGGGAGCCGTGACGCTTGACGAGGGGGAGCGGCGGGTGCCCGTGCGGGTCGATGACGACCACGTCGAAGCGGGCGAGGTCGCGCGCGGCCTCGGGAGCGGCCCCGTAGTAGACCGCCCAGGTGCGGACACCCGCGAGGGGGCGGGGCCTGGCCGCGCCCGCCGCGTCACCGCCCGCGGATCCGGCGACCACGCCGGCCGCCAGCACGAGCGGGAGGGCGAAGGCGACCAGGCGCCGCGTCAGGCCCACGCGCCGAGCGCCTCCGTGCGGCTACCGTGGATGGTGACCGCCTTGCTGAGCCGGGTCATCTCGAAGATCGCGCGCACGTCGTCCTGCAGCGCGCACAGACGCAGGTCCCCGCCCGCGGTGCGCGCTTGCTTGAGCGAGGCCACCAGCGCGCCCATGCCGGAGCTGTCGACGTAGCCGACCTTCCCCAAGTCGACCAGGAGCTTCTTCGTTCCCTCCTCCAGCAGCCCGGTCAGCGTTCGCTTCATCTGCTCCGCCGCCGCCATGTCGAGGTCGCCCTGGGGAGCGACCACCGTGATGTCGGCCGAGCGCGTCACGTCGATGTCCATGGTGTCTCCTGAGCGGGACGACGGCGCGCCGCCCCCCGGCGTTTCAGCCACGACCGACCGAGCCCCGCTCGAGGGCGCTCCGGTCGATCCGGTCGCAGACGAGAGAGCGGCCGCGCGGGCGCCCGGCCGGTACTTCACGAGGGTCCACCGCGTGCCCGCCTCGCGCGCCACGTCCACCACGACCGAGTCAGCGATCCGGTGCACCAGGTGGATGCCCAGCCCGTGGTCGGGCAGCGAGTCGAGATCCGGCTGGGTGTAGCGGCTCTGGTCGAAGGCCCGGCCGAAATCCTCCACCTCGATCACCAGCCGATCGGGATGGCCCGCGACCGAGACATGGATGGGCTGGCCGGCCCGGCCCTCGTAGGCGTGCTCGATCGAGTTGGCGCACAGCTCCCCGACGGCCAGCACCAGCTCGGCCTGGACGGCCCGCTCCACCCCGAGGTCTCCCAGGGCCCCACGCAGCCACGCGCGGAGTCGGGCCAGATCCTCGGCGTCGCTCGACATGGAGAAACGGCCGGGTTCCCCGGAAACCATGCTCGCAGGCCAGTATAGCAACGGGATGCGGAGAAGCAGGACGAGCGGGAGAGGGGGTCGCGAGGCAGCCGGAGGCGACGAGCCGGAGCGGTACGGGGGCGCGGCCTACCGGGTGCGGATGTAGCTCAGCTGGGCGCCGACGGGGTAGCCGTTGCGGTCGCGCCGGTACGGATCGGCCGCGACCGAAGCGCGCCACGCCTGGTACGCGCGCTCGTCCATCCAGCGGCGCAGGGCCCAGACCGCGAGGCCCACCGCGGCGCCGCCCAGTGCCACGACGCACACGAGCGCGCCACCTTTCATCACCGCCTCCAGCGAGAGCGTGCCGCCCGGCGGCGTCTCGCCGGCCGCCGTCGCCGGCGTGCCCTTGTCCTGGACCTGCGTGTCCATGGCCGAGTCTCTCCCTAGTCAGCCCCGATCGCGAGCCACAGCATCAGCGAGCTTATCCCGACGAACAGGACCGTGAGAAGCGTCGTGAGGATCATGCACGCTGAAACAGCAAGACGCGCGCCACGCGCTTCTCCGAGCCAAATCAGCCGGTTGGGCCGTGCCGGTCGCCTTCATCCACCAGAGCTTGTCAGATCCGATGCCGAGACTTGGCGAGAGCGGCCGGAGACGCACGCTAACTATGCGTCCCATCGAGCCCGTCCTCTGGCCCCCTTCTTGCTCCCTCGAGGCGCATGCCTTCACTCCGCTTCCAGGTGCTGGGCGGCGTCCTGCTCGGCCTCCTCGCCGTCATCGTGGGGTTGAGCCTCCTCCTGGGCCGGAGCCCGCAGGTCCCCGCCCCGCCCTCCGAGCCGCGCGCCACCGCGCGTCCGGCGGACGCGCCGCCCGCGCCGGGAACGCCCTCGGCGGACGCCCCGCCCGCGGCCGCGCCCGCCGTCACCGTCTCCCGCTCACGCGGTCAAAGCGAATGGGCGTTCTTCTTTCGCGTCGGCGATACACTCAGCCGCATGTCCGACGGCGCCGCCCTGGGCGTGATCGTTCGCCTCGAGCGCGCGCACGTGTTCCCGGACGGCACCGGCCCGGCCTACGTGGTGCGCTCGCCGGATCAGCAGGAGACGGTGTTCGACGCCGATCAGCTCGAGCGCAGCGCCCGGGTCGATACGATCCGGGAGCTCGCCCGCCCCCCCATCGCGCCTCGCTCCCGCTGAATTAGCGGCGCCCGGACCCCGGCCGTGGACGCGGACGACGAGTCGACTCTCATCGACATCCTGGTCCTTGCCGGCGCGCTCGTGCTGATCATCCTGACGAGCGTCCGCATGGGACGCCGTGGTCGATCCGGCACGCCACCCGAGGGCCAGCGGGCCGCCACGATCGGGATACTGGTCTGGGTCCTGCTTCTGGCCCTGGCCCTCTACCTGATCTTCGGCTGACCGCGCCGCCCGCCTACGGCGACACCGCCTGCTTCCAGCCCACCGCGGCCGCCGCGTTGGCCGGCTGGGGGGCGGTGCAGCTCGCTCCCCGCGCCCCGATGCTGACCGTGCCGCCGCGCACCGAGCACTGACCGAACGGCGTGGCGAAGTCCGCGGTTCCCTGCACCACCGTGAGGGTGCTCTGCCCGTCGTCGGCCACCTTCACGTCGATCTCCGCGTCACGCGCGGAGGTCACCGAGGCCGGCGTCTCGATCTCGATCTGACGCTCGCCTCCGCCGCCGCGCGCCCACACCTCACCGCGGCTCACCCGCAGGATGCGGATGGTGCCGTTGCCGGGCGCGCTCTTGTCCCAGCGCGAGAGGATCTTGAGCGACGTCTTCTCGTTCAGCGCCACCGGCATGCTCGGCCGCAGCACGATCGACGCCTGGCTGGCCGCCTCGGTCCGGAGCACGTCGCCCTCGAAGAGCGGAAGCGCCCCCTTGCCCTGCAGCCGGTGCTCGATGCCGTCGGTGCGCACGATCACGAGCGTGCCGACCGCGTTCTGGGCGGTGCCCACCGGCTGCCCCTGGGCCTCGGCGGGCCGCGGGCCGCCGCCCAGCGCGAGCGCCGCCGCCAGCACGCTCCCCAGGATCAGACCGCCCCGCGCCGTGCTCATCGCCCGCTCAGTTGCCGTGGAACACGACGCGGATCGGCTTGCGCCCGACCGGCACCGTGGCGAGCACCGCGCTGCTGCCGGTGTCGATCACCTTCAGGTCGTTCGAGACCTCGTGCACCACGAAGAGCCGCGTGCCTTCCCGGTTGCCCGAGATGCCGTTGGGGCGCTGACCGACGTCGATCTGCTCGAGGATGCGCAGGTTGGTCGGGTCGGCGCTCAGCACCACCACCCGGTTCAGCCCCGCCACCGTGACGTAGGCGTTCGGGCCCTGCAGGCCCTTGAAGCCGAACGCGATCTGCTGCGGGGCGGGCCCCACGTTGATCGACGCGATCTTGTCCTGCGTGGCCGGATCGATCACGTAGATGTCGGTGCCGCCGGTGTTGGTGCCCCAGATGCGGCCGTCGGGGCCCAGCACCAGGAAGTGCGGGTTGGTGCCCACCGGGATCGCCTTGATCACGCGGTGCGACGCGGTGTCGATGACCTCCACCGTCTTGTCGCCCTGGTTGCTCACGTACGCGAAGCGCCCGTCGCGCGAGAACGTGAGCCCGGTCGGCCCCTTGCCCACCGCGATGGTGCCGAGGATGCGGAAGGTCGTGGTGTCCACCACCGAGATCGTGTTCTCGCCGATGTTGGCCACCCACGCCTGCCGGTTGTCGTTGGTGAGGGTCACCACGTGCGCGCGATCGCCGGTGGCGATCGAGGCCACCGTCTCCATCGTCTTCGTGTTGATGGCGGAGAGGCGGCCCGACGCGAGATTGGTGGCGAAGAGCCAGCGCCCGTCGCGCGAGACGGCCAGGTCGTGCGTGGCGTGGTTGCGCGCGTCCACCGTGCCGACCACCTGGAAGCTCTCGCCGTCCACCACCGTGACCGAGTTGGAGCTCTCGTTGGCCACGTAGACCCGGGCCCGGCTCGGCTCCTCGGCCTCCTTGCCTTGCATGTCCGCACAACCGGGCAGCGCCGCGAGCGCCGCCGCGACGAGCGCCAGAGACGTCGCGCGGGTGATGGGTTTGGCGTGCATGGGCTCCTCCTATGAAGGGTGCCGAGTCAACAATCGCGATCGAGAGCTGGGATACACCGTCCATCCTCCTATCCGTGCTCGGTGGCACACTAAGCTGGACCAGTGGGGCGGCCGATTCTCCCTC
>Ga0070741_10005112_pt1 | contig 29583 bp, 23 predicted proteins | sample Coa_R1_4_FD_66440 | JGI IMG/M metagenome (GOLD analysis project Ga0070741, IMG submission 66440) | Surface soil microbial communities from Centralia Pennsylvania, which are recovering from an underground coalmine fire - Coalmine... | ecosystem: Environmental > Terrestrial > Soil > Unclassified ... | reverse complement strand
CATTCGTTACCGCATCGACGGCATCCTGCACGAGGTCGCCGTCCCGCCCCAGCTACGCCTGCTGCAAAACTCCATCCTCTCGCGCCTGAAAGTCATGGCGCACATGGACATCGCGGAAAAGCGGTTGCCGCAGGATGGCCGCATCAACCTGCACAGCGGCGGCGACGACATCGACGTGCGCGTTTCCACCATCCCCACCGTCAACGGCGAAAGCATCAGCCTCCGTTTGCTCACCCGCACCGAGCAGCAGTTCGGTTTCGAGCGGCTCGACCTCAGCCCGAAACAGGCCACCCTCGTCCGCACCCTGCTCGCGCAGCCAAACGGCATCATCCTCGTCACCGGCCCGACCGGCTCCGGCAAATCCACCTCGCTCTACTCCTTCCTCAGCAGCATCAACTCCGTAGAGCGCCGCATCATCACCATCGAGGAGCCGGTCGAATATCGCCTCCCCGGCGTCTCCCAGATCGACGTGAAACCGGAGATCGGCCTCACCTTCGCCCAGGGCCTTCGCCACATCCTGCGCCAGGACCCGAACGTCGTCATGGTCGGTGAAATCCGCGACTTCGAGACGGCGGAAATCGCCATCCGCGCAGCCATGACCGGCCACCTCGTCTTCAGCACCCTGCACACCAACGACGCCGTCGGCGGCATCACCCGCCTCCTCGACATGGGCGTCGAGCCATTCCTGCTCTCCAGCGTCGTCCGCGCATTCATCGCCCAGCGCCTCGTCCGCACCATCTGCCCCGATTGCAAAGCCCTCGCCGGCTACCCCGTCGATTACCTCAGGGAAATCGGCGCGCTCATTTCGCCCGACCTGAAATACTATCGCGGCACCGGGTGCGAGACCTGCCGCCAGACAGGCTACCGCGGACGCGCCGCCATCTACGAATTCTGCGTCGTCACCGAGCCGCTCCGCCGCCTTGTCATCAGCAAAGCCTCCGGCGGCGACCTCAAGCAGCGCGCCATCCTGGACGGCATGGAAACCCTGCGCCAGGACGGCTGGCGCCGCGTCCTCGCCGGCCAGACCACCGTCGAAGAAGTCGTCCGCGTCACCCAATCCGACGAAATCATCGCCGAAACCGACCGCGAGTAAGCCGCAGCCCGGACGGTGAAACTGCGGACAACGTTATTGTTTCTTGCTGCGCGCGAGATCGAGTTTCCTGGCGAGCTCGGGATGGGAGGCTAAAAACGCATCCCAACTTACCACCCTGTGGTCTTTGGGTAGAAAGTCGGCTGCCACCATAAAGTCGCTGTCCCAACGATGAACGACCCCTTGGGTTCGCAGAGCCCAATCACCCTGCCGTCGCAGCAATACGGGAATGCCCTCAATGTAATTGATGTAAAGCAGCTCGGCATAATCTGAGGTATCTGCCAGTAGGAGGATGCGACGACCCTCACGAATATATCTGCCTCGTTGCTCAGGTTGAGCGCTCGGATCCTTGTCTGCCTCTGATGGGGGATTCCCCACATCACTCCATTGATGATAGATGAACCGGCCGTTTTCAAGGTGGAGACTCTCCCCACCCATTCCAAATCGGCGCGGGTTTTCGTGCCGCGAAATTGCGGCGCGGTGGTGATGTGGCTGCCGTCCGTGGTGGGACGGGTGATGTAGGTGAACGTGTTGTTCGTCATGTCAGGTTTGGTAATGAGTATGTTTTTGGTTAGGGGGCATTCGCGGAATGCAAATGCCCATAACAAAATAGACGGACGAATTTGCGTTTCTTGCAAAAAATGTTGCTTTTTATACAGACTTTTTTTCGGAGGGACGCGCTGGATGGGGCGGTTCAACATTGCATTGAAACTCTCGCATTCAGCGATAGTTTAACTGCTAGCGATGGCGCTCCCCTTTGCCCCCCTGCCCGCCGACCAGTTCGACGCCTACAAGGCTGCGCATTTGCTTTGGCGCGCCGGGTTCGGCGGGACGTGGGAGGAGATCGAGGCGCTGGCTGCACGCGGGTTGAAGGGCGCGGTGGATTCGCTGGTGAATTTCCCAGCATCGCAGGAAAACGCGCCGCCGGAGTGTGCGCAGTCGCCGGCGGAGAGCGACCGCGCTTTTGCGCAGAAGCTGCGGGGGCTGGACGAGCAGGCGCGGCGGAAGCTGGTGAACGAGCGCCAGCAAAATGAGCGGAGCAACATCACGGACCTGCGTTTCTGGTGGCTGAACCGGATGCTGACGACGGCGCGTCCGCTGGAGGAGAAGATGACGCTTTTCTGGCACGGGCATTTTGCGACGTCGTTCGAGGAGAAAGTGCAGCACGCGTTCCCGATGTGGCAGCAGAACCAGATGTTTCGCCGGCTGGCGCTGGCACCGTTCCCCGAGCTGCTGAAGGCGCTGATCCGCGACCCGGCGATGCTCGTTTTCCTCGACAACTGGCAGTCGCATCGCGGGAGGCCGAACGAGAACTTCGCGCGCGAGCTGATGGAACTGCACTCGCTGGGCGTGGGAAATTACACCGAGGCGGATGTGAAGGCGGCGGCGCGCGCGCTGACCGGCTGGAGCGTGAATCGCGAGGCGTGGTCGTTTGTGAAACACGGGGATGCGCACGATGATGACGGAAAGACGTATCTGGGTCAGACGGGCAACTGGGACGGCGACGACGTGGTGCGGATCATCACGGAGCAGCCGGCGTGTGCGCGGTTCATCGCGCGGAAGCTGTTCGAGTTTTTCGTCTACGAAAAGCCGGAGCCACAGATCGTGGATGCGGCGGCGAATATCTATCGCGGGAGCAACTATGACCTGGCGCTATTCCTGACGACGCTGTTTTCATCGCAGATTTTCTACTCCGAGCGCGCGGCAAATGCGGTCGTGAAAAGCCCGGTGGTGCTGACGATCGGCGCGCTGAAATCGATGCGCGTGAAAGTGCCGCAAAAGGATGTGCTCGTGAGCGCGCTGCGGCTGATGGGGCAGGATTTGTTTTTCCCGCCGGAGGTGAACGGCTGGCCCGGCGGCATGGCGTGGATCAACTCGAACATGCTACTCGTGCGCTACAATTTCGCGAACTGGCTGCTGAACGGCGTGAGCCCGGATCAGTTTAAGACGTTTAACAAAAAGCAGGCCGGGTCGAACTTGAAGCGGCGCGAATTCGTCGAGGGCCAGCGCGATACCAGTGTCGTCGAGTGGAGCCCGCGCGGGCAACTGCACGAGCTCGGACTCGACCGGAAATTCGTCACGTCGGCGGACATCGTGGACTACTACGTCAAGGAGTTTCTCGCGCGTCCGGTCGCGCCGACGCTGCGGCAGCAATTGCTCGCCTTTGCCGAAACCGACGCGGCGGGAGGTCGCAGGACTTTTTCGCTGAACGATGCCAACTTTGACGAGCGGGTGCGCGATCTCGTGCACTTGATGATGAGCTCGCCGGATTACCAGCTCTGCTGATTTATGAAACAAGGTTCCCCTCTCCACACGCGCCGCGAGTTTCTCGCGACGGGACTCAAAGGACTCAGCCTCGTCGCCGCGAGCGCCTACGTGCCTGCATTTTTGACGCGAACGGCATTCGCCACGTCGCCCGAAACCGACTCGCGCATCCTCGTCGTCGTGCAGCTCAGCGGCGGCAACGACGGGTTAAACACGGTGGTCCCTTTTGCGGATGACCTTTACCACAAGGCGCGGCCGACGCTCGCGATTCGCGGCGACTCGGCGCTGAAGATCGACAGCCACATCGCGCTGCATCCGGATCTCGCGCCGTTAAAGAACGAATTCGACGCGGGCAAAATGGCGATCGTCCAGAACGTCGGTTATCCGAACCCGAATCGCTCGCATTTTCGCTCGATGGAAATCTGGCACACTGCCGGCGATTCGGAGGGAAAGCCGGAAGTCACCGGCTGGCTCGGACGCTACTTCGACGCGCAATGCACGGGCAGCGATCCGCATCGGCTCGCGGAGAACGCCGACATCGGGATGAGCTTCGGCAAAGTAATGCCGCAGGCATTTCGCAACAAATCGAACGTCGCGCTCGCGCTGGATAATCCTGATACGTTCCAGTGGAACGCGAGCGGCGAAACGACGAGTCTCGCGAAAGCGCAGGAGGCGATTTTTGCGAAGCTGAATCAGCCCGGCACGACGCCGAATCCGATGAATATGACGACGCTCGGCGGCATCACGGGCGACGAGCCGGAGACGGTCGATTTCCTAAAACACACCGCGATGAACGCGGTGCTCGCCGGCGACCGCATTCGCGGCATCCTGGCGAAGTCGAAAGTGCGGACGAATTATCCCGACTCGCAACTCGCGAACCAGCTCCAGATGATCGCGAAGCTGATCGCGGGAAATTTCCCGACGCGCGTTTACTACGCGATCCAGGGCGGCTTCGACACGCACGCGAACCAGGCGCAAACGCACGCGCGGTTGCTGCGCGATGTCGCGGCGAGTGTGCATGCGTTTAACGAAGATCTGCGCGCGCAGAAAAACGCGGATCGCGTTGTAGTGATCGCGTTTAGCGAATTCGGCCGCCGCGTTGCGGAGAATGGCAGCCAGGGCACCGATCACGGAGCGGCCGCGCCGATGTTTGTGTTCGGCGAAAAAATCAAAGGCGGCCTGCACGGAAATCCGCCCGATCTCGGCAATCTTCTCGACGGCGACGTGCGGCACCAAATCGATTTCCGGCAGGTTTACGCGACCGTGCTCGAGCAATGGCTCGGCACCAAAAGCGAAGGCGTGCTCGGCCGCAAGTTCGAGAAAGTCGCGGTGCTGTGAGTCCGCGCTGCTGCACGATCGGCGTGTAAGAATGTGCCACGCCGTTGCGCAAGATTTGCAGCCGCAGCGCTTGACGAGCGAATGACACTACCATAAATTGCCGAACCTAACCGGCGCCAAAAATCACGCGAGTGGGCCTAAAAAACCCACTTTTTTTGTCTCCGGATACCACGATTTTATGAATAGCGAATTTATTGCAATGTTGGATTACCTGGAGCGCGAGAAGGGCATTAAACGCGAAGTGCTCGTCTCTGCAGTCCAGGATGCGTTGCTTACTGCCTCGAAAAAAGCAGTCGGGCCGGCGAATGATTTGCGTATCGAGATCGACTCGAAAACTGGCGAGATCAAAGCAATCGCGAAGCTCAAGGTAGTCGAGTGGGTCAAAAACGAATACGACGAAATCAGCCTGCCGAAAGCACAAAAAATCAAGTCGGATGCACAGGTCGGCGAATTGGTCGACGTCGAAGTCACGCCGCGTAATTTTGGCCGCATCGCGGCGCAGACCGCGAAGCAGGCGATGATGCAACGCATCCGCCAGGCGGAAAAAGAGATGATCTACGACGAGTTCAAAGATCGCGCCGGTGAGATTGTCAGCGGCACGGTGCGTCGTTTTGATCGCTCGGACGTGATGATCGACCTCGGAAAATTCGAGGCGAAGATGCCGTCGCGCGAACGCGTGCAGACGGAAGATTACACGATCGGCGACCGCATGCGCGCCTACGTCCTGGCTGTTGAAAATGGCACGCACGGCCCTGAGATCATTCTTTCGCGCAGCCATCCGAATTTTGTCCGCCGCCTGTTCGAAGTCGAAGTCGCGGAGATTCAAGACCGCACCGTGCAAATCAAGGGCATCGCGCGTGAAGCCGGTTTCCGCACGAAAATCGCGGTGCATAGCGACAACGAAAAAATCGATCCGGTCGGCGCGTGCGTCGGCATGCGCGGTTCGCGCGTGAAAAACATTGTCCGCGAATTGAACAACGAAAAAGTCGACATCATACGCTGGAACCCGGATCCGAAGGAATTCGTCCTCGAGGCGCTGAAACCGGCGAAAGTGAAAAGCGTAACGCTCGATGAAGAGCGCAAAGTCATTCACATCAAAGTCGACGAAGACCAGCTCTCGCTCGCCATTGGCAAACGCGGGCAGAACGCGCGTTTAACTTCGCGTTTGGTTGGCTGGGATATCAACATCGAGAAAGACGAAAGCGCGAAGGAAGTTTTCGAGCAAAACATTTCCAAAGCTGCGATGGTTCTCTCCGCCGCACTCGCGCTCGACGACGCGAGCACGCACAAACTCATCGATGCTGGCATGACGAGCATCGAAGTGATTATCAGCGCGGAGCCGCAGGACATCGCCGACGTTCTCGGCATCGATTTGGAAAAAGCGACCGATATCCATCAGGCGGCGCAACGCGAGCACGAAAGAACGGCTTCAATCCACCAGGGTTGAGCCATGAAACCGAAGAATTTTCCCCATGGCTACGAGAGCAACAACATCAAAACCCGCAGCGAAGAAGTCGGAGACTCCTTCGAAAACAGCCGCGTCTAAAACCGCCCCCGCGCCGAAGGAAAAAGAGAAACCCGCAGCTCCAAAAGCTCCGAAAGTTCCAAAAGAAACTATCTCGTTAATCGAGCCGAAGGAAAAAACGGTGCGCAAACCGACGCCCGCCGAAGGCGAAGAAAAGCCGCGGAAAATTCTTCCTCCGATCTCACGCATCAAAGCGCCCGAGCCCGCTCCCGCGCCTGTGGCTGCACCGACTCCAGCTCCGATCGCGGACGCGCCGGCTGCTGACGAAGATGGTGAAAAAACGGACGAAAAAGTCATTCACATCAAGCCGCCGATTATCATCAAGGATCTCGCTGCGCAGCTTGGCTTGAAGTCGTTCCAGATTACGAAAGACCTGATGGAGCTTGGCATTTTCGCCAACCCGAACCAGACGATCGAGCCGGACATCGCGACTGCCGTTTGTAACAAACACGGTTTTACGTTTGAAAAGGAGAAGCGCGAGAAAGGCGCGGGCGTTCACAAAGTCGAAGTCCACGTCGAACCGCCGAAGCCGCCGCCAGAGCCAAAAAAGGAAGAGCTTACACTTCGCGCGCCGATCGTCACTTTCATGGGGCACGTCGATCACGGCAAAACTTCGCTGATGGATTACATCCGCAAATCGCGCGTCGCTGCCGGCGAAGCTGGCGGAATCACGCAGCACATCGGCGCGTATTCAGTCGAAAACAACGGCCACAAGATCACCTTCCTCGACACGCCGGGCCACGAGGCATTCACGGCGATGCGTGCACGCGGCGCGAACGTCACGGACATCGTCGTGCTCGTCGTCGCCGCTGATGATGGACTCATGCCGCAAACGCTCGAAGCGATCAGTCACGCGCGCGCCGCGAAAGTGCCGATCATTGTTGCGATCAACAAAATCGATTTGCAGAGCGCGAACGTTGATCGCGTGAAAAAGCAACTGCAGGAAAAGGAACTCACGCCTGAAGATTGGGGCGGCGAAACGATTTGCTGTCCGGTCTCCGCGACGAAAGGCACCGGCGTCGATCATCTGCTCGAGATGATTTTGCTGCAGTCGGAAATTTTGGAATTGAAATCGAGCCCGACCGTGCTGCCGCGCGGCACCGTAATCGAAGCGCAGATCGAGCCGGGACGCGGCCCGACGGCGACGGTCATTGTGCGCATGGGCACGCTGAAAGTCGGCCAGCCCTTCATCTGCGGAAGTTACTCCGGCAAAATCAAGTCGCTCATCGACGACAAAGGCCAGATCGTAAAAGAAGCCGCACCGTCGACTCCGGTAAAGATCCTCGGTTTTGCAGGGCTGCCAAATGCCGGCGACGAATTTCTCGTCATGGAAAGCGAGCGCGATGCGAAGACGCTCAGCGAGGAACGGCTCGAAAGTTTGCGCAATCAAAAGCTCGCCGCTCCACAACGTGCGACGCTGGAAAACCTCTTCGAGAATCTTGCGGCCGATGCGCGCAAGTCGCTAAATCTTGTTTTAAAATCCGATGTGCAAGGTTCGCTCGAAGCGCTCGTGCAGTCGCTCAAGCAGATCGATAGCAAGAAGATCGATCTTGAGATCATCCACAGCGCAGTCGGCCCGGTCACCGAGTCCGACATTTTGCTCGCGACTGCCTCGAACGCAATCGTCATCGGCTTCAATGTGAAAGTCGAAAACAGCGCCGCGAATGCCGCGAAACGCGAAGGCGTGCAGATCAAACTTTACTCGATCATTTACGAGTTGATCGATCAGGTGAAGGAAGCGATGGCCGGCTTGCTCGAACCGGAAACTCGCGAAACCACGATCGGTCATGCCGAAGTCAAAAAAGTTTTCGAATTGTCCAAAGGCCTCGTCGCCGGCTGCATCGTCACGGATGGTCGTATTTCCCGCTCCGCTCGCGCCCGCGTGCTGCGCGGCAAACAGCCGATTTACGACGGCGGTATCGCGACGCTGCGCCGCTTCCAGGACGATGTGAAAGAAGTCCGCAACGGCCTCGAATGCGGCATCAAGCTCGGCGATTTCACCGAATACGAAGCCGGCGATATCATTCAGTGTTATACACTCGAAAAAGTCGCGCAGAAGCTGTAACAGAGTGAAAAGTGGAAAGTGAAAGTGGATTCACTTTCCACCTTCACATTCACTGTATGAAACATCGTCTCGAACGTGTCAGGGAAGTGCTCAAGCGGGAACTCAGCGAAATCATTCCACGCGAAGTGACATTCACCGCGACGCTCGTCACCGTGCAAAGCGTCGACGTCACGCCCGACCTGAAAAACGCTTACGTTTACGTCAGCGCGATCGGCTCGGCCGCGCAGAAAAAGACCGCCCTCACCGTGTTGGAGCAGCATCGTCAGTTATTGCAGCACGAAGTCTCGAAGCGCGTGGTTTTGAAATACACGCCGCAATTGCATTTTCGCATGGACGATTCAATCGAGCGCGGAGATCGCGTCATTCAAATTCTCAGCCAGCTCGAAATTCCCCCGGATGAAAAATAACTGTTCACCCGGCGACATCGCAGACGTTTTACACAAACAGCAACGCTTCGTTGTGATGAGTCACATGCGGCCGGATGGCGACGCGCTCGGCTGCGAAATCGCGATGGCTCTTTGTCTGAAGCAGCTCGGCAAGGATGTGACCGTCTGGAATCAGGACGGAATACTCGACAAATACGCCTTTCTCCCCTGCTCCGATCTAGTCACACCTCCGCCGGCAGAGCCGCGCGAATTCGACGTCGCGATTGCACTCGACACTGCGGCGCAGGAACGGCTCGGCACTTGTTTGCAATCGATAAAACATGCGAAGACGTGGATTAACATCGATCATCACGTGAGTAACAACCGCTATGGCGATCTTGCGTTCATCGATTCGACTGCGCCTGCGGCTGGCCAGATTCTTTACGAGCTGATTCGCTCACAAGATTTGCCGTTCACCCACGAAATGGCCGACAATCTTTTCGTCGCGATTTCGACTGACACCGGTTCGTTTCAATATCCAAACACGACCGCGCGCACTTACGAAATCGCCGCGGAGTTGATCAAGGCGGGCGTGAATGTCGGCAAGCTCTCGCAATTGTGCTACGAAAGTTTTCCGAGGCGTCGCGTGCAGCTTTTGCGCGCGCTTCTGAACGTGCTGAAATTCACGTGCGACGATCGCGTCGCGAGCTTCGCGCTTTCGCTCGATACCGTCGCGCAACTCGGCGTAAAGCCGGAGGACAACGAAGGCCTCATCGATTACATCCGCGCGATTGATGGCGTGATCGTCGCCGCATTTTTCGAGGAACTGCCTGAGGGAAAAGTGCGCATCAGTTTGCGCTCAAAAGATCCGAGCGCCGATGTGTGCAAAGTCTGCACTCAGTTCGGCGGCGGCGGACACACGCTCGCCGCCGGCGCCCGGACGCGCGGCACGCTCGACGAAGTGCAAGCGAAAGTTTTACAAGCAATTTGCAATGAGATTAATCACTGAACTTGACGGCGTCCTGCTCGTTGACAAAGCAGAAGGCATGACTTCGCACGACGTCGTCGCGCTGGTGCGTCGTCGTCTGAATTTCAAAAAGATCGGCCACTGCGGCACACTCGATCCGCTCGCTACCGGACTGCTGATTCTCGTGCTCGGACGCGGAACGAAGATCCAGGACCTGCTGATGGCCGAGGATAAGGAATATGTCGGAACGTTAACGCTTGGTGTAAGCACCGACAGCCAGGATGCCGACGGCGAAATCGTCGAAACCAAACCGGTGCCCGCTCTTTCGCGCGAACAAATTGACGCCGCGTTCGCAAAATTTGACGGCGATTTTTACCAAATGCCGCCAATGGTTTCCGCGATCAAAAAAGACGGCGTGGCGCTTTACAAACTCGCCCGGCAAGGCAAAACCGTGGAGCGCGAGCCGCGTTTCGTTCACGTCTTTGCCCATGAAATCAAAGATGTGCGCTTGCCGGAAATCCAATTTCGCGTCGTATGCAGCAAAGGTTTTTACGTTCGCACTTACGCGCACGACATCGGCACGGAACTTGGCTGTGGCGCGCATTTGAAAGAGTTGCGGCGCACAAAATCGGGCCGGTTTGATTTGTCGCGGGCGATCACTGTCGACGAATTGCAAACAAGCGAGCCACTCGCGATCATCGAAAAAATTCTGACATTGCCGGAAGTCTCACGCTTGCGCGGCGCGTAAGCACGATGCGCGTCCTCCACTCGATCGACGAACTCGCCGAAATTCCCGGCCCGATTTTTCTCGCGATCGGCGTTTTCGACGGCGTGCATCTCGGGCATCGAGCGGTGATCGAGCGTGCGCTTTTCGACGCAACAAAAAATAACGGCACCGCAGTCGCAGTTACATTCGATCCGCATCCGGCGCGGCTGTTGCGCCCCGAGAAAGCGCCGCGACTGCTCACCGCGACGAAGCACAAACTCCAGCTCATCGGCGCGCTCGGGATTTCGCACGTGCTCGTGATCGAATTCACGCGCGAGTTTGCGGACCTGGCTCCAGAAAATTTCGTTGTTCAACTCACCAGCCACTGCAAACCCCTTCGCGAAGTGTGCGTCGGTTATGAATGGTGCTTCGGCCGCAATCGTTCGGGCAATCTAGCGATGCTCAAACGCATGGGCGATGAGCTTGGCTTCGAAGAAGTCGGCGTTCCGGAAATTCGTGTGAATGGCGAAATCGTCAGCAGCACGCTCATTCGCGCGGCGGTCGAAATCGGCGATTTGCAGAAAGCGGCGCATCTGCTCGGACGCAGGTATTCTATTCTCGGCACGGTCGTTAGAGGTGATGGCATTGGGCGGAATCTTGGTTTTCCGACGGCGAATCTCAGCGCGCATAACGAGCAGTTTCCCCCGAATGGCGTTTACGCGGTTAGCGCGCAATTGGACACACGCAAGCTAAACGGTGTGGTCAACATTGGCGTGCGGCCAACGATTGCAAACGCCAGCGGCGAACGTGTGCTGGAATTGCATCTTTTCGATTTCAACGAAGAAATTTACGGGCAAGACGTGGAAGTGTTCTTCCATAAATTCATTCGCGCTGAACAAAAGTTCGGCGGACTCAGCGAGCTCAAGGCACAAATCGCGCGTGACGTCGAAGCGGCACGCAATTGCTAACCGGTCGTTCGCAGCCCGCTCGCGATTGCGTTTATCGAAAGTAATAGCTCCGTCAACAGTTTGTCGGCCCTTTTCGCATCGCCATCGGCTTGCAATTTTCGCCAGCGACGGAGCAGATCGATTTGCTCTTTGTGCAAGATCCTCAGCGCGTCGGCGCGCAATTCGAGCGTCCGCGAAATGCGCGGGCGACGCACTTCCATCGGACGGCCACGCAATTGCGTGAGCATTTTTTCCGTGCGCATCCGTTCGTCCAAAATGCGATTGAAAATCGCGTCAGCGATCGCGCGATCTTCAACGAGAGCCGCGTAAGCGTGCATCAAATCGCGGTCGCTGCTCGCGAAGCTCGCCTCGATGTTTGAGAAAACGTAATTCAAAAACGGCCATGCCGTGATGTTCGCAGAAAGGTGCGCGAATGCTTCTGGATCGGACTCGGCGAGCTCCGCCAGCGCGCTTCCCGCGCCATACCAGCCCGGCACGTAAAAGCGCGATTGGTTCCAGCTAAACACCCACGGAATCGCGCGCAAATCATCGAGCGACGCCATGCCCGTGCGGCGCGTCGGACGCGAGCCGATGCGACTGCGCTCGAGCGCATCGATCGGTGTTGCCTGTCTGTAAAACGTGAGAAAACCGTCGGCTTCCAGCAGTTCGCGATAAGTGCGTTGGCTCGACTCGGATAAACGCTCGACGATTTCCGCGACGCCGGCGGGGCTTTCGTGCGGCAGTTTGTGTCGCACAGTCGTGGCTGTTACGCCGGCAACGAGCAGCTCGAGATTGTAGGTTGCAGTTTCAAAATTCGCGAATTTCTGCGCGATGGTTTCGCCCTGCTCCGTCACGCGAATGCCACCGTCGAGCGAGCCGTGCGGCAGCGACTCGAGAAACCGATGCGTCGGTCCCGCACCGCGACTGACCGTGCCGCCGCGTCCGTGGAAAAAGCGGACCGTCACTCCCATTTCATGGCCGACATTTGTGAGCACCGACTGCGCTTTTTGCAGCGCCCACTGGCTCGCGAGAATGCCTGCGTCTTTGTTGCTGTCGCTGTAGCCAATCATCACCTGTTGCACAGGAGTTTGCTCTTTGTTTTGCAGCTTCAAACTGCGCTGCGTGACCGGATTTTCCAAAAAGCTGCGCAAAATGTCCGGGGCAGCTTCGAGATCCTCTTTCGTTTCAAACAGCGGCACCACCGGCAGCACGCATGCGATTCCGCCGCGCATTTGTCGCGTCAAACCTGCTTCGCGCGCAAAAAGATAAACGACGAGCAGATCGGAAACGCGGCGCGTCATGCTGACGATTAGCGCGCCGATTCCGTCGATGCCGAAACGCTCAATGTGCGTCGCGAGCACGCGATAGCAGCTCAGCACCGCGTCGGCTTCCGGGCCGGCGGACGCGCTCGAGTGCAGAAACGGACGCGGCGAGCGCAGCTCCGCCTGCAGAAAGCGCGACCGCTCCGCTTCACTCCATTCGCCGAACTGGCTGCCATCGATTCCAGCAGCCGAAAGAATCTGCGATAGCGCGCGATCGTGAAACGCGCTGTTTTGACGAATGTCGAGTCGCGCGAGATGAAAGCCGAACACGTCGAGCGCGCGGCGCACCGGAAATAAGTCGACATCGACGAGACGCTGAGCGCCGATTTCAAGCAGACTCGCGCGGAGCACGTCCAGATCATCAGCCATCTCGCTCGGAAAACGATATGTGCCGGCTGTTTCACGAGCGTTTGCTACATTCTGCCGCGAGATTTCCAGCGGCAAACGTGCTGCCATAAACGCGACGAATTGCCGCCACGGCTCATCCGCGTGCGCTGCAAAAATATGCGGCGCATGATCGCCGAGCAGATTTTGCAACCGCTCGATTCCGTCCTGCAACGCTTTCGGCGCAGGCTGAAGCCAGTGCGGAAAAGTGAATTTCTCCTTTAACTTTTGAAGTTCTCGATGAAGCACGAGAAACGCATTCACGCGCAAACGCGTGAGGGTCTCCGCGGTGACTTCCGCTGTGACAAGCGGGTGCCCATCGCGATCCCCGCCAACCCATGTTCCGAAGCAGATTTGCGGAAACGCTTTTTCATCGCGCAAAAGAGCGGGCGCGAAACCGCTCTCCGTCCAGGCGAGACGCAGCCGCTCATCGAGCCGTGTGAGCACGTTTGGAAAAACGTCGCGCAAATATGAGACGACGTTTCGGCGTTCGTCGCCGACTTCCGGTTTTGACGACAAAATTTCGCCTGTGCGCCAGAGCCGTTCGAGCGCGGCAGTGGTGAGAATGCGTAGCCGTCCGGCTTCGCGCGGAGTGAGATTGCGGCGTTCGCGTTTTTCAATCAGCTTGTAAAGCGCGCGATGCTGCTCGAGCACAGCCAGGCGCTTAGCCTCCGTCGGATGTGCAGTAAGCACTGGTTCGACGCAAATTTTTGGAAGCACGTCGGCAATTTGTTCCGCAGTGACTCCGAGGCTTTTTAGCTGGCTGAGTTGCTGGCCCCAAAGACCCGGCTCAATTTGCGGACCGCTCACCGTTTCACGCAACGAACGCATCGCTGCAGCAGTGTTTTCCTCGACCATGTTGAGCAATTGAAATGCTATCGAATAAGCCAGCGCGTTATGCGGCGGCAGCGTGGAGCTTTCGCGCGGCAACTTGCTTTCGCTCCAAGGCAGACAATTGGCGAGTTCAGCGGAACCTAGATCGGTCAGCACTTCGCGAAAGCAGCCGATAAGAAAGTGCAGATCATCGTCGATTTTTTTAAAACCGATCTCGACGTAGTCGGGTTTGTCAGTCATCGCGCGCCTCCCATCAAGAAGCTTGGGTTGAGCCTGACGTTGTTAATTTTTTTGCACGTGTCGTAGAGCCACACGTGGGCGGACTGTTGGTGAAAACTCATCCGCGGGCAACTACAAAATCCGACAAAACGCGAGATAGCTCGCGTTTTGATTGACGCCGCATATAACCGACACATGACTTCCGATAAGCGCGCAACACTCATTAGCCTATCTCACGAACTCGGGGCCGAGCACCGCGACCTGGCAATCCTCGGCGAAGGCAATACCTCGGCAAAATTGAGCGATGAGACTTTCATCGTAAAAGCGAGCGGCAGCAGCCTCGGCACGTTGTGCGAGAGCGATGTAGTCGAATGTCGGTTCGCGCCTTTGCTGGCGATGCTCGACCGCGATGATCTCACTGATCAGCAGATCGAGGATGAGTTATTCGCGAGCCGCGTGGATCAAAATGCGAAGAAACCCTCTGTCGAAGCCCTTTTCCATGCATACCTGCTCAGTCTGCCGGCCGTCGAATTTATCGGGCACACTCATAGTATAACGGTAAACCAAATCCTTTGTTCGCCACGGGCGCGGGAGTTTGCGACGAGGAAATTGTTCCCCGATGAGATTGTCTGTTGCGGGCCTGCTGCGGTATTTGTGCCTTACACGGATCCGGGTTTAAGGCTTTCGCAGATTATCCGCAGCGAGACGCAACGCTATATGGATCAGTTTGGAAAAGCGCCGCGCTTAATCCTGCTGGAGAACCACGGACTCATCACGCTTGGCGCTTCCGCCGAAGCTGTAAAAGCAGCGATGTTCATGGCGAAAAAAGCAGCCGAAATTTTCATCGGTGCAGCTATCCTTGGCGGCCCAAATTTCCTCAGTCCGGAAAACGTCAATCGCATCGCAAATCGGATTGATGAGCACTACCGCCAGCGTGCGCTGAAGCTCTAAAAGCAAACGACGCAGAAGCCGCGAGGACTTCTGCGTCAATTTGTAAAGCCCTTCAAAGGGTGCTTACTTGGCGTTGGGAGCTTTCCCGCCTTCTTTTTTCCGAGCGGCCCAGCGCGCTTTCATCGCAGCAGCGAGACGAGCGCGGCCTTCGGGAGTAAGTCCACCTTTTTTCTTGGCTGATTTGGCAGATTTCGCAGCGGCTTTAGCCGGTGCTTTTGCAGCAGGCTTGGAGGTAGCTTTTCCTTTGATCTTGGCCCAGCGAGCTTTTGCAGCAGCGGAAATCTTCGCGCGTGCGGCGGCGCTGAGTTTTCCAGGTCCGCGTTTTTTAGGACCTTTCGATGCTGTGGTAGCTGGTGCTTTCGATGCAGCAGAACGATCACCGCCGAAGAGTTTTGCTAAACGGGCTTCGAGTTGCGCGATCTGCTCACGGATTTTCACTCCCTCTTTGAGAGATGCAAGTGAGATAGGTGTAGTCATAGGTTAGCTAGTTACTATCCCAAGCAACATTCCGTCAACATATCTTTTAAGAAATTTTACTACGGAGTTATTTCTTTCATCTCAAAAGAGCTATAAGAGCTATGACCGAGCCTTGCTGAGAGTAATCCCGATTAGCTCGCTTTCAGCTAAAATCCGCTGCTTTTCTTTACTTCGGAATGTGCTAGCGTTCCTGCGCATGAAAAAACGTCTTCTTATCTCCGCTACCGCAATACTCATGGCGGTTGCGTTTGTTGCCGGTCGTTCATTCGACGTCTGGGCGGCCACTGACGCAAAGGACGACTCGGCCTACGCGAATGTCTCGGTTTTTACGCGTGCTCTGCAGTTGATCCGGCAGGACTATGTGGACGACAAAAAGATCAGCTACCACGACCTGACTTATGCGGCCATGAAAGGCATGCTCGCGGCACTCGATCCGCACAGTCAATTCATGGACTCGAATGACTTCAAGGGCATGCAGGATGATACCAAAAGCCAGTTCGGCGGACTCGGCGTAGTCGTTTCGATGAAAGATGGAAATCTCGTCATCGTATCGCCAATGGAAGATACTCCCGGCTTCAAAGCCGGGTTGCTGCCGGGTGATCAGATTTTAAAAATTGATGGAGTTCCGACCGAAAAAATGGAGCTGAACGAAGCGATTACAAAGCTTCGCGGCAATCCAGGCGAGAAGGTCACTCTTACGATCATGCGCCCTGCGACACGTGAGATTAAGGACTACGTGATCGAGCGTGCGATCATCAAAGTGGAGAGCGTAAAAGACGCGAAGATTCTCGATGCCGAGCTTAGCGGCGACTATAAAATGGGGTATGTTCGCATCACACAATTCAATGAGCCGACCGCCGCTGATCTCGGAAAGAAGCTCGACGAGTTGGAGGCAAAAGGGATGCAGGCTCTAGTTCTCGATCTTCGCTACAATCCGGGCGGTTTGCTGAATAGTGCGGTCGATGTTTGCGGACAATTTGTGCCGCCGCACACGGTCGTTGTTTCCACAGAAGGTCGTGTCGCTTCACAAAAGCGCACTTACCCGACAGCCGATAACACAAAGCCGCGCCCGAAGTATCCGGTCGCGGTGCTTATCAACGGCAGCAGCGCAAGCGGCGCGGAGATTGTCGCCGGCGCACTGAAGGACCTGAATCGCGCGATTCTTGTCGGCGAGACAACCTTTGGCAAAGGCTCTGTGCAAAGCGTAATCCAACTACCCGACGGCTCCGCGCTTCGCCTGACCACTGCGAAATACTACACACCGAGTAAGCAGGTCATCCACGAGCACGGTGTCGCACCAAACATTCTCGCGACCCTCACGCCCGACCAGGAACGGCAGTTACTTCTCGCCCGCCGCGAAGAGTTACTTAGCGACGTCGACAAAAAGGAACTCGTCGGCTTTCACGACACACAACTCGAGCGCGCAGTCGATGCGCTGAAAGGCGTGATGATCTACGCCGAACGCACACTGCCCAAAGACAAAGCCGCTAAAAAAGATACCGCGGCGAAAAGTTGAGCGCGCGCAATGCGGGCGCGAGCGTGCTCGCGATTGAGACTTCGTGCGATGAAACAGCAGTTGCAATTCTACGCGGCAATGGCAAGTTGCTCGCGAGCGAAGTAGCTTCGCAGGTCACGCTGCATCAGGCTTACGGCGGAGTTGTTCCCGAAGTTGCATCGCGGCACCACCTCACACAATTACGGCCGCTCATCGACTTCGCGCTTTCACGCGCTGAAGTTGAACTAAAGGAAATCGACGCATTCGCAGCGACCTCAGGGCCGGGCTTGGCGACATCACTAATGATTGGCGCTTCGGCGGCAAAAGGACTAGCGCTCAGTCTGCGCAAGCCTTTCCTCGCGATTAACCACATCGAGGGCCATCTGCTTTCGCCGTTTTTTGGATGCGAGATTGTGCCTTGCATCGCGCTCGTCGTTAGCGGCGGACACACGCTGCTCGTCGAGATCGAGAGTTTCGCCAACTACCGACTGCTCGGACAAACGCGTGACGACGCAGCGGGCGAAGCTTTCGATAAAGTCGGCAAGCTGCTTCAGCTTCCCTATCCAGGCGGACCGGAGATTGATCGCCGCGCGCGCGACGGCGATCCGATGCGCTTTGATTTTCCGCGAAGCATGCTGCACTCCGGCGATTTTAATTTTTCGTTCAGCGGTCTAAAAACATCCGTTCGTTATTTGCTGCCGAAACTTGATCGCGACTGCACCAACGACGTCTGTGCGTCGTTCCAGGAAGCCGTCGTCGATGTGCTCGTGAGCAAAACAATGGCCGCTGCAAAATCGCACGGGAAACGGCTCGTCACGGTCAGCGGAGGCGTGAGTTGCAATTCGCGGCTGCGCGAAAAATTCAAAGCTGCTTGCGCGGAGAACGGCATCGAATTGCTCATCGCCGAGCCAAAACTCTGCACCGACAACGCAGCGATGATCGCGTTTGTCGCTGCGCAAAAATTCGCGCGCGGCGAGTCGTCGCCGCTGAGCGCGGACATTGATCCAAATCTGCGGCTCGTAGCTTAAACTACGCAATCCGCTGCGTCGTCACCGGATCGAACAGGTGCGCTTTCGCCGTGTTGATCTCGAACTGTAGCCGATGGCCAACTTCACTGTGATCGATCGCAGTTTCCGTGCGCGAGATCGCCGTGTGCGCACCGGTTTGCAGATAGATGTTCGTCTCCGCGCCCATCGGTTCCACGATGTCGACGATCGCCTGAAAACGGCAGACGACCGGCCGATTGGTATCGGTGATCACTTCGAGGTTTTCCGGGCGAATGCCAAGCACGACATCTTTGCCGACGAATTCCTTCGCTGCAGGTTTGTCGGTAAATTTGCACTCGATTACTCCGCCGCTGATTTCCTTAAAAATCACACCGTCGGGCGCGTCCTTGAGTTTGCCGGTGATGAAATTCATCGGCGGGCTGCCCAAAAATCCGGCAACGAAGAGATTTACAGGATGATTGTAGAGTTTTAACGGCGCGTCGATTTGCTGAACCACGCCATCTTTCATCACAACGATGCGATCGCCCATTGTCATCGCCTCGATCTGGTCATGCGTGACGTAGATCATCGTCGCCTGCAAACGCTGGTGGAGCTTTGTGATTTCCGTGCGCATCTGCACGCGCATTTTTGCGTCGAGGTTTGAGAGCGGTTCGTCGAACAAAAAAACTTTCGGCTGGCGCACAATCGCGCGCCCAACAGCCACGCGCTGCCGCTGTCCACCGGAAAGCGCCTTCGGCTTGCGATCGAGATAATCCTGGATGCCGAGAATGGCCGCGGCCTCCTGAACTCGCTTTTTGATTTCGGCTTTCGGAAATTTTCGCAGCTTCAAACCGAACGCGAGGTTCTCGTAAACGCTCATGTGCGGATACAGCGCGTAATTTTGGAAAACCATCGCGATGTCGCGATCCTTCGGTGGCACGTCGTTCACGCGCTTGTCGCCGATGAATACATCGCCCCGCGAAATTTCCTCGAGCCCCGCGATCATCCTCAGCGTCGTCGATTTTCCACAGCCTGAAGGCCCGACAAAAACAACAAACTCGCGATCTTCGACCTCGAGGTTGAAATCCTGAACTGCGGTGACGTCCTTGCCTTTGTCACCCTTGTAGATTTTGAAAACGTTGCGGAGGGATACTTTCGCCATTGGGAAAATTGCGGTGCGGGTGCCGAAATTACGCGCGAGGTGCGCGGGCGGTCAACCTGCTTCTCGCGCTACTGTCGTTTAAACTTCTTCAATTCACGCGCAAAACTGGTGCGCATATTGTCGAGCAGAAGCTTCAGTCCTTCCGATGAAATAAACGAAGCCCCAAACGAGTTCACCGTCTGCTGCTCGAGGTGATCGTCGGTCGCGACGGTGATTTCATTTTGCTGCCCGTATTTCGCGACGAGCCGCTCGATGATTTCGTCCGCAGTCTGATCCGCGCCCGAGTAAAAAACCTGGATGCCGCCGGGTTCCGTCACCTCGCTCCATTTGGTGCCCTTGCCGTCAAAGACCGCGACCACATGCGTGCCCGACGCGTCGTGATATTCGGTGAGCAATTTCACTACCGCATCGCGCGCCAGCACGTTGCGACGCGCGTGCAGCTTTCGCATTTCGGGCCACGCGAAGATCACGCTATGTCCATCGACGATCAAAATGCGCATGTTTCTTTAAAATGAATCAACGCGCGGACTTCAATTTCGCAATCTCCCGCGCGATCCGCGAACGAATGCGCAGCGTGTCCCAAAGCATCTGCGCGCTATCGCGCAAAATGCGCACTTTTGATTCGGGTGAATTGATCCAGCGCACGGGCAAATCGACGACCTTGTATCCGAGCGTCTTCGCGAGCAGCAGCACCTCGACGTCGAATGCAAAGCCGTCGATCGTCTGCCGCTCAAAAATCGCACGCGCCGCATCGCCCCGAAACGCCTTGAAGCCGCATTGCGTGTCGCGCAATTCCATCAGCGAAAGAGTGCGCAAAATCGTGTTGAAAACCTGACCCATTTTTTGGCGCAGCGGCGTCTGCCGTTTTTCGATGCGGCTTTGCGCGTGCTGGCGATTGCCGACGAGCACATCGTGATGCGGGTAATTTTCAAAATGCGCGAGAAAGCGCTCGATCTCCGCCAGCGGCACGCTCAAGTCAGCGTCCATGTAAAAGACGAACTCGCCTTGCGCGCGCAACATTCCGCTGCGAACCGCGTAGCCTTTACCGCGATGCACGGCGTTATCGACGACGTGAAAATTGGCTTGTTTCGCCGCGAACTCGACGGCTAATTCCAGCGTTCCATCGCTGCTGTGCTCGACGATTATCAATACTTCATATGGAAACGTGAACCGGCCAAAATGCTCCGCCATTTGCCGCAAGCTGGCAGGCAGCCGCTTCGCCTCGTTGTAGGCGGGAACGACGATCGACAAGTGCTTTGGCTCCGGCATCGACGCGGGATGTTTTAGGAAAACGTGCGCATGTCCATCCCAAAAAATCGCTGGCCCACTCTGCTCATCGTCGGACTCGCGCTCGTGCTGCGCTTGCTATGGCTCGGCATCAAGCCACCGCACTTCGACGAGGGCGTGAACGGCTGGTTCGTCGATCAAATGACGAAGAATGGATACTTCCATTACGACCCGACGAACTATCACGGGCCGCTGCACTTTTATATCCTGTTTTTGGCGCAAACTCTATTCGGCCGCCATATCTGGACTCTGCGAATGCCGATCGTGCTGATCAGCTCGGCGACGGTTTACCTCGTGCTAAATTTCGATCGCTTCATCGGCACGCGCGCCAGCCGTATTGCTGCGCTCGCGATGGCAGTTTCGCCCGGGGCGGTTTTTTACGGACGCTATGCGATTCATGAGTCGGAGTTGGTATTGTTTCTAATTCTCGCAGCATGGGCTATCGCTGGTCTTTGGAAGTTCGGGACAAAACAATATCTCTGGGCTTTATCGCTGGCTCTTACGGGAATGATCCTGACAAAGGAAACCTATGTCATCCACGTCACAGCATTCGTTTTATCGGCTGTTTGCGTTTACGTGCTGGAGAAGCTTTCGCACTCATCCAGCGCCGAACCGATGACGCAACAGCAATGGACAAAGCGTGACCTGGCTTGCTGCTTCATCGCGGCAATCGCGCTGATTGTGTTTTTCTACTCGGGCAACCTGCTCGACTTCAAGTCGCTGAAAGGCCTGTATCAATGCTACGTCGCATGGTTTCATACCGGCGAAAAAGGAAACGGACACGAGAAGGTTTGGTATTACTGGATTTGGCCGCTCATCGTGCGTTACGAATGGGTTGCGCTCATCGGGCTCGCTGGCGTTTTGTATAACCTTCTTCCAAATAAGAACCGGCTTATCCGTTACCTCGCGATCTACGGCACCGGCACTTTGACCGCATACAGCATTGTTCATTACAAGACGCCGTGGTGCATCATTTCCCTGCTCTGGCCGTTCTTTTTTGTCTTCGGAGATCTCGCCGCGCGGCTAATTGAACGAGTTCCACAAACCGCGACTTTAATTTGCGCCACACTCTTTGGCGCGAATGCCGGGCTGACCATCTGGCTCAATTACTATCACTATACGGACGAACGCGAGCCGTATGTCTATGTGCAAACTTTGCCCGATCTCGCAAAGCTCACGAAGCCACTGCTGCAATTAGCGAAAGACAATCCGGAGAATTATCACCTCGACGGCCACATCATTGTTGCAAGCTATCACCCGCTTCCATGGCTGCTCGGCGATTTCGATCACGTTGGTTATTACGGCGAAGACTTGAAGCCATCAAAATGCGATGCTGATTTTCTGTTAGTCCAAAAATCGCGCATTGACGAAGTCGAGCACGAGCTAAAGGAGGATTATTTTACCGAGGAACTGCAACTGCGGGCGTCGCAGGATCCTTCAAAACTCTATCTCAATGCGCGACGTTTCCAGGCACTGTTTCCAAACCGCCAACCCAACTTCACGCATGGCGAAGCAGTTTCCTACGCCGTGCCGAAATGATCGCAGCGATCGCCTGTCTTGTTGCAGTTTGCTGCGCCACCGTTAGCGCGATTCTCGCTGGAATCGTTTACGGCCACATCAATTCTTTCATCGCAGCAGCTTCATTGGCTTTTGGAACAATAACCGGGCTGGTCGCGCTCCGTCTGCCTCGGCCGAAACGGCGCAAATTTGGAATCTGCAATGTGCTCGTTGCAGTGACATTCGGCCTTTTCGCGCTTCGCGCATTCTGCTGGGTCGCCTTTTTTGATGAAGACAACATCAAAGTCCTTTCGCCAAATAATCTCGGCGATCTGCCGCTTCATCTTACTTTCATCAACTACATCGCCAAAGGCGCGCCGTTTTGGCCGGATAGTCCGATTTTTAGCGGCATGCCATTGCACTATCCGCTTGGCATGGATGTTTTCAATGCCTTGCTGAAGCTCGCCGGCATGGATGTCTATCGCTGTTTGGTCTGGGTTGCCTTAATCGCTTCGGCGGTCACTTTCGTGATGCTCAGGCGCTGGGGCGGAGTCTTTGTTGCTGCCGGTTTTCTGTTCAATGGCGGCCTTGCTGCGTATCGATTTTTGGGAAAGTTCAGATTCGCGGATTACAACGATTCCGTAGCCTGGAAGAGCATTCCGCTCTCAATGTTCGTCACGCAGCGCGGCTTGCTTTACGCGATCCCCGCAGGTCTTCTGCTGCTAATTAGCTGGCGTGCGCGCTGGTTCTCTTCGCACGAGAAAAACGAGCGGCTGCCATTTTACCTCGAAGTCCTCTTCTACTCGACCTTGCCGCTTTTTCATCTGCACACGTTTATTTTTCTAAGTGTGCTGCTCGCCTGCTGGATCGTCGCAGGATCGCGCGAAACCCGCGCCGGAGTTTTGAAGTTACTCGCCTGCTCTTTTGTGCCGGCCACTATTTTTGTGATGTTCGTGACCGGCCTGTTCCATCACGATAGCGCATCACCTAACCGCATCATTCACTTCACGCCGGGATGGATGCAAGGAACGGAAAACCCGTTTCGTTTTTGGAGCGTAAACTTCGGTTTGCTGCCGCTGTTCGTCGCAGTTCTGATTTATCTCGGACTAAAGAATTATAAGTCCGACGTCCGCGCGCAATCGGCGATGGCTTTCGTCATTCCCGCCATCGCAATTTTTCTTTGCGCATGCTTTGTCATGCTCGCGCCGTGGGAGTGGGACAACACGAAGATCATGATTTGGTCTTATCTCACGGTGCTTCCATTTCTTTGGGAAATGGTGATTAGCAAGCTGGCCCTGCCCGGCAGAATCGCGAGTTGTCTCGTCTTGTTTTTCTCGGGATTTATTTCTCTTTTTGGCGGGCTGGATCGTTCGCACACCGGCTACGAGATAGCTCGGCGCTCGGAAGTGGATAGTATTTTGCACGTCACTAAAGACCTTTCACCGTCGGATACTTTTGCAGCTTTCCCGACCTATAATCATCCGCTTTTAATCACTGGAAACAAGCTGGTCGAAGGCTACGATGGGCATCTGTTCAGCTACGGTATCGATTACCAGCCGCGTTTGAAAAAGCTCGATGCGCTAATGATGGGCGAACCGAACTGGCGCGAGCTCGCGCAGGAGTTGCGTGTGAGGTATCTCTTTTGGGGCGATCGCGAGCGTGAGCATTACGACGGCTCGCGCACTCCGTGGCGCCAGGACGCAAAGCTCATCGCGAGCGGAGCATGGGGCGAGATTTACGATCTAAGCAAATAAGCGGCTAAGCTTCGCTCAGCACGATCACACCTTCGGCCACCAACTCATCGCACAGATGAGCCGCTGTTTGGAATTGCAACAAGCCGCCGATCTTCGCTGTTTTTTTTGCGGAAAAAACCACGCGGCTTTCCGGCGGAACCGGTTTCAGAAACTTCATCAGCTTGATCGCGGAAAGATGAAACGTCCGACCCGGCTGACCTGCGGCAATGCCCGCGGTTTGCGCCATTGCCTCGGTGAGAATCACGCCCGGCACGAGCGGATTGCCCGGAAAATGCCCGGCAAAAAATGGCTCGCCCGCTGCGAAAATTTTCGCGCATTTCGCAGATTCGCCACTCGCGACTTCCAGCACTTCGTCAATGAAAACGAAAGGCGCGCGATGCGGCAAACCGCACTCGATGGGGTCTTGCGGCGGGATCAATCGGTGACGAAGTAAGCGAATTTCCAACTGCCGTTCACCATCGCGATCCCGGCGCGGTAGCCGTGGTAGTCGGTGCCCTGCATCGCGAACTGCGGCGGCGCCACCATGTAGTTCTCGCTCGGCACAAACCGATCGTTCAATACGAGCTCCAGCTCTTTCCAGATGCCTTTTTCATCCCAGTATTGAAACACGCCCTCGCCCTCGCCGGGCGGCTCGAGCCGGTAACCGAAATCCGGCGTCATCATGGATGCGAGCATTTGCACATCGTGCGCGGCGACCGCCTTGCGCAGACGGCCGAGGAACGCCTGGAAGTTCACGTCGTTGCTCGCATCCTCGATCGTCGGCCTCGGTGCTTTTTTCTTTTTTTTCTGTTTGTCGAGGTTCTCGCACGAGCAAACGGCCAGCGCGACGAAAAGGAAAAAACAGAGCCGCAAAATCATGCGCGAATCACTACGAATGCGGCGCGGTATTTGAAAGCAAAAACGCTTGCAGCCGCGCCGCGCCATGCTAAACATACGCCTCCCTAAATTCTTGCTCGGGTGGTGAAATGGCAGACACGTGCGTTTGAGGGGCGCATGCCGCAAGGCGTGGGGGTTCAAATCCCCCCCCGAGCACTTTTCCGCGCGCACAGAAATCATTGGCCTTGCGCCGCCGGCTCTCCTATCTTGCACGGCTCTATGGACGCCGAAATTCAAAAAGCAATCGATGCCGGAAAGCTCACACCGCATGCCGGACAGACGCTTGAAAAGCTCAAGCCGGGCACTTATTGCACGCACAAAAGCTGGGGCTTCGGCCGCATCGAATCGGTCAATTTTCTGGTCAACCAAATGATCATCGATTTCAAAGCGAAGAAAGGCCACACGATGCAGCTGCAATACGCGGCGGAATCGCTCCAGCCGATTCCCGCGGATCACATTCTCGCGCGCAAGGCGACCGATCTCGACGGTGTGAAGGCCGCGGCGAAAAGCGACGCAGCCGGACTGGTGCGGCAGATTTTGCAGAGCTTTAATGGAAAGGCTACAGTCGATCAAATCGCGCAATCGCTCGTTCCGGACGTGATGAACGAGACGGAGTTCAAGCGCTGGTGGGAATCGACGAAGAAGGAGCTGAAAAAAGACGGGCACATCGGCATTCCAACGAAAAAGAGCGAGCCGGTCGAATTGCGCGAAGAAGCGGTGTCGCGCGGCGACGAATTGCTCGCGCGTTTTTCCAGCGCACGCCAGCTCAAGGATCAGCTCGTCGCGCTCGATCAGATCATCAAAAACCTCGATGCGTTCAGCGAGCCCTCGCAGTTGCAGCCGGTCGTCACGGCGATCGAACAAGCGGCGCGTAAAAGCCAGAAATTGCACACGAGTGAAGCATTCGAGCTCGTGCTCGCGCGCGATGAGATTTGCGACAAAACCAAAGCAGTCGCCGGCGAAAATGCGATTACCATCGCGCAGCTTTTGCGCGATGAAGACCGCAAGCTCCCTGACATTCTGCCCGAGATTCCCGCGGCGAAACAAAAGCGCGTTCTCGCCGATTATCCGAAGGCATTCGGCGACGCGTGGACGACGAAAGCGCTCGCGCTATTGCACAAAAGCAGCGCGCGCGTCGCGGCGGAAATCGGACGACTTTTGCAGGAACATGAAAAGCACGACGAGCTCCGCCACGAACTCGACCGCGCGATTCGCGATCACTCGGTCACGAGCGACGTGCTTTACTGGATTTGCAAGGAGCGCCACACGCGCGTTTTCGGCGATCTCGTCACGCCGGAAGTTTTTAGCGCGATTCTTTCCGCGATCGAGCGCGACCAGCTCACGTCCGGCAAGGGCGGCGGAAAGTTGCACGACCTGCTCGTGGAGGATCGCGAATTGGTCATCGATCTGCTCGACGGCGCGGATCCCGGCGTCGTGCGCGATTCCATGCGCAAGCTGATGATGACCCCTATTTTCGAGGAGTTAAACAAGCGTTCGCTCTACGGTCGCATCATTCGCATTTATCCCGATCTTGAATCGATGCTCAGCGGCATCGAAGCCGAGAAACAGGAAGCGCTCGTCGTCTCGTGGACGAGCCTCGAAAAGCGCAAGACGGAATACGAAGAGCTCATCACGAAAAAAATCCCGGAGAACACAAAGGAAATTTCCATCGCCCGCAGTTACGGCGATCTGCGCGAGAACTTCGAGTTCAAGGCCGCGAAAGAAATGCAGCGCGTGCTCATGCGCCGCAAATCCGAGATGGAGCAGCAGCTCTCCCGTGCGCGCGGCACGAATTTCGAAAATCCCGACACGGCGCAGGTCTCCATCGGCACCGTTGTAACTTTAAAAAATGTCGCCAGCGGCAATGAGGAGACTTACGCAATCCTCGGCGCATGGGATAGCGAACCCGAGCGTGGCATCATCTCGTATCTCGCAGCGATGGGTCAGGCGCTGCTCGGCCGAAAAGCCGGCGAGCAAGTCGATCTCCCGACCGAACACGGCACCGAAAAGGTCGAGATCGTCTCGATCGAAGCTTATCGCGCGGAAGAAGTTTCCGCGAGCTGATCAATCAGCCGATTCTTCGCGATCCTCGCGCGCAGGCGATTTGCGTTTGCGCAACGGCTGTTTGCCTTTGTCGAACGGCGCGTTTTCGTCGAGTTCCAGCCGCACGCAGTCATACATCACGTTGAAAAGATTGTTCCCGTCGCGGTGCTGCTGAAGCGTGATTTTGTTTTCGCCCGCTTTTAAAAGCGCGGCGTCGAACGGCACGTCCTCCTCGGAATATTGGCCGTGAATGCCGGCGCGAATCATCGCGTTATCGAGATCGAGGCGAAGGTCGGCGACTTGCTGATCGTTCACGAGCACGCGCAGCAAAGCGCGATGCGCCGCGGCGATCGCGAGCCGCAAAGTCGCGGTGCCGGTCTTCGGCGCGTTCTTCATATCGAACGAAATGTTCCAGCTCGTTCCTTTCCATTCGCCATCTTTTTGCACGTTGACCTGCGCGTAGTTCCAATCCGTTCGCTCGTTGCTTTTGCCGATCACAAAATTCACGTCGTTCGGAAATTCCTGCGGATATTTCAGCCATAATCCCCACTGCCGGTATTCGTCACCATGGCGAAATTCTTTTGCGGTGCGATCGGGCGTGCCGATTTGCCAGAGCTGTTTTCCAAAGTGCACCGGCATCCAATCCATCGTGCCGAGATCAAGCGGCTTGCCGGCTTCCACATGCATATCGTCGCGGCGGAACTCGTCCATCACGCCGTTTACAAACGCATACAACGTGTAACTTCCCGTCCGGACTGCGGGAATTTTGAACCGCCCGTCTTTGTCGGCGCGCGTCCAGAATTGGTAGTTGTTCGATTGCTGCTGCCAATCCGGCTCGGGGGCGGCGAGTCCGACCCACGCATTCGCCGGCGAAGCTTTCGCGGCTTGCGGATCGCTGATTTTGAGCTGGCCGGTCACCGTTCCGCGTTGCGCCGCGAGAGGAAAATGCGAGTCGTTCATCCACGCATACGGCCACGCCGAGCGCTCGGTTGCCGCTTTCTTTTTCGCGTCGGACCAGAGCGCATCGGTGCTCCCGCCGGAGTTGAGATAAAGCATCCACGGGCCGTAAATTTTGCTCCACTCCTCGGCGTCGACTTTCACCGGGGCCGCGCCGTAATGGCCGCATGTGAGAATTTTGAAAAGCAAGCGCGGAAAATGCGCCGTGTTGTGCTGCTTCGTCGGGCCGCCGTTCTGGTCTTCCGTGCTGCCGTAGAGCACCCAGCAGCCGAGGTGCGATTTACTGCCGCTCCAGCCGTGAACGAAGTGGTCACCGGCGTCCGCGAAGAAATGATACTTGTCCGTGATGAAGCCCTTGAACGGCCCGTCGGTCATCATCATCGATTCTTTAGGACCGAGAATTTTCACAGGCGTTCCGTCCGGCGGCATCGAGCGCCGGCGCTGCTCATCCACATTGATCGTGTCGAAAACCGCATCGCTCACGCGCAGCGTCCAGCGCGACTGCGCGAGCTCTCCCGGCGGATAATCCGCGCCGTGATGAAACACCGCGAAAACATACGGCCCGCTATCGCCGCTGCGCAGCACGTAGTGCAACTCGACGTCAAACGGCGAGCCGCTGCCGGCGTATTTTTGCGAAACGGACACCTCGGCCATTTTTCCATCGTTCTTTGCCGGATCGACACGTAGCGCAAATGTGCCGTCGTGCAGGTGATTGTTGCCATTCGAAATCCAGTCAAGATAACCGCGCTCCGCCAATACCGACGCGCCGCGATATTTCAGCGCGTTGATTTCACCCGACGTTTTTGCGACCTCGAATGCGACAATACCGTTGTCTAACAAAATGCCGTCGCCGTGATCCGTCGCCCGCACAGGCTCCGCCGCGAAGATTCTGAGCGAAAAGCCGAAGAGCGAAAGCAGCAGCGCGACGGGGAGATTTGTTCGCATGACTGGAAGAGTGAACACTCAAACGGAATCCAAGTTGCGCACGACAGCCGCGTTGAACCGGACACCAAATCGCCGTTTACCGACGCGGATGTGTGCGCTATTTTGCAGCTATGCCTACCCTCCAGACGACCGTTAACGAACTCAAGCTACCAAATCCTTTCGTCATCGGCTCAGGCCCGCCCGGGACGAATCTCAACGTCATCACGAAGGCGTTCAAGGAAGGCTGGGGCGCGGTGATCGCGAAGACGATTTCGCTCGATTCATCGAAGGTCATCAACGTCACGCCGCGTTACGCGAAGCTTTACTCCAGCGACCGGCAGGAAGTCATCGGCTGGGAAAACATCGAGCTCATCAGTGACCGGAAATTCGAGATCTGGCTCGAGGAATTTAGAAAATGCAAAGACCAGTTCCCCGACGGCGTGCTGATCGCGTCGATCATGGAGGAGTTTAACAAAGACGCGTGGATCGAGATCGTCGAGCGCTGCGAAGGCGCGGGAGTCGATGCATTCGAGCTGAATTTTTCCTGCCCGCACGGATTGCCCGAGCGGAAGATGGGCGCGGCGATGGGTGAAAATCCGGAGATCCTCGAGGAAGTTTGCGGTTGGGTGATGAGCGCGGCGAAGAAACCGGTGTGGGCGAAGATGACGCCGAACGTCACGCACATCGAAGACCCGACGCGCGCCGCGTTGCGCGCCGGCTGCCAGGGCGTGAGCGCGATCAATACGATCCGCAGCGTGATGGGCGTGGATCTCGAGACGTTGCGACCCGAGCCGTGCGTCGAGGGTTACACCACGCCAGGCGGTTATTCGTCGCGCGCGGTGAAGCCGATTGCGCTGCGCATGGTCATGGAAATCGCGCAGATGATCCGCAAAGAGTTTCCCGGCCGCACGCTATCGGCGATCGGCGGCGTTGAAACGGGTTCGGATGCGGCGCAGTTCATTTTGCTCGGCGGTGACACGGTGCAGGTCTGCACCGGCGTGATGAAATTCGGCTACGAGCACGTGAAGCCGATGTGCGACGAGTTGCTCGATTTCATGGCGAAGCACAACTTCGAAACGCTCGCCGATTTCAAAGGCAAGTCGCTCGATTATTTCACCACGCACGCCGAACTCGTCCGCATGCAGCG
>Ga0070741_10005111_pt1 | contig 29591 bp, 31 predicted proteins | sample Coa_R1_4_FD_66440 | JGI IMG/M metagenome (GOLD analysis project Ga0070741, IMG submission 66440) | Surface soil microbial communities from Centralia Pennsylvania, which are recovering from an underground coalmine fire - Coalmine... | ecosystem: Environmental > Terrestrial > Soil > Unclassified ... | reverse complement strand
GCGGCCGTCGAGGACCGCTTCCCCGACGGGTGTCGTCAGGCCGGAATCAGGACGCGGTCGATCACGTGGATGATCCCGTTCCGGGCCTTGATGTCGGTCTTGACGACCTTCGCGCCGCCGACGGTCACGGTCGAGCCGTCGACCATGATCGGGAGCGACGAGCCCTCGAGCGTCTTCGCGCTCGTGAGAGTCACGGCCTTCGCCGCGGGCACCCGCCCGGCGACGACGTGGTAGAGGAGCACCTTCTTCAGGAGCGCCTTGTCCTTCTTCAGCTTCGCGAGCGTGGCCTTCGGCACCTTGGCGAAGGCGGCGTCGGTCGGCGCGAAGACGGTCACCGTCTTCGTCGAGAGCGCGCCGGCGAGGCCCGCCTGCTTGGCGAGCGCGACGAGCGTCTTGAACTGGCCGGCCGAGGCGGCCACCTGGACGATGTTCGGCTTGGCCGGCGCGGCGGTTGCGGCGCCGGCGGCGAGGCTCGCCGTCGCGGCGACGGCGGCGACGGCGGCGAACGGGGCGATGCGGGTCAGCATTTGTTGCTCTCCTTCTCGATCGGTTCAGTGGGCGTGGGCGGTGCGGCCGTGCTCCCCGCGGAGAAGCTGGGGGAGCCGGACGAGCTCGGTGAGCGCGGCGAGGCCGACGACGACGTAGATCAGGCGCGAGAACCAGTTCGTCTCGCCGAAGTCGAGGCCGCCGGCGATCGCGGCGACGAGATCGAACTTCGCAAGGCCGACGAGGCCCCAGTTGAGGCCGCCGACGACGATCAGCGCGAGGGCGGCGATGTCCAGTTTCTTCATGACCTGCTCCCTTCTGTCCCTCGGTTGTCCAACTTCTGTCCAGGCGAAGGTAGCGCACGCCGTCGGCGCTTGTCAAGTGTTTGTCCAATTTATGTTAGGTTAGGCGCATGTTCAGGATCGGAGAGCTCGCCCGGCGCACCGGCACGACGGCGGATCTGCTCCGCGTCTGGGAGCGCCGCTACGGACTGCTGCAGCCGCAGCGGACGCAAGGCGGCTTCCGCCTCTACGACGAGGAGGACGCCGCCCGCGTGCAGCGGATGCAGGCGCACCTCGCCCGGGGGCTCGCCGCCGCGGAGGCGGCACGCGCGGCGCTCGCCGACTCGCAGCGCCCCTCGGACCTGCTGCCCGCGCTGCTCGACTTGCAGGAGGAGCGGGCGCACGAGCTCCTCGACGGCCTGTTCGGCCGCTTCACCGTCGAGTCGGTGCTGCGCGACCACGTCCTGCCCGCCCTTCGCGAGATCGGGGAGCGGTGGGCCCGCGGGGAGGTCTCGGTCGCGCAGGAGCACTTCGCGGCCAACCTGCTGCGGGGGCGCCTGTTCGCGCTCGCGCGGCGCTGGGACCAGGGCGTCGGCCCGCGCGCACTCCTCGCGTGCGCGCCCGGCGACGTGCACGACCTGCCGCTCGTTGCCTTCGGACTCGCGCTCCGCGGCCGAGGCTGGCGGATCCTCTTCCTCGGCGCCGACACGCCGCTCGACGTCCTGACGGCGACCGCGCGAGCGGAGCGGCCCGACCTGGTCGTCCTCTCGAGCACGCTGGCGGAGCCCGCCGCCGCGGTGGAAGAGCTGTCCGCGCTTGCCGCCGCCGCACCGCTCGCGCTCGCGGGGCGGTGGCCCGAGCTCGCCGTCGCCGCGATCCGCCTCGAGGGCGACCCGGTCGAGCTCGCGGCGATGCTCGACGCACCCGCAGCCGGCACGTAAGCCGGCGGGAGGAGCGGGCCGCGGCGGCGCGAAGGGTCCCGTTCCGATGCGTTGTCTCGCCGTCATGGGGGTGGCGGCCGCGCTCGCCGCCCCGGCCGCCGGAGCGGCCGTGAACCCGCAGATCGCCGGCCTGCAGGTCGCGCTGCGCGCGCACGGCCTGTACCTCGCGCAGATCGACGGCGTCGCCGGCCCGCGCACGGCGGCCGCGGTGCACCGCTTCCAGCGGAAGCACGGACTACGCGTCGGCGTCGCCGACGTGCGCACGCGCCGTGCCCTCGGCCCACTCGGCCGGCCGCTCTTCGGCAGCCGGACGCTCCGCCGGGGCGACTTCGGCTGGGACGTCTCGGTGCTGCAGTTCCTGCTCACGCGCCGCGGTGTCTACGCCGGCGCCCTCGACGGCTACTTCGGGAAGGAGACGGCCGCGGCGCTCCGCCGCTACCAGAGGCTGATGCGCCTGCAGGCCGACGCGGTTGCAGGGCCGCGCACGCTGTCGGCGATCGCAGCGCGCGACCGCGTGCCGGTGCGGACGCACGCTGTCGTCGTGGCCGCCGCCGTCCACGTCGTGCGTCCCGGCGACACGCTGACCGCGATCGCGGCGGCGCACGGAACGACGGTGAAGGCGCTCGCATCCGCGAACCGGATCGACCCCGCGCGCCCCATCCTGATCGGGCAGCGCCTGCGCGTGCCGGTCTCGACCGCCGGCCTCGGCGCCTCAGCAGCGCAGGTGCGCGCGAAGCTCGACGCATGGTCGGCGCGCGCCGGCGTCGACCCGCACCTCGTGCGCGCGCTCGCGTGGATGGAGTCCGGCTTCCAGACGCGGATCGTGTCCGACGCGGGCGCGAGCGGCGTCCTGCAGACCCTCCCGTCCACGCGCGACTACGTCGAGACCGTGCTCGTCGGCCGCAGGATCCCGAGGACCGTCGACGGCGACATCGAGGTGGGCGTCACGTACCTCGCGCACCTGCTGCGCGCTTTCGGGGGCGACGAGCGGCTCGCGCTCGCGGCGTGGTACCAGGGCGAGCGTGCGGTCCGCGAGCGCGGCGTCTACGGGATCACGAAGCCGTTCGTCGCGAACGTGCTCGCGCTGCGCACCCGCATGTAAGTAGGCGCTACCGACGCGCACCGGGACGTCCGGAGCGATCGTTTCGGCAGATGCTGAAGTGGCTCGTCCGGATCGTGCTCGGCCTCGTCGCGCTCTTCGTGCTCGCGCAGGCCGTGCCGTACGGGCGCAGCCACAAGAACCCTTCTGCGCAGTCGGAGCCGCGCTGGGCGAGCGCGCAGACGCGGCAGCTCGCCAGGCGGGCGTGCTTCGACTGCCACTCCAACCTCACGACGTGGCCCTGGTACTCGAACGTCGCGCCCGTGTCCTGGCTCGTCTACCGCGACGTCGTGGACGGGCGCTCGAACCTCAACTTCAGCGAGTGGAACCAGCCGCAGGACGGCGCCGGCGACGCGGTCGAGGCCGTCTCGGGCGGCTCGATGCCGCCGTGGTACTACACGATCATGCACCCGAAGGCGAAGCTCTCGAGCTCGGAGAAGCAGCAGCTGATCCAGGGCCTCGCCGCGACGCTGCGCAAGTCGCCGCCGAAGGGCGGGGGAGGCTAGGACTCCAGCGCGAGCAGGTCGTCGACCGTCTCGCGGCGGCGGATCAGCCGTGCGGTCCCGTCCGCGACGAGCACCGCAGGCGGGCGCGGCACCGCGTTGTACGTGGACGACATCGCCAGCGTGTACGCACCCGTGACGGGCACCGCGAGCACGTCGCCGCGACGCGGCTGCGGGAGCTCGACGCGCTCGATCAGGACGTCACCGGACTCGCAGTGCTTCCCGGCGACCGCGAACGCACCCGTGGGCTCGGCATCCGCACGGTCGGCGACGACGGCGGTGTACCGCGCGTTGTACATCGCCGGACGCGGGTTGTCCGACATGCCGCCGTCGACCGTGACGTACGTCGTGGCAGCGCTCGCGCGCTTGACGAGGCCGACCCTGTAGAGCGTCACGCCGGCGCGCGAGACGAGCGAGCGACCGGGCTCGAGCACCAGCGACGGCTCCGGCAAGCCCTGCAGGTGCCAGGCGCGGCGCAGCTCGCCCACGAGCCCGCCGACGAACTCGGCGACGGTGAAGAGCGGCTCCTCGAGCACGTGCCGTACGCCCAGGCCGCCGCCGAGGTCGACGACCCGCGGCGTCCAGCCGAGCTCTGCCTGCAGCCGCACTGCGAAGCCGGCGACCCAGTCGACGGTCATCAGCGAGGCGCCGAAGTGCATGAGCTGCGAGCCGACGTGCAGGTGGAGTCCCTCGCACTGCGGCAGCCGGCGGATCGCCTCGACCGCGTCGTCGGGCGGAAGCCCGAACTTCGACCCGTGGTGAGCGGTCTTCACGGCCTCGTGCGTGTCGGCCTCGATCCCCGGGGTGACGCGGACGAGAAACCGCCGGACGCCGGCCGTCTGCGCCCGCTCGAGCTCGTCGAGCGAGTCGAGGACGACGAGGGCTCCGGCCTCTGCGGCGCGGCGCAGAAGCTCGTCCTCCTTGTTGTTGCCGTGCACGACGAGCCGGTCGCCGGGGAGCCCGGCCCTCAGGGCGAACTCGAGCTCGCCCGCCGTCGAGACGTCGGCGCCGAGGCCTTCCTCCGCGAACAGGCGGAGCACCGCGACGGACGGGAACGCCTTCGTGCCGTAGGCGACGAGCGCGCCGGGGGCGGCCGCCAGGTACGCGCGTGCCTGGGCGCGCAGGGTCGCCTCGTCGTAGACGACGACGGGGGTGCCGAACTCGCGCGCGAGCTGCGTCGCGCGCACGCCGCCGAGCACCAGCTCGCCGTCCTCGACACGCGCCGTGTCGGGGAAGAGATCGGTCAACGTCTGCACGTCAGGCATTGTGACGGCCGCCGATGCTGACCGCGCTCGCCCAGGTCGCCTACCGGCGTCCGCGCGCGATCCTCGCTGCGGCGCTTCTCGTGGGCGTGGTCTCCGCCGTCTTCGGCGCGACGACCCCGCGGCATCTCAGCTCGAGCGACAACGACTTCCAGGACAAGTCCTCCGAGAGCTTCCGGACGCTCGAGCTGCTCTCGCACGCGACGCACGTGGTGCCGGGCCCGTCGATCCTCGTCGTCGGGACGCCCGCCGAGGCGCGGGCCGCCGCCGCGCTGCTGCGGCGCGAGCGTGCGATCGCCCTGGTCGACCCGCACTCGGCCGTCTCCCGCGACGGCCGGCTCGTGCTCGTCTCGGCGTGGTTCCGCGAGGGGGCGGGGCACCAGGGCGAGGTGACGCGGCGACTCGCCCGCGAGCTGCCCGGCAAGGTTGGCGGCGCCGCGGTCGCCAGCGAGCAGGTGAAGACGCAGTCGGAGCGCGATCTGTTCCGGGCCGAGCTGATCGCCTTCCCGCTCCTGCTCGTGCTCGCGCTCTGGGTCTTCCGGGGGCTCGTCGCGGCGCTGTTGCCGCTCGCGGCCGGCCTGCTCTCGATCGCGACCACGCTCGCGCTCCTGCGCGCGGTCAACGCGCTCTCGCCGATCTCGGTGTTCGCGCTGAACCTCGTCACCGGCGCCGGGCTCGGCCTCGCGATCGACTACAGCCTCCTACTCGTCTCGCGCTACCGGGAGGAGCTCGCGCGCGCCGGCCCCGGCTGGGAGGCGCTGCGGGCGACGGTCGCGACCGCGGGCCGCACGGTTGCGTTCAGCGCCGTCACCGTCGCCGTCGCGTTCGCGTCGCTGCTCGTCTTCCCGCTCGCGTTCCTACGCTCGATGGCACTCGGCGGCATGATCGTCGCGCCGCTCGCCGGGGCCGTCGCGCTGCTCGCCGTTCCCGCGCTCTTCGCGCTGCTCGGACCCCGCATCGACGCGCTCCGGATCGGCCCGGTGCGAATCGAGTCGCGTGGGTGGTACCGGTTCTCGCACTGGGTGATGCGCCGGCCGGGACCGATCGCCCTCGTCTCGGCGACGCTGCTCGTCGTGCTCGGTCTGCCGTTCCTCGGCGTGCGGTTCATCGGCGTCGACGCGACCGTGCTGCCGGCGAGCGCGAGCGCGCGCCAGGCGCAGGACCTCCTGCGGACGCAGTTCCCGCGCGGCCTCGACGCGCCCATCCACGTCGTCGCGCCGTCGGCCGCCGTCGCGGCGCGGATCCGGCCCCTCGACGGCGTCGCCGCGGTGACGAGGCCGCAGCGCCTCGGGCCACGCGTCTGGAGCTTCGACGTCGTCCCGCGCAGCGAGGCGATGACGGCGCCGACGAAGCAGCTCGTGAAGGAGATCCGCCGCCTGCCCGGCGTCGCCGCGACCGGCCGCACCGCGTGGTACCTCGACACCTCGCGGAGCCTGCTCGAGCATCTGCCCTACGCGCTCGCGCTGCTCGCCGCGACGATCTTCGTCCTGCTCTACCTCGTCACCCGCTCGGTCGTGCTGCCCGTGAAGGCGGTGGTCATGAACGCCCTCAGCCTCTCCGCGGCCTTCGGGATCCTCGTCTGGGTGTTCCAGGACGGGCGGCTCGAGGGGCTCCTGCGCTATCGCAGCCAGGGCGCACTCGAGCTCACGCAGCCGGTCCTCCTCTTCGCGATCGCGTTCGGCCTCGCCACCGACTACGGCGTCTTCCTGCTCTCGCGCATCCGCGAGGCGCACGACGCGGGCCTCGAGAACCGCGAGGCCGTGGCGCTCGGCCTCGAGCGGACCGGACGGGTGATCACGGCGGCGGCGCTCCTCTTCATCGTCGCGGTCGGATCGTTCGCGACGTCGGGGATCGTGCTCGTCAAGGAGATCGGGATCGGGATCGCCCTCGCCGTCGCGATCGACGCGTCGCTCGTCCGTGCGCTCCTCGTCCCGAGTCTGATGGCGCTCCTCGGCGACTGGAACTGGTGGCGCCCCGGCCGGGGCCGTGGCTAAGATGGCCCCGTGAAGCAGCTGCTTCCATAGATCCAGGGAACACCGCGGCGAGAGCCGCGCCCGCTTCCCCACGGCCTCTCGTTCGAGAGGCTTTTTCGTCTAGAGGAACCGATGGAAAGGTACGACGCACACACGATCGAGCAGAAGTGGCAGAGGGTGTGGGAGGACGAGCAGGCCTTCCACGTCGAGAACCCCGCGCCCGGCGCCGGCGACGACCGGCACTTCTACATGCTCGAGATGCTCCCGTACCCGTCGGGCAGCCTGCACATGGGGCACGTCCTCAACTACACGCTCGGCGACGTCGTCACGCACTTCCGCCGCCGCCACGGTTACACGGTGCTGCGTCCCATGGGGTTCGACTCGTTCGGCCTGCCCGCCGAGAACGCGGCGATCAAGGACGGCGGCCACCCGCTCGAGATCACCGAGCGCAACATGGAGGCGATCCGCGTCCAGATGCGACGCATGGGGTGGGCGATCGACTGGCAGCGCGAGGTCTCGGCACACGAGCCCACGTACTACCGCTGGACGCAGTGGCTGTTCCTGCGCTTCCTCGAGCACGGGCTGATCTACCGCAAGGAGGCGCCGGTCAACTGGTGCCCCAACGACCAGACGGTGCTCGCGAACGAGCACGTCGTCGACGGCCGCTGCTGGCGCTGCGGCGCGGTGGTGGAGGCGCGGAACATGGCGCAGTGGTTCTTCAAGATCACGGCGTACGCCGACGCCCTGCTCGACGACCTCGCCACGATCGACTGGCCCGAGCGCACCAAGAAGATCCAGACCTCCTGGATCGGCCGCTCCGAGGGCGCCGAGGTGCTCTTCCGCGTGGAGGAGCTCGACCTCGACATCCCCGTCTTCACCACCCGCCCGGACACGCTCTTCGGCGCGACGTTCTTCGTCGTCGCGCCAGAGTCCCCGCTCGTCGACACGCTCGTCGAGGGAAGCGAGCTCGCCGACGAGGTGCGCGGCTACGCGCGGATCGCCGCTGCGCGTCCCACCGAGGAGCGCGAGCAGCGCGAGAAGTCCGGCGTGTTCACGGGGCGCTACGCGACGAACCCGGTCAACGGCGAGCAGATCCCGATCTGGGTCGCCGACTACGTGCTCATGGAATACGGCACCGGGGCGATCATGGCCGTGCCCGCGCACGACGAGCGCGACCGCGAGTTCGCCGAGGCGTACGAGCTGCCGATCGTTCCCGTCGTCGACGCGGACGGCAGGCTGATCTCTTCGGGCCGGTTCGACGGCCTGCCGTGGCGCGAGGGGATCGAGGCGATCGTCGCGTGGCTCGGGGAGCAGGGACGCGGCAGAGCGGCGATCAACTTCCGCCTGCGCGACTGGAGCTTCTCACGGCAGCGCTACTGGGGCTGCCCGATCCCGGTCGTGCACTGCCCGCAGGACGGGGTCGTGCCGGTGCCCGAGGAGGAGCTGCCGATCCTGCTGCCGGACGTCGAGGACTACCGGCCGAAGGGGAAGCCGCCGCTCGCCTCGAACCGGGCGTTCATCGAGACGACGTGCCCGCGCTGCGGCGGTCCTGCGGAGCGCGAGGCGGACACGATGGACACGTTCGTCGACTCGTCCTGGTACTTCCTCCGCTACACGGACCCCCACAACACGGAGGCGCCGTTCGACCGGCGCATCGCCGACCACTGGATGCCGATCGACCAGTACATCGGAGGCATCGACCATGCGAAGGGCCACCTGCTCTACTCGCGCTTCTTCGTGAAGGCGCTGAACGACCGGGGCATGCTCGGATTCCGCGAGCCGTTCCAGCGCCTCTTCCACCAGGGGTGGGTGAAGCTGGCCGGCAAGCGCATGTCGAAGTCCCAGGGCGGCGTCAACCCGAACGAGCTCATCGACCGCTTCGGCGCCGACGCGGTGCGCATCTACATCCTCTTCCAGGGGCCCGCCGACCAGGACATCGACTGGACGCCGGAGGGAATCGACGCCACCGTCCGCTTCATTCGCCGGCTCTGGCGTGTCGTGCACGATGCGGCCGCGCGGCCGCCGTCGCCCGCCGGTGTGGATACGCCGCTCGCGCGGAAGGCGCACGAGACGATCGCGCGCGTCACCGACGACATCGGCCGTCGCTTCGTCTTCAACACCCCGATCTCTGCCGTGATGGAGCTCGTCAACGAGCTGTCGAAGGCGCCGGACGATCCGGCCGCGCGGTTCGCGGCCGAGACCGCCGTGTCCGTGCTGCAGCCGTACACGCCGCACGTCGCCGAGGAGCTGTGGGCCGCGCTCGGGCACGAGCGGCTCTGGCGGGCGCCGTGGCCGGTCGTCGACGAGGCGCTCCTGCAGCACGACACGGTCGAGCTCGTCCTGCAGGTGAACGGGAAGGTTCGTGACCGGATCCGGGTGCCGGCGGGACTCTCGGAGGACGAGCTCGTCGCGCGCGCAAAGGCATCGGAGAAGGTGCAGGCGTACCTGGACGGCGAGGAGCTGCGGGCGTTCGTCGTGCCCGACAAGCTCGTCAACCTCGTCGTCTGAATTCACTCTTCGGTCACACACGCGTCACCCACGCGTGACGATGTTCCCGGCACGGTTGCCACGTGCCCCCGCTTCCTCTCGCTCCCGCCGCCCGCCGGCGCCTCGCCCTCGCACTCCTGCTTGCCGTCGTGCTCGTCGTCGCATGGCGGCACTCCGCGGGCGGCGCCGGCGGCGCGGCCCCCCTCCGCATCGCCCCGCTCGCGGCACCGGCGGCGGCGCCCCCGCGCGCGCAGGCGCTCGTCGTCGACGTCGCGGGCGCCGTCCGCCGGCCCGGGCTCGTCCGGCTCCGGAAGGGAGCCCGCGTCGCGGACGCGGTCGCGCGCGCAGGAGGCCTCACACGCCGCGCGGCGAGAGACGGCGTCAACCTGGCAGCCCCGGTGGCGGACGGACAGCAAGTGCTCGTCCCGGCACGCGTCCCCGGCGGCGGCGCAGGCGCAGCCGCCGGGCCTGCGGCTTCGACCGGGCCGGTCTCCCTCAGCGCCGCCACGGCCGAGCAGCTCGATGCGCTGCCGGGGGTCGGCCCGGTCACGGCGCAGAAAATCCTCGACTACCGGCAGAAGCACGGCGGCTTCTCGTCCGTCGACGAGCTCGACGCGATCCCGGGCATCGGCCCGGCCCGGATCGCGAACCTGGACGGGCTCGTGGTCCCGTGACGCGTCCCCTCCCTGCACACCTCGTGGCGGCCGGCGCGGCCGCCGGGCTCGCGCTCGCGAACCTCGTCCGTCTCCACTGGCCGGCGCCGCTCCTCGCGGCGGCGCCGGCGCTTCTCGCGGCCGGTCGCAGCCGCATCGCGGCCGCCGTTCTCGTGGTCGGCCTCGGCGGGTGGTGGTGGGGCAGCGTCCGACTCGATGCGCTCGATCGGAGCGTCCTTGCGCACGAGGTCGGCAGCGCTGGCCCTGCGGAGGCGGTGACGACCGCGGAGGCGCGGCGAGGGACGTTCGCCGCGCGCCAGTTCGCCACGGTGACGAGCTTCGACGGCCGCACGTTCTCCGAGCCGGTGCTCCTCGATCTGCCGCTCGCGCGGGCGCCGCCGCAGGGCGCGCGCATCCGCTTCGTCGCCGAGGTGCGCAGGCCGAGGCCGCCCTCGCACGGCTTCGACGAGCGCGCGTGGCTCCACCGTCAGGGCGTGCATGTCGTGCTGCGCCTGCACCGGTGGAGGCTCGTCGGTCGGCGCGGCGGCGTCTCGGGCGCCGGCGACCGTCTCCGGTCGTGGCTCAGGCGCGCCTCGGCACCCGGGCTCACGGGAGAACGGCGCGCGGTCCTCGAGGGGGTGCTGCTCGGCGACGACAACGGGCTCACGCCGGGGCTGAAGACAGCCTTCCGACGCGCGGGCCTCTACCACCTGCTCGCGGTGTCGGGGCAGAACGTCGTGCTGCTGGTCGGCGGGGTGCTCGGGCTCGCCGTCTGCTTCGGTCTGCCGCGGGCGGGCGGCCACCTCGCGGCGCTCGCAGCGATCGCCGCGTACGTGCTCGCGGTCGGCCCGCAGGCGTCGGTCGTGCGTGCCGCGGTCGCGGGCGGCGTCGTCTCGCTCGCCTGGCTGCTCGGCCGCGGCTCCGACCGCTGGCACGCGCTGCTCGTCGGTGCGGTCGCCCTGCTCGCCTGGAGCCCGTACGCCGTCTTCGATCCGGGCTTCCAACTCTCGTTCGCGGCGGTCGCCGCGATCTTCCTCGGCTTCCGCCCGCTGCGCCGCGAGCTCGACGGCTACCCACTGCCGCCGCTCGCGCGCGACGCCGTCGCGCTGTCGGCCGTCTGCGGCGTCGCGACCGCGCCGATCCTCTGGGCCGAGTTCGCCGCCGTGCCGCTCCTCGGCGTGGTCGCGAACGTGCTGGTCGAGGCGGCCGTGCCGCTCCTGCTCGGGCTCGCCTTCGCCACGGCCGCGGTCGGCCCGGTCGCGCCGCCGCTCGCCGCGGCACTCGCCTGGGCGAACGGATGGGTGGCCGCGTACGTCGCCGGGTGCGCCCGTGCGGTCGCGGCGCTGCCGGGGGCGCAGGCCACGGGCGGCTCCGCCGCGCTCGCGGCCGCCGGCGGGCTCGTCCTCGCCGCCTATGCTTGGCGGCGATGGCGTCCGACCTGAAACCCGCGTACCTGATCGCGGGCAGCGACCGCCCGAAGGTCGACCGCGCCGTGGCGCGGCTGCGAGCCCGCTTCGACGCGGAGGCGGTGGAGCACCTCTCGGCGCAGGACTCCGGCGGCGAGGACGCGGTCGCGGCGTGCAACGTCCTCGGCCTCTTCGGCGACGGGGAGCGTCTCGTCGTCGTCGAGGACGTCGAGGCGTGGAAGGCGGCCGACGCGAAGGCGGTGGCCGAGTACCTGAAGGCGCCCGCGCCGGGGACGACGCTCGCCCTCGTCGGGGGGGAGCTGAAGAAGGACGGGCCCGTCGCGAAGGCGGTCGGCCCGACGGGCGACGTCCTCGTCTGGGACGTCACCACACGGGCGATCCCGCGCTGGATCGCCGACCAGTTCAAGCTCCACGACACGAGCGCGGAGCCGGAGGCGTGCCGCCTGCTCGCGGAGCTCGTCGGCGACGACCCCTACGAGCTCGCCGCCGAGGTCGAGAAGATCGCGACGTGGGCCGCGGGCGCCGAGGTGACCGAGGCGGACGTCGAGCTCCTCGTCGCGCCGCGGGCGGGCTCGCCGCCGTGGGCGCTCACGGACGCGTGGGGTTCGCGCGACGTCGCGGCGGTGCTCCGTGCAGCGGAGCGGATGCTCGACCGGACCGGCGACCCGGTCTCGCGCACGATTCCCCGGCTCGTCGGCAGCCTGACGAACCACGTGCGCCGCGCGCGCGTCGCGCGGCGGCTCGAAGAGGAGGGCCTGTCGTCCGCCGACGCGGCCGCGCGCCTCGGGATGAAGCCGTACCCGGCGCAGAAGCTCTTCGCGCAGATCCGCAACTACAGCGTCTCGGAGCTCGACGACGCGGTGATCAGGCTCGCGGAGCTCGACCACGCGCTCAAGGGCGGCTCGCGGCTCGCGAACGAACTCGAGCTCGAGCGGGCGCTCGTCGAGATCACGCTGCCGCGCGCGGCGGCGGCGCAGGCCTAGGAGCCGGAGCCGGCCGCGAGCTTCGCGGCCTGCGACTTCTTGCGGGCGCCCGCGTTGCGGTGGAGGGCGCCGCGCGCGACCGCGCGGTCGATCAGCTTGACGAGGTTGCGGTGCTCCGACTCGACGGCGGCGCTGTCGCCGCCCTCGGCCGCGGTGGCGAGCCGCTTCGCCAGGGTCTTGATCGTCGACCGGTAGCGGAGGTTCGCGAGCCGCTCCTCGGCGGCGGTCCGGACGCGCTTCTTCTGCTGCTTGATGTTCGGCATCTCGTGAGAATGCCCGCTCCGGCGGGCGCGCGAAGGGTACCAGAGGAGGGAGGTCGCCGCCCGCCCGCGTAACGTTCGTCGGAGTGGCGGACGACGCGACGACGACGGGCGCGGGGGAGACCGACCCCGCGGCGACCCCGGTCGCGGCGCGGCCGGCGCGGCGGCTCGCCCGCTCGACGGCGATCTTCTCGCTCGCCACCGGCATCTCCCGCATCCTCGGCCTCGCGCGCGAGGTGGTGGCGCGGAACTACTTCGGCGTCCGCGGGCCGGTGAACGCGTTCGAGATGGCGTTCCTCGTCCCGAACACCGTGCGGGCGCTCGTCGCCGACGCCGCGCTCTCCTCCGCGTTCGTCCCCGTCTTCAGCGACCTGCTCGAGAAGGGCGAGCGCAAGCGCGCATGGCGGGTCGCGTCGAGCCTGCTGTGGCTGACGTTGCTCGTCCTCGGCGGGGTCACCGCCCTCTTCATCGTCCTCGCGCCGTGGCTGATGCCGCCGCTCTACCCGCACTACCACCCGCTGCTCGTCGGGCTCTCGCAGGTGCTCTTCCCGATCGTCGCCCTGCTCGGCGTCTCCGGGATCGTCGTCGGGATCCTCAACACGTACGACGAGTTCTCGATCCCGGCGCTCACGCCGGTCGCGTGGAACGTCGTGATCGTCGCGGGCCTCGTCTTCGGGATTCCACAGGCGCACGGGATCGACCACAAGCTGTACGTCTACGCCGTCTCGATCCTCGTCGGGACGATCGTGCAGGTGCTGCTGCCGCTCCCGTGGCTGCGCGGCCGCGACGGCCGGCTGCAGATGGTGATCGACTGGCGCGACCCGGCCGTGCGGCAAGTCCTGAAGCTGATGCTGCCGGTGACGCTCGGGCTGGGGCTGATCAACATCAACGCGCTGATCGACGGCGTGATCGGAAGCTGGCTCGTCAGCCCGAACGCGCCGTCGCCGATCAACGCCGCCTTCCGTATCTACATGCTCCCGCAGGGGATCTTCTCCGTCGCCGTCGCCACCGTTCTCTTCCCGTCGCTCGCGCGCTTCGCCTCGCGGGGCGACATGACCGGCTTCCGCGACACGACGTCCCTCGGGGTGCGGCAGATCTCGTTCCTGCTCGTGCCCGCGAGCATCGTCTCGGCGATCCTCGCCGAGCCGCTCGTGCGCGTGATCTACCAGCGCGGCCAGTTCACGGCCGGCCAGACGCCCGTCGTCGCCGCGTGCCTGGCCGCGTTCGCGGCCGGCCTGACCTTCAACGGCACGATGCTGATGCTCAACCGGGCGTTCTTCAGCCTCCAGGAGAACTGGCTGCCGACGCTCGTCGCGCTCGCGAACCTGTTCGTGAACGTGCTCCTCGACGTGGCGTTCTCGCCGCTCGGGACGTGGGGCATCCCGCTTGCCACCTCTGTCGTCAACATCGCGGGCACCGCCGCGTTGCTCGTCCTCCTGCGCCGCCGGCTCGGCCGGATCGACTTCGCCGGCATCGCAGACTCGTTCGCGCGGGTGGTCGTCGCCGGCCTCGTCGCGGGCGGCGTCGCCTTCGCGGTCTGGAAGCCGATCGAGGACGCGCTCGGCCGCTCGTTCGGCCCGGAGCTGCTCGCGTGCGTCGCCGCGATCGCCGCGGCCGCCGTCGCGTACCTCGCGGCTTGCCGCGCGCTGCGGGTACGCGAGATGCAGGCGCTACTCTCCTTGCGGAGCCGCCTCGGCCGCGGCTGACACGCCATGGACCAGGACCACATCCGCAACTTCTCGATCATCGCGCACATCGACCACGGCAAGTCGACGCTGGCCGACCGCATCCTCCAGCTCACTGACACCGTCTCGGCCCGCGAGATGCGCGACCAGCTCCTCGACTCCATGGAGCTCGAGCGCGAGCGGGGGATCACGATCAAGGCGCAGGCCGTTCGCGTGCAGTGGAAGGGCTACGAGCTGAACCTGATCGACACGCCCGGCCACGTCGACTTCACGTACGAGGTGTCCCGCTCGCTCCAGGCGTGCGAAGGAGCGCTGCTCGTCGTCGATGCCGCGCAGGGGATCGAGGCGCAGACCCTCGCGAACGCCTACCTCGCGATCGAGAACGACCTCGAGATCGTGCCCGTCGTGAACAAGATCGACCTGCCCCAGGCCGACCCCGACGCGGCCTCGGCCGAGGTCGCCGACCTGATCGGCGAGGACGCCGGCCGCGTCCTCCGGATCTCCGCGAAGACGGGCGCGGGCGTCGAGGCGGTGCTCGACGCGGTGGTCGAGCGGATCCAGGCGCCGGCCGGCGACCGGGACGCCGCTCCGCGCGCGCTGATCTTCGATTCCTCCTACGACCAGTACCGCGGCGTGGTCGCGTTCGTGCGCGTCGTCGACGGCGCCTTCCGGCGGCGGGAGATCCTCCGGGCGATGGCGCTCGGCACGCGGTTCGAGGCGCAGGAGATCGGTTTCATGACGCCGGCGATGCGCCCGGTCTCCGAGCTCGGGGCCGGCGAGGTCGGCTACGTGATCACGGGCCTGAAGGACGTCTCCGAGCTGCGCGTCGGCGACACGCTCACGTCGGAGAAACGCCCCGCGGCCGAGCCGCTGCACGGGTACAAGGACGTGAAGCCGATGGTGTTCGCCGGGCTCTTCCCGACAGAGTCCGACGACTACCCCGAGCTGCGCGACGCGCTCGAGAAGCTGAAGCTGAACGACGCGGCGCTCTTCTACGAGCCGGAGACCTCGCAGGCGCTCGGCTTCGGCTTCCGCTGCGGCTTCCTCGGCCTGCTGCACATGGAGATCGTCCGCGAGCGGCTCGAGCGCGAGTTCGACCTCGACCTGCTCGTCACCGCTCCGAACGTGGCCTACCGCGTAAAGCCGGTGAACGGCGAGTGGGTCGAGGTGCACACGCCCGCCGACCTGCCCGACGCCTTCGACGAGGTCGAGGAGCCGTACATCAAGGCGTCGATCATCGTGCCGAAGGAGCACGTCGGAGCCGTGATGGAGCTGAACAACGACCGGCGCGGCCGCTTCGACCACCTTGAGTACCTCTCGGAGCAGCGCGTGCACCTGACGTACGAGCTGCCGCTCGCGGAGATCGTCCTCGACTACTACGACCAGCTGAAGTCGCGGACCCGCGGCTACGCGAGCTTCGACTACGACATGGCGGGTTTCCGCCCCGGCAACCTCGCGCGCGTCGACATCCTCGTCGGCGGCGAGCCGGTGGACGCGCTGTCGCTGATCGTGCACCGTGACTTCGCATACGAGCGCGGGAAGATGCTCGTCGAGAAGCTCCGCGAGGAGATCCCCCGGCAGATGTTCGACGTCGCGATCCAGGCGGCGATCGGCGCGCGCATCATCGCGCGCGAGACGGTCAAGGCGCGTCGCAAGGACGTGCTCGCGAAGTGCTATGGCGGCGACATCTCGCGGAAGCGGAAGCTGCTCGAGAAGCAGAAGGCGGGGAAGAAGCGGATGAAGTCGGTCGGCGGCGTCGAGGTGCCGCAGGAGGCGTTCCTCGCGGTGCTCAACCTGAACGACGGGTCGAAGCGGTGACGGTGCCGGGCCGCGCCCGGCACCTGTACGTGCACCTGCCGTTCTGCGCGTCCCGCTGCGGCTACTGCGACTTCGTCACCGTCGTCGGCCGCGACGCCGAGCACGCGCCGTACGTCGACGCGCTCCTGCGGGAGCTCGAGCTCGAGCGCCGCCTGCTGGCGCCCGAGCTCGAGAGCGTCTACCTCGGCGGCGGCACACCGACGCTCACCTCGCCGGCCGCGCTCGAGCGCCTGCTCGCGGCGCTGCCGCGGGCGGAGGAGGTGACGGTCGAGGCGAATCCCGAGACCGTGACGCCCGCACTCGCCCGCCTCCTGTCACGAAACGGCGTCAATCGCGTGTCGATCGGCGCACAAACGTTCCACATGCACCTTCTGGACGCGCTGGAGCGTCGCGCACGGCCCGACGACGTCCGCAGGGCGGTGCACGTTGTCCGAGATGCCGGCATCGACAACATCTCGCTCGATCTCATCTACGGCATCCCCGGCCAGGGGCCCGCCGACCTGGCGCGCGACCTCGCCGAGGCGCTCGCCCTCGAGCCCGAGCATCTCTCCGCCTACGAGCTGGAGGCGAAGCCCGGGACGCGCTTCACCCACGCCCACGGCGGCGAGCTCGAGCGGCAGGCCGAATCGATGGAGTCGTACTTCGAGCACGTCGTCGAGACGCTCACCGCCGCCGGCTACCGCTGGTACGAGACCGCGAACTTCTGCCGCGCCCCCGAGCACGCGCACGGCCGTGACCTGCGGGCCCGGCACAACCTCGGCTACTGGCTCGGCCGCGACTACCTCGGCCTCGGCGTCGGCGCGGTCAGCACGATCGACGGCCGGCGCTGGCGGAACGCCCCGTCGCTCCGCGGCTACGCCGCGTCGCTCGCTGGCGGCGAGCGCCCGGCGCGCGCTCACGAGGAGCTCTCGCCGCAGGTGCGCCGGACCGAGCGGGTGATGCTGGGCCTGCGGCTCGACGAGGGGCTCCCGCTCGCCGGCCTCGAGCAGGCGCTCGACGCGGTCGAGCTCGAGCGGCTCGCCGGGGCGGGGCTCGCCGTGCGCCGGGACGGCCTGCTCGCCCTGACGCCGCGCGGCCGCTTCGTCGGCGGCGCCGTCACCGCACGGCTCCTCGCCTGAGCGACTGCCTACCATGAGAGGGATGCAGATCGTCCTCTCCGACCGCCAGCGCGACATCCTCCGGCTCCTCGTCGAGGAGTACGTCGCGTCCGGGGAGCCGCTCGGCTCGAAGACGCTCGTCGAGCGCGCGTCGCTCGCCGTCTCGCCGTCCACGGTCCGGAACGAGCTCGCGGAGCTCGAGCGCCTCGGCCTCCTCACGCACCCGCACACGTCCGCCGGGCGCGTGCCGACGGAGGCCGGCTACCGCATCTACGTCGACGAGCTGCTCGCGCGTCCGGAGGCGCGCGGCGAGACGTTCGAGCTCGGCATCGGCGACGCCCGGGCGGAGGTTGAGGAGGCGCTGCAGGCGACGACGGAGATGCTCTCGCAGGTGACGCGGCTCCTCGCGGTCGTCTCCGCGCCGCCGGTGCAGGCCTCGACGGTGAAGCGCGTCGAGCTCCTGCTCCTGCAGCCGGAGGTCGTGATGGTCGTCGTGATCACGTCCACCGGCGGCGTGACCAACCTTCGCTTCGCCTTCTCCGAGCCGGTCGACGCGGGTCTCGTGACCTGGGCCGCCGAGTACCTCAACGAGCGGCTCGCCGGTGCCCACATCGGCTCGCGCGCGGTGAAGCTCGCGTTCGACGAGCCGGCGCTGTCGCCCCGTGAGCGCGCTTTCTTGCTCGTGCTCCGGAGCGCGTTCGAGCAGGCGGCCGACGAGGACCGGCGGCTGTTCGTCGGCGGCACGGCCGGACTGCTCGACGAGCTGCGAGCGGAGGAGATCGGCGCCTACCGCAGCCTGATGGACGCGCTCGAGAAGCGCGCCGCCCTGCTCGACCTGCTCGCGCAGCGGCTCGACCCGCGGCGGCCGTTCGCGCGGGTCGGCGAGGAGCTCGAGCAGCCGGGCCTCCGCAACGTCGCGCTCGTCGGCGCGACCTACGGCGTCGCCCACCGCACGCTGGGCGCCGTCAGCCTGCTCGGGCCGCTGCGCATGGACTACGAGAAGGCGCTGCGGTCGGTGCGCGTCGCGGCGCGGGAGCTCTCGCGCTTCGTCGAGGACGTCTACGTGGACGAGCGGTGAGCACGCAGCGCGACTACTACGAGCTCCTGGGGGTTCCGCGCGACGCGGACGACGCGGCGATCAAGAAGGCGTTCCGCCGGCTGGCGCGGCAGCTCCACCCCGACGTCTCGCAGGAGGACGGGGCGGAGGAACGGTTCCGCGAGGTGACGGAGGCCTACGAGGTCCTGTCGAACTCCGAGACGCGCGCGCTCTACGACCGCTACGGCCATGCGGGGCTCCGGTCGGGCGGATTCACGCCGACGCACTTCGACGTCGGCGGGCTCGGCGACCTCTTCTCGGTGTTCTTCGGCGACGAGCTCTTCGGCGGCGGCAGACGCGCGGGCGGGCGTCAGCGAGGGGCGGACGTCGCGGCCGAGGTGGCGATCGACCTCGCCGACGCCGCGCGCGGCACGACGGTGGCGGTGCCGTTCGAGATCGCCGTCGCGTGCCGCGTCTGCGGGGGCGACGGCGTCGAGCCGGGCACGCAACCGGTGTCCTGCCCGCGCTGCGAGGGCACGGGGCGGCTGCACCAGGTGACGCGGAGCGTCTTCGGCGAGTTCGTGCGCGCGCAGACGTGCCCGCAGTGCGGCGGTCGCGGGCAGATCGTGGAACACCCGTGCCACGAATGCGGAGGCGCCGGCCGCGTCGTCGAGACGCGTGAGCTGCAGGTCGACGTGCCGGCGGGCATCCACGACGGCCAGCGCATCCGGCTCACCGGCGAGGGGCACGCGGGCGCGCTCGGCGGCCGCGCCGGCGACGCGTACGTCCTCGTCCACGTCCGGCCCGACGCGCGCTTCGTGCGCGAGGGGAACGACGTCTATTCGCAGGTCGACCTGACGATCGTGCAGGCGGCGCTCGGCGCCACCGTGCAGGTCGAGACGCTGGACGGCCCGGTCGAGCTCGAGCTCGAGCCCGGCACGCAGCCGGGTGAGGTGCGCGTCCTGCGCGGGAAGGGGATGCCGGTGCTGCAGGGCTTCGGCAAGGGCGACCATCGCGTGCTCGTGAACGTGTCGGTGCCGCGGCGCCTGACGCCGGAGCAACGACGCCTGCTCGAGGAGTTCGACGCGGCGAGCGACGAGCACACCTACCGTCACGACGAGAGCTTCTTCGAGAAGCTGAAGAGCGCGTTCCGCTGACCGGTCTCCGCAGGGTTGCCGTCGAGGTCGCCGCCGAGCGGCTCGAGGAGGCGCGCGCCACGATGATCGAGCTCTTCCCGCAGGGCTTCGAGGAGGTCGAGCGCCCGCAGGGCGTCGAGCTGGCGGCGTACACGGACGCGGCGGGGGAGGAGCGGCTCTGGCACGTCTTCGGCGGCGCCCGCGCCGACGACGTCGAGGGCGGCTGGGAGGACCGGTGGCGCGCGTTCCACCGCCCGGTGCGCGTCGGCCGCCTGTGGGTCGGACCGCCGTGGGAGCGCCCCGATCCCGACCTGCTCGCGGTCGTCGTCGATCCCGGCCGCGCGTTCGGCACCGGCTCCCACCCGACGACGCAGCTCTGCCTGCGCGCGCTGCAGGAGCTTCCCCCGCAGGCGCTCCTCGACGTCGGCTGCGGCTCCGGGGTGCTCGCGATCGCGGCCGCGCTCCTCGGCCACGGTCCCGTCGTCGCGGTGGACATCGAGGAGCCGTCGGTGGAGGCGACCCGAGAGAACGCCGCCGCGAACGGCGTGCGGGTCGACGCCCGCCTCGTCGACCCGGACGAGCCGCTCCCTGCGGCGTCGCTCGCCGTCGCGAACATCTCGCTCGACTCGGTCGAGGCGCTTCCCCCTCGCCTCTCCTCGTCGCTGCTCGTCACGTCGGGCTACCTCGCGGCCGAACGTCCGACGCTGCCGGGCTTCGAGCACGTGGAACGGCGCACGCTCGGCGGCTGGGCGAGCGACGTCTACCGCGCGTCCTGAAATAGCATCCCGCCGTGGCCAGCTTCCGTGTCGACTTCCTCGGCTGCAAGGTCTCGCACGCCGACGTGCACGAGGTGCGCGAGGCGCTCCTCCGCGACGGCCACGACGAGGCGCCCGACGGCGCCGCCGACGTTGCGGTGATCAGCACCTGCTGCGTGACGAACGAGGCGCTCGCGAAGAGCCGCAAGGCCGCCGCGCGCGCGGCGCGTACCCACGGGCGCGTCTTCGTCACCGGCTGCGGCGCGAATCTCCAGGGCGACGCGTTCGCGGGGCTCGCCCCGAACGTGACGGTGGTCGCGAAGCGGAGCGAGGAGACGGCGACGGTCGTCGCCGGCGACGTCGGCGCGATCGGCTGCGTCCGCGCCGACGCACGCATCGACCGCGTCCGCGCGTTCGTGAAGATCCAGGACGGCTGCTCGTTCTCGTGCAACTTCTGCGTCATCCCGCTCGTGCGGGGCGCCTCGCGCTCACGCAGCGCAGCGGCGGTGCTGGGCGAGATCCACCGGCGGGTCGAGCAGGGGCACCGGGAGGTCGTGCTGACCGGCATCAACCTCGGCTGCTTCCGCGACCGTGCGGAGGGATTCGACCTGCCCCGGCTCGTGCGCGAGGCCGGCGCGACGCCGGGGCTCGAACGGCTGCGGCTCAGTTCGATCGAGATCAACCACGTGTCGGACGCGCTCGTCGCCGCGCTGCGCGAGACGCCGACCGTCGCCCGCCATCTCCACGTACCCCTGCAGTCCGGCGACGACGGGGTGCTGCGCGCGATGCGGCGCCGCTACACGGTCGAGACGTACGTGCGGCGGCTCGCGCCGCTCGCGGCGGAGTTCAACCTGACGAGCGACGTGATCGTGGGCTTCCCCGCCGAGGACGAAACGGCGTTCGCCGCGACGCTCGCGACCGTCGAGCGCGCCGGCCTCACGAAGGTGCACGTGTTCCCGTACTCACCGCGCCCGGGAACCGTCACGGCGACCGACGACACTGTCCCGCCGCAGGTGAAGAAGGAGCGGGGGGCGCGGCTGCGCGCGCTCTCGCACGAGCTGTGCCTCGAGCGCTGGCGACGCAAGCACGAGGACGTCGTGCTGGTCGACCGGCCGGGACGCGGCTACGGGGACGACTACACGCCGTGGCTCGTGGACGCGCCGGTCGGCGAGCTCGTCCGCGTGCGCGCCGCGCGCGTAACCGAGGAGGGAATCGTTGCCCGAGCCGCGTGACGGCTGCCTCTTCTGCACGCTTGCGCGCGACGGCGACCACGTCCACGCCGCCGACGGGTTCGTGGCGATCCGCGACATCCACCCGCAGGCGCCGGTGCACCTGCTCGTGCTGCCGGAGAGGCACGTCGACTCCTTCCGCGAGGTGGGCGAGTTCGAGGCCGACGAGGCGCGCCGGATGCTCACGTTCGTGGCGGAGACGGCCGAGCGTGCGGGCCTTCGGGACTACCGCATCGTGGTGAACGTCGGTGCAGGAGCGGGCCAGACCGTGTATCACCTGCACTGGCACATCCTCGGGGGCCGCCCGATGGGAGAAAGGCTGTGACGCTGATCACCGAGCTCGAACACGAGGTCCAGGAGGCGATGCGCGCCCACGACACGGAGCGCCGCGACGCCCTGCGCCTGATCGTGGCGAGCCTCAAGTCCGCCGAGAAGGAGCTGCTCCGGCCGCTCTCCGAGGACGAGGAGCTGCAGGTGCTGCAGCGCGAGCGGAAGAAGCGCGTCGAGGCGGCCGAGGCGTTCCGCTCCGGCGGGCGCGAGGATCAGGCGGAGAAGGAAGAGGCCGAGCTCCGGGTGCTCGAGGAGTTCATGCCGGAGCCGCTCACCGAGGAGGAGCTCGAGCAGATCGTCGACGACGCGATCGCCGAGAACAAGGCGACGAGCATGGGCGACATGCGCCGCGTGATGGCGGATGTGATGCCGCAGGTCGCCGGGCGCGCCGACGGCTCCACCGTGAGCCAGCTCGTGCGCGAGAAGCTCGCGTAGGGGTGGAGATCTCCCGAGTCGACCTCGGGATCTGCGGCGGCTACGAGTACGCCGGCGACCCGGACTGGACGGCGATCGTCCTCCCCGGCGCGATGCTCGGCGGGATGCCGGTGAACGCGTTCGTGATCGGCCCGCTCGTCGCCGAGGGCTGGCGGGTCGTCCAGGTCTGGGACGAGTACCGGCCGGGAGCCGACCGCGAGCGATGGGCCCCGGAGCGCGCCGCGGCCGCGCTCGCCTACACCGGCTCGGCGCGGCTCGTCAGCGGCAAGTCCGCCGGCTCGCTCGCCGCCGGCTTCGTCGCCGACCACGGTCTCGCGGGCATCTGGACGACGCCGCTCGTGCACGAGCCGGCCTGTGCCGACGGGCTCCGCCGGCGCACCGCGCCCGCGCTACTCATCGGCGGTACGGACGATCCGGCGTGGGACCGTGTCCTCGCGGAGCAGCTCGCCGACGAGGTCGTCGAGCTCGACGGCGCCGACCATGGGCTCGCGCGTCTCTCCGACCTCGCCGCCGTCGAGCGGGCGGTGTCCGCCTTCTCAGGCCGGCTTCGGGCCTGACGCGACGAAGTCGCGCCGCCGCACGAGGAGCGCCGCGAGCACGGCGCCGACCGCGGCGACGCCGGCGCCGACGAGGAGGATGTCGTGCAGGCCGTGCACGAACGACGCCTTCGACGCCGTCTGCTCCGTGCCGGCCCTGGACGCGAAGATCGCGCCGAGCGCCGCGATCCCCGTGGCGATCCCGATCTGGCGGAACGTGTTGTTGATCCCGGAGGCCATCCCCGCCCGCTCGACCCGCACCGTCGAGACGGCCGTGGTGGCGAGCGGCGCGTTCACGAACCCGATCCCGACGCCGCCGATCAGGAAGCCGGGGAGCAGCACGGTCCAGTGCGAGTGGACGGTGACGCGGCTCATCAGCCACATCGCGAGGGCGTTCAGCGCGAGGCCGGATGCGAGCAGGGCGCGGATCGGCACGTGCGACGTCAGGCGCCCCGCGACCGGCGCGGCGAAGAAGGAGACGACCGAGAGCGGCAGGAACCGCACGCCCGTCTCGAGCGGCGAGAGGTGGAGGACGTTCTGGAGGTACAGCGTCAGGTAGAGGAACATCGCGAACATCGACGACGAGATCGCGAACGCCGTCGTCTGCGCACCCACGAACGCGGGGCGGCGGAAGAGCGCGAGGTCGATCATCGACGTCTGCTCGCGCGCCTGCGAGACGAGGAACAGCGCGAGTGCGGCGACTCCGGCCGCGAGGAGCGCGAGGATGAGGCCGCTCGACCAGCCCCGGTCGTTTCCCTCGATGAGCGCGAGGATGAGGCAGAAGAGGCCGATGGTCAGCGTCACGAGGCCGACCGGGTCGAGGCGGCTGTGCTCCGGGTCGCTCGACTCGCGCAGGCGGCGCATCCCGAGCGCGACCGCCGCAGCGCCGATCGGGATGTTGACGAGGAAGATCCAGCGCCAGGAGAGCCACGAGGTCAGCATCCCGCCCGCGAGCGGTCCGATCGCGACGGCCGCGCCGATCGTCGCGCCCCAGATCCCGAAGGCCGTGCCCCGCTCCCTGCCGTGGAACTCCTGCGAGAGCAGGGCGAGCGCCGTCGCGAACATGATCGCGCCGCCGAGTCCCTGCAGGCCGCGTGCGAGGATCAGGAAGAGCGGGTCCCAGGCCGCCCCGCAGGCGGCCGACGCGAGCGTGAAGAGCACGATCCCCGTCAGGAAGAGCCGCTTCCTGCCGAAGAGGTCGGCCAGCGAGCCGGCGGTGAGGACGCAGGTCGCGAGCGCGAGGGCGTAGGCGTCCACCACCCACTGGAGGTCGGAGAACGACGCGTCGAGCGCCCGCTGGATCGCCGGGAGGGCGACGTTCACGATCGTGATGTCCAGCAGCAGCATGAACGTCGCCGAGCAGACCGAGATCAGCGTCCACCACTTCCGCTCCACGGCGGCAACCTACACTGCACCCGTGCAGGAGACGCTCGAGGTATCGAACGCCGTCGCGGCCGAGCTGGCCGGGATCTCGGACGGTGTGCTGGATGCGCTGCGGCAGCGCCTGCACTGCACGGTGCGCCTGCGCGGCAACCAGCTGACCCTCGAGGGCGACGACCGGCACGTCGAGAACGCGCGGGCCGTGATCGACGAGCTCGTGGAGCTCGTCGAGGGAGGCCACCAGATCGGCGGCCACACCGTCGACGCCGTCCTCGGCACGCTCGAGGCGGGCGCGGACGTGCGCGAGGTCTTCGAGGCCGTCGTCTGGCGCCACCGCGGCAAGAAGATCGCGCCGAAGACGATCACGCAGAAGCACTACGTCGACGCCATCCGCCGTGCGACCGTCACCTTCGGGATCGGGCCCGCGGGCACCGGCAAGACGTACCTCGCGATGGCGCTCGCCGTCGCCGCGCTCCACGACCGCGAGGTCTCGCGGATCATCCTGACGCGCCCGGCCGTCGAGGCGGGCGAGCGTCTCGGCTTCCTGCCGGGCGACCTGATGGCGAAGGTCGACCCGTACCTGCGGCCGCTCTTCGACGCCCTCTACGACATGCTCGACCCGGACAAGGCGAACGCCTACATCGAGCGCGGCACGATCGAGGTGGCGCCGCTCGCCTTCATGCGCGGCCGGACCCTCAACGACAGCTTCATCATCCTCGACGAGGCGCAGAACACCTCGCCGGAGCAGATGCAGATGTTCCTGACGCGCCTCGGCTTCGGCTCGAAGGTGGTGGTCACCGGCGACGTCACGCAGATCGACCTGCCGCGCGAGCAGCGGTCCGGGCTCGTGCACGTGCGCGACGTGCTCGGCGGCATCGACGGGATCCGCTTCGTCGAGTTCAGCAACAAGGACGTCGTCCGGCACAAGCTCGTCCAGCGGATCGTCGAGGCCTACAAGGAGCACACGGACGAGCAGAACCGGTGATCTCGGTCGACGTCGAGAACAGGAGCGGGACGGAGGTCGACGAGCGCGGCGCGGCCGAGCTGGCGGAGCACGTGCTGCGGGCCGAGGGAGTGGAGGACGGAGAGCTCGGGATCGCGTTCGTCGACGCCGAGGAGATGCGGGCGCTGAAGCGCACTCACCTCGGGATCGACGAGGAAACCGACGTGCTCTCGTTCCCGATCGACGGTCGCGAGGAGCTGCCCGCCGGCGTGCCGCGTGCGCTCGGGGATGTCGTGCTCTGCCCGCAGGTCGTCGGCGACGAGTGGCGGTGGCCGCTCACGCACGGCCTGCTGCACCTGCTCGGCTACGACCACGGCGACGAGATGGAGGCGCGGGAGGGGGAGCACCTGCGCGGATGACGTCCCGGCGCGCCCCGACGCTGCTCGACTCGTTCAACTACGCGTTCGAGGGGATCATCCACGTCCTCCGGACGCAGCGGAACCTCCGCATCCACTTCGCGGTCGCGGTCGCGGTGCTGATCGCGGCGCTGCTCGTCAACGTGACGAAGCTCGAGCTGATCGCGCTCCTCATCTCGATCGCGTTCGTGCTGATCGCCGAGATGCTGAACACGGGCATCGAGGCGGCGATCGACATCGCGACGACGTCGTTCGACCCGATGGCGAAGCTCGCCAAGGACATCGCCGCCGGCGCCGTCCTGATCGCCTCCGTCAACGCGATCATCGTCGGCTATCTCGTCTTCGCGGGCAAGGTCGCGGACCGCTCGGCGGAGCTCCTCGACCGCCTCCGGAACGCGCCGGCCGAGCTGACGCTCGTCGCGCTCGTCCTGACCGTGATCGTCGTGATCGCGACGAAGGCCTACACCGGGCGCGGCACCCCGCTGCGCGGCGGCCTCCCGTCGGGTCACGCGGCGGTTGCGTTCGCCGGCTGGATGGCCGTCACGTACGTCGCCGGCTCGAAGGAACGGTTCCTCGTCTCGTCGATCGCGCTGATCATGGCGCTCCTCGTCGCACAGACCCGGGTCGAGTCGGGCGTCCACTCCGCGCTCGAGGTCACGTACGGTGCCCTCGTGGGCGCGCTCGCCGCACTCGTCGTCTTCCAGGTGTTCTCGTGAGCGAAGACCTGGTGCTGAGGGCGGAGGAGGCGGCTGCGCAGGCGTACGCGCCGTACTCGAACTACCGCGTCGGCGCCGTCGTACGCACGGTCGACGGGCGCGAGTTCGCGGGCGTGAACGTCGAGAATGCGGCCTATCCGCTCACGGTCTGCGCGGAGAAGAACGCGCTCTCGGCGGCCGCGGCGGCGGGCTACCGGCCGGGGCAGATCGCGGTTGTCGGGATCAACGCGTCGCCGTGCGGCGGCTGCCGGCAGTGGCTGTACGAGTGGCGCGTGCCGGAGGTGTCGTTCCGTCGCGCGGACGGCTCGATCGGGACGTATGCCGCCGCCGACCTCCTGCCGGACACGTGGGATTTGCCCGAGCACGCGGGCGGATGAGGTCGGGGTTCGTCGCCGTCGCGGGACGCCCGAACGTCGGGAAGTCCACGCTCGTGAACGCGCTCGCCGGCGCGAAGGTCGCGATCGTCTCCGACAAGCCGCACACGACGCGACACCAGATCCGGGGCGTCTGGACGTCGGAGGATGCCCAGCTCGTGCTCGTCGACCTGCCGGGCTGGCAGAAGCCGATCGACCCGCTGACGGCGCGCATGCAGGACCGCGTCGACGATGCGATCTCCGGTGACGTCGACGTGGTCATGCTCGTCGTCAGCGCGCGCGACCGTATCGGCGCGGGCGACCGGTTCGTCGCACGGCGGGTCTTCGGCCTCGGCGTTCCGGTCGTGGTCGTCGTCAACAAGGTCGACCGTCTGAAGGCGGGGCACATCGCCTCGCAGATGAAGCAGGCGGCGGCCCTCGGCGATTTCCACGCGCTCCATCCCGTGAGCGCGAAGACCGGCGACGGCATCGGCGAGCTGCGCGGCGACCTCGTCTCGCTCCTCCCGGAGGGGCCGCTGTACTACCCCCCGGAAACCGACACCGACATGCCGCTCGAGGCGCGCATCGCCGAGCTGGTGCGCGAGCAGGCGCTGCGGCTGACGAAGGAGGAGGTGCCGCACGCGGTCACCTCCGAGGTCGTCGAGATCGACGAGCGGCGCGTGCACGTCCGCCTCTACACGGAGACGGAGAGCCAGAAGCAGATCCTGATCGGCAAGGGCGGGTCGATGGTGCGCGAGATCGGCCGCGGAGCCCGGCCGCACGTCGAGGCGCTCCTCGGCCGCCCGATCTATCTGCAGCTGCAAGTGAAGGCGGCGCCCAAGTGGCGCCGGAACGAGACGATGCTGGAAAGGTTGGGCCTCTGATGGCGACGATCAGGCGTGAGGGCGACGAGGTGGTCGTGAAGCTGAACGACCTGGAGAAGGCGGGCGCGCTGCGCGGCGACGTACGCGCGCCGGCGTCGGCGGTGCAATCGGTGCGCGTCGTCGAGAACCCGTTCAAGGAGGTCCGCGGGATCCGCGCCCCCGGCACGGGGTTCCCGCGCGTGATCGCGCTCGGCACGTGGCGCCGCCGCGGCGCGAAGGACTTCGTCGCCGCCTACCGGGGGGAGCCGGCGGTCGTCGTGGAGCTCGCGGGCGCCGAGTTCGCGCGGCTGATCGTCTCGTCGCACGACGCCGCCGCGCTGGCGGCGGAGCTCCAGGACGAGCCCGAGATCACGAACCCGTCCTGAGGGCGCGGTCGAGTGCTCGGGCGAGAGGACGCTCGCGCAACGGACGGTGCGCTCGTTAGGCGGCGTACGCGAGCGCCGAAGGCGCCTGACGGCCGACGATCGCGGGGGCCTTGTGAACCAGTTCGTCGTTGTCGAGAGCCTCCACCATGAAAAGGGCGAAGTCGACCCGGCGTGTGATGTTGCTCTCGAGAATGGGATCACCCACATGGCTGCTCCACACGGGCAGGCCCTGACTCTCGCCCTCCTCGAGGTCGCTGCCGCGCACGACGGTCCATCGCGAGTCGCTGGCGAAGATCCGCCGGGCTGCCTCCACCTGGTCGTTGAGATCGGCGAAGCGAGCAAGACGCGCGAGCGGGCCGAAGACCTTCACGAGGGTCTTGAGCTTCAGCGAGTACACATCCTGGCCGTCGAGCGTGATGTGCCAGCCGCACGAGAAGACAAGGCGCGCGCCTGGAGGCGCATAGTCGAGCACCGCCTGGGTCGTTCCGGTCGAGTACCCGTGGACGCCTCGCGGGGTCATCACGACGAGAACCCCGTCGCATCCCGCGACGGCGCGCTCGATGACCTCGCGGTCGTCGGTCGCTCCCGGGATCACGGTGATGCGCCCCTTGAACGCGTCGAGCTTGCCGACGCTCTGCTCGCGGCACACGCCGACCACCTCGTCGCCGCGATCCAGCAACTGCCGAACCATGTACTGCCCAAGCTTCCCAGAAGCCCCAACGACGCACACCCTCATCTCTTCCTCCCATCAGTGGACAGGCACTCGAACTGGCCTGCATTCCGGGCACGACACGAGAAAGAGAACGCTGGCGTCGCCGAGGCTCAGCAAGGGCCGACCCTCAGAGCAGCGGCGCGAGCGAAGGCTTACCCGCGTTAGTAGCTCGCTTCACACTACTGCGCACCGACGATAAGCCGTAGCCACCCGGCGCCGCCGGCCGATGACTCGTCCGGCGTCTGCAAGAGTCGGCGGGTCGGTCCGTCCGGGGCCGTTGCCGCGGGTGGCGTCGTCCGTGTCGCAGGCAGGCACTCCTCCAGCTGCGCAGCGTGATCGTGTCCGCGCCCGAGCAGTTGCGCGCCGAGCAGCGGCAGCTGTCCTCAACGCAGCTGATCCGTCGCTGTAGCCGCTTCATCCACCGCCGCCACCACGACCCGGCAAACGCGACGACATCGCACCTCGCATCAGCGAAGGCAAGAACACCCGCGACGCCACCCGCCTCCTCAAGCGCTACCTCGCCCGCCACCTCTACCGCGTGTATGACACCTCATCTCACTGCGGTGCGCTCAGGTGTCTCACTGCGTCGTAGATCATCATCATCAGACAGTGGAAGCTGAATCGGGACTCGCGCGCGCTGAACTGGACGCAGTGATCGCGAAGCACGCGAGCCGCATCGCCCGGGCCGTGCCCGAGGGAACGACCTCTGTGTCTGGAAGCACTTTGTTGGGACAATACGGCGGCCACGACATCGACCTGGTCGTTCTAGTCCCGGATGTCTCCGACGCGGCGGAGCGACTGCGTCACCTGTATCCGCCTCTCTACGAAGACGAGTGGCGCGATGACTGGGCAGCGTTCCGTGATCCGGGTCCCCCTCAATTGGAGGTCGTCCTGACGCGTCCAGGAACGAAGGGCGACGCCCACCATCGCCGCGCCTGGGACCTGTTACTTGCGGATCCAGAACTGCAGGAGGAATACGAGCGGCTGAGGGCGGCGGGTATGAGCAGCGCGCAGAAGGCGGCGTTCTTCGATCGCGTCGTCGCCATGCTCGAGGGCGCGGAGCCGTAACCGGCAACCCGGGGTTCTCGCTTCGCGCGAGTGCCACGTGGTGCTAGCGGCGATTACCGAACGCCGTCCGGGGCGGTGGCTACGCTGATGAGACCGACGGCAATGGAGACGTCTCGGCCGCGCCGCAAGCGCCCAGGCGATAAGCAGACCTCATTGCCGCCATGAATCGCCGCGGTTCCGCGGAACCGCGGCTGCGGGACCCGACGCGCGCGGCGAGAAGTCCCGCTTCAGCCAGACGGCGAGCCCGTCGAGGCCGGGGAAGAGGACCCGCTCGGTGATGTTCGCCTGGTCGAGCTTGTCCCGCACCTCCCACTTGAGCCCGGCCGGCAGGATGACGCGGCG
>Ga0070741_10005110_pt1 | contig 29591 bp, 30 predicted proteins | sample Coa_R1_4_FD_66440 | JGI IMG/M metagenome (GOLD analysis project Ga0070741, IMG submission 66440) | Surface soil microbial communities from Centralia Pennsylvania, which are recovering from an underground coalmine fire - Coalmine... | ecosystem: Environmental > Terrestrial > Soil > Unclassified ... | reverse complement strand
TTTTTTTCCTCAACATGTTGGAGGTTGTTGCCAGAAACTCGTCAATCTCAATCGGTTTGAACATGATCCCGATGCCCTGGTTAGAGGCTTCATCGGCCGTATCCTTTGTGGCATACCCGGTCAGCAGGGCCGCTGGCACTTTTGGATTGGCCTCTCTGGCCGCGGAGATCACTTCAAAACCTGTATGCTGCTCTTCCAGCGAATAATCGCATAAAACCACGTCGAACGCCTGCCCCTTGAGGGCTGTAATGGCCTCAACTGAAGTCCTGCAAGCCACTACATCATAGCCTTGTTGCTCCAGGATGAGGCGGTAGGTGAGCAGCACGGCGGCCTCGTCATCCACCACCAGCACCCGATATTTGCCGTCCGTCTTCACAATTTTACGACCGGCAAATCGATCTTGAAAACCGTTCCCTTACCCACTTTGCTTTTCACCGTAAGCTTGCCGGCATGGTTTTGCAGTATGCCTTTCACAATCCACAATCCCAGCCCTGTGCCGCGCTCTCCCTTGGTGGTAACAAATGGCTCAAAAATGGTGCGGAGCATCTCCCGCGGTATTCCGGTGCCGGTATCGGCAATCAGAATTCGCACCCAGCCATGCAAATCATCAAAGCCGGGAATATGACGGGTGTGAATACGCAGCCGTCCGCCTTGAGGCATGGCATCCTTGGCGTTAATCACCAGATTGGAAAGCACCTGGCGGATTTGATCGGCGGCGATCACAGCATCTGGCAGCGGTTCCAGCTCAGTCTGCACTTCCACGTTGGCGCGCTGAAGCTGGCGATTCAGCAGCAACAGCGTGTCCTCAACAATAATGTTTACATTGACGGGCTTCACCTGCTCCGTATTGCGATACAGCCCCAGCATCTGCCGCACAATGCGCGCCACGCGCTCAGTCTCAGACTTCAGGATGTTATAGACCGGCATGGCATTTTCCGGCACGGCGCCGGCCAGCAGATAGATGGCGTTCTTGATGGCCTCCATGGGGTTGTTGACCTCATGGGCAATGGTGGCGGCAAGACGCCCTGTCGCGGCGAACTTTTCAATCTCCAGGATGCGCCGTTCAACCTTGAGCTGCTCCACGCGACGCAGCGCCGTCAAATCGCGCAGCACGGTCACCGTATAAGCAACCTGGCCTTTTTCATCGAAAATCTTGCCCGAACGGGCGTCATATTCAATCTCCGCTTTCAGGCTGGGATTGTAGAGACGCAGCGGAGCATTTTCGCGCTCGGCAAAAGAATAGGTAAAGCTGTCAACGTAAGCGCCAAATACCGTCTGATTTTTGAACTGCACGGCGTCTGGAGAAGCATCATCCTTGTCAGTTCCAAAAACTTCCTGGGCCAGCGGATCGGTCAGCACGATCTTCGCCCGGCTGTCGCAGACAACAATCGGATCGCCTACGTTCTCAATAATCAGGTTCAGTCGATCGCGGTCCTGGCGAACCACTTCTTCGGCATCGCTCAGCTTTTCATAATTGAGGCGCAGCTCCTGGTCAGCACGGCGCAGGTCGGTCACGTCTCGCATCACCGTCACCGTGCCAAGCTGGATGCCTTCCGGCCCATAAGTGGGCGCGGAAACGGCCTCAAACAACATCTCTTCGCCTTCAATGGCGTCCACCAGCGTCAGGTCGCGATGTGAATCGCTGCCGGAGACCAGCATGGAAGAGAGCGCAGCGGAAAAGAGGAGGTTGTTGAACTCCACGGCGCGCACCAGGCCTTCAGTCATCTCGTCCGGCACTCTAAAAAAGCGCTCAGCCGCTTTATTCTGCATGATGACGCGATGCTGCGTATCCGTAAGGATCACCGGGTCAGCCATGCTCTGCATCACCGTGCCCATCTGCGCGATGGTAATTTCCATATCGCGCATGCGGTTGTAATAGTGCTCAACCTTGAACAGCCGTGAAAGATACCGGTTCGCCAGATCGATCAGCTCGCCCATTTCGGCAACACTTTGATCGGTGTAAGTCTTGGGCAGCTCCACCACCACTACGGCGGCATACGCGCGCATTTCGCAGGTAGAGCAAACCTGGTCTTCCAGACGGACTTTTTTTTGCTTGCGGAAATTCTGTACGGCCAGGCAGCTTCCGGTGCGGATCCGGTCAGCTTCCCAGCAAAGATTGCGGTTGGAATAAAGAATGGGGTGAATATAAAGAGGCCGGTTATGCAGCGCGGTTTTTTCCAGCACTTGCGGCCGGAGCGAATGCATCACCGAGATCAGCGGATGGTCAGACATCCAGAGCGCGGCAGAAAAGCGATCCATCTGCTGGCGCGGCCACTTGAGCGCTGCCGCCGGTGTCACCTCGCCAGAGTCAAAATTTACGTCAACAACCAGCGCCCGCGGACTGCCCAGAGCGATAATCTCTTCCAGTAACAGAGGAAAGATTTCTTCTGAGCGCTCCGCCTGTAAAAGCCGGAGCACCGCTGGACGGCGAGGCTGCGCAGCCCGCCGCCCGTTTACGCGCTCGGGCTGTAACCGGATTTCGGCCGTAGCCATGCGTGATCCCAAGACAAACCTTAACGTCGCCGGCGGGGTGTGCGCGGCCTGACTTCAACCAGCTCTCCCTCTTCACCTTCGGCGCCGCCCTCGCCCAGGGTCGGCCTGGAAACCAGCCCGGTGAGACCTACCGCGTCAGCGTACTTGAGATAGGTGTCAATGGACGCGACCACTACGCGGGCTTCAACCGTGATCAGATCGATACCGACCAGTGAAATTCTGACCCATGCATCAATGACGATTCCTTTATCAAGTACCCGATCAAGGACATCAATCAGACTTGAACCGCCGGATACACGTTCTACGGCCATCGCTTGGCCTCCTTCGTGAAAATCAGCCTCTTGCTTTCACCCGTCGAGCACGAGTGGCTTGCTTGCTTCGGCCCGGCGCACCTGAAGCCGGTGGCGCTCCCGGTAACTGTGCTCTGCGGACCACAGGTTCCGGCGCCGAAGCGGTTAAGTTCGGATCAAATTTCCACCAGTTCAAACCAATTTGCTCCGCTTTATCGACGCTGCACACGAGCAGGCGAATTCGTATCGTGAGCAACTCGACGTTAGCCAATGAGACCCGGATATCGCCGGCGATGACGAGCCCCTTATCGAGCACTCGGTCGAGAATATCCAGAAGATTGGCTGTTCCGGAAACAGTTGGAACTCTTTGCATAATATCTCAAGGAAAATACAGAAGAGATCGTCTAGGAACGGTAGACACCAGCGCGACCCATGTCCCGAATCCTAACCAGCCCCGGACTAACTGTCAACCATCGCCGCTCTTTGCTTGCTGCACTGGCTTCAAAGATCCGGAAGGGGGGAGACCAGTGCGGTGTCTTTACGATGCACTTAGCCCTGTAGCGGGTTGGCTGACAGAAATCTCTTATTACGACCAATCTAAAATACTGGCCAATAGGCCTATTTGTCCAGTAAGTTGCCCAAAGGCCCAAGTTCCAGGTTCAGGTCTTCAGGCCGCAATCCGAAAGCGGCAGCCAGTTCGTGCACTTTGGCTTCCAATTTCATCAACGCTTGCCCCATCTCTTCAATTTTTTCTTCTCCCAGGCTTCCGCCTTCCATCCTGCGGATGGCCTGCCTCTCCAGCAAGCGCCGTAACAACTCCACCAGGCTCAGCACCAGCCGCGCCAAGCCTTGCTCAATATTTTCCGACGAACAATCAATGCGCTCAATCGCCCCTTCGCCCACGGCTTTGAGTTCACGATTGACCTCAGCGACTGCTGCAGCAATCTCCTCCGGAGTGATTTTTCGCATCTCGGTCATTTGGCGCCTGCCACCTGCGGCGCTCGCACTTGCTCGCTTAAAAATTCTGCCGCAGGCCACGGCCCGCTGACACGCCGTGAAAGCGTTGGCGGCACCGCTTGCTGCTCCACAATGGAACGAAATTCTTTCTCTCTGCCCCGCTCCGTCAGAATAAAAATCCGCGTGCCGTTCTTCCCTTCGCGCACCTTAATTTCGCGTGCCAGGCCGCTCATGCCTCCTTGGATGGTCTTCACATGCTCTTCCTGTTCCCGCAGCATCGCAGCTTTCTCCCGCAGATAATCTGCTCCTGAGCTGTTATTGGTTTGCCTGCGCGAAGGCGCTGGAAAAATTACGCACTCCATCTGCACACAGTCTTTCAGCTTTTCCAGATCGGCAAGAAATACCTTTGCATGCTCAGCCGTGAACGTGGCCAGCGATCGTTCGTCCTCAAAGATGGAAAGCAGGCGGAATGGAACCACGGCAGCTTGCCTGAAGACATGGGAGATCACATCATGAAATTCCAACGCGTTCTTCTGCATGCGCTCTGGAGCAAAAGGCCACTCCACCTCTGACCACAAAAGCCGCAGTTCGCCTTCTGCCATTACCCGCACATCGGCAGCGGTTACTCCCGTTGACGGCAAAGAAATCTCCGGCCTATGACAGAAGGCGCAATAAGCCAGCGCGCGGCTCACTTGAGCCTCCGCTTCTCCTCTGCATTCAGGTTGCGCAACGCCGTCTCCACTGAAGTAAGGATCACATTCAGCCCCACGTAAACAAGGTCCACACCCGCCAGCGATATCACCAGCGATCCATGGATCACCACTCCCGCATTCAATACGTGGTCAAGGATCTCAAGCAGGGAGATCTCGTCTTCTCCAGGTTCGCTTAGCGTAATTGGCTCAGAATCAGTCGGCATCGGAAACAAAGGAGTACGGCGGCCACGGGCCATTTAATTCGATGCGGCGCAGCCCATTCCACTGCTCCACAAATTCACTCAAAACTTTTTCCCATTGCTTTTGGCGGCTGCGCGGCACAAGAAAAGTCGCCTGCCACACCAGGCTGGGCTGTGCCCCGCTTACCTTGCCGCTGGGCGCAGAGGCGCTGGCTACTTTCTCCAGCGCGGCGGCAAACTTCTCCAATTCAGGATCGGCACGCTCTGGCCTTTGTTTGATCTGGGCCGCTTTCTGCTGCAGGTACTCCTTGCCCGATCGTGCAGAGGTTTGAGCGGCAGGACTGGCTGCTTTTTCCGCAAACACCTTCACGCCCCACTCATCGGCATTGGCTATGCGATCAAAAACTTTGGCCAGCGCCTTGCTTCTTCCCGCCACATTTTCCAGCAAAGCCGTTTCCCCAGAAAAGATAGTGCCGAACCGGGCGGGAACAATCGGCATTTGCGCCGCCACTTCTCCCACTACCTGCTGGTGGCGAACACTATGCAGCGCCAGCCACTCCAGGTTTTCCATGTTGCGCTCCAGGGCCTGGGCAAAGCTCGCCTGGTCTACATGGGAAACCCAGCAGAGAAAATCTCCGCAGGCCAGCGCGCTTACTGCGCTCACGCCATCAATCCCCACACTGCTGGTTTTCTGCGGTGCTTTGCTTCCGTTCTTTTTGGCCGCAAATGAGATTCCGTACAAGTACAGCGCCTTTTCCGTGTTTACTTTTCGGGTTGGATTTGCCATAGCTCGCCGGTAAATCTTTTTAGCGTCTCTGCGCCCGCAATCTCCGTGGGAAATTCACGCAAAACGTAAGTACGATGCTTCCCATATTTCTGTGGCAATGACTGTAGTACTGCCAATTGCCACGCTCGCGCCCGCGCACATCGCTTGCAGCGGTCCCCAGAATCCTGCAGCACGCGGTTTACAAACAGCGCATCTACCGCAATGCCCAGCTCTTCCATGGCCGCCAGCAAACGCCGAGTCTGCCGGTCTGGGACAGGCTCAGGCAGCATTACCACCCAGGCGCGACTCTGCCTGGGATCGCGCATGATTTCAAGCAGCTTGCGCACTCGCTGCCCTAAAGCTGCCAGTTCTACCGCTACGTCCTGCGCGAGGCTAAGTGTACGGTGCGCGGCCAGGCTTTTCAACAGCAGCCGCGACCATTGCAGAATGCGCTCCGGCATGCGCAACAGCTCAAGCGCATGTCCCGTGGGCGCCATGTCAATCAGCACTCTGCCCGGCTTCCCCTCCAGCAAATCAAGGATACGAAAGATCGCAAACACCTCGTCCACGCCGGGAGGCACCACATCCATCAGCGCAGCAAACGTTTGCTTTTCAAACGTTAGATCAACGTGCAAGCCTCCGGATTCTATGCTGGTGGCGGAGTCGAGCTTTTCTTTGATGCGTCCGGCCCAGCGGCGAAACTCTGCCACGGAATCCATCTCGATGGCCGCAAACCCTGAGTCACCAAGCACTGAAACCGGATGGTTACCAATCTCTTTTTGAAAAATATCATCCAGCGATGGCGCTGGATCAGTAGAACAAACCGTAACGTTTATGCCTGTATGCATGGCCCGCGCACAGAATGCCAAGGCGGCAGTGGTGGTGGTCTTGCCCACGCCACCTTTGCCAACGGTAAAGCCAAGCCGCGTATCCGTGATGGGCCAGGATTTTTTGACGAGCTTGAGCTTGCCGGGCTTCTTCCGCGCTGCTGCTTCAAGTTTGGCTTTGCGCCCGCCAAAAACAAGATCGCCAAACTTTCGCAGTAACGGCGCTCCCAGCAGAGGATTTCCCGGATCAGGCCCTATGAGTCTGGGTATTCGTGGAAACTGATGCTTGAGAAACGCTTCTGCTTTTTTGTCTAATCGTGCGCGACCCTGGCAGTGCCGGCACGAGCCTGGTACGGTCACTATCCTGTTCAATACAATCGCGCCCACCCGCATCTCCGGCACAGACTCCCGCAGCGATTGCAATGACCGCACCGCTTCATTCAGTGAAAATGTCTCCGACGTGGTCACCAGCAGGATCTCCGCGCTGCCTGCGCTGAATGCCTCTTTCACCTGGCGCACTATCGCCTGCCACCGCTCGAGGAAAGCATGCATCGGTGTGCCCAGCCGCCCGCCAAAGCGTTGCGCCAGCAAGGCATCACGGCTGGAAGCTACCTCCAGAAAATCCAGAAAACGCTGGAAATGACCCGGCATCTCAAACAACCGCAACGTATGTCCGAAGGGCGCAGTGTCCACCACAATGTGGTCATGCTCGCCGCTCTCCAGCAACTCCCTGATGGCCAGAAGCCCGGCCATCTCCGCCATCCCCGGCAGCGTTGTATCCAGCAGCGGAGCAATCTCTTCCCGGCTGAAAAGCGTGCCGTTCTCAACTATGTTCAGGATGCCTTCGCGGTTTTCAGCAAGAAATTTTTCAAACTCTTTCTGGCTATTGATCTGCCAAACCGTGAGCCGCCCCTTCACTCCTGCTACTCGCTGACAGCCTGGCTTCGCCTTCAATTCCATCATGTCCATGAGCGAATGCGCCGGATCGGTGGACATCAGCAGTGTGGATTGCCGAGGACGTGCGGCCAGATGCAACGCCAGCGCACAAGAGACTGTCGTCTTCCCTACTCCGCCTTTCCCGACAACGAAGGTTAGCCTGGCCACATTGAGATTGTATGCGGAGAAGACTAAAACCTGCCCACTGATGAACACGGGGTGCACTGATCAAAAAGGCCTACTGCGGATCTACGTGAATCGATACTGTGAGAACCTAAACCGTTTATCCGCGTTCATCCGCGACAATCGCGATTGAAGGTTTTTGCTGATTTCCGAATCGGTATTATTCATGTCATCCGTAGTGAGGTTTTCTCACTTACTCAAACAAAACTCTGCCACCAGCGGCAAATGGTCTGAAGCTACCAGAGCCATACGGCTGCGATGCAAAACAAATTCTTCCAGCGCCAGCTCGCGGTCAAAATACATGTGGTCCAGATGCATGATCGGCAACACGCCAGGATAAGTCCGCTTGCGGTTGAGGTGCAGTTGGATATCTACGCTCTCAAAAGCGTTTTGCAACATGCGTGAAACCAACCCATGGGTCCACTCATTGAAGTCGCCAATCACAACTCGCGGATGTTTCAGATGCGGTGAAAGCAATACATCACGGCTCAGCAGCAACCGTGCCTGCTTCCGCCGCTCCATGTAACCCGTGCCCAGGTGGACATTGAAAATATGCACAATCTTGCCAGGCGCAATCTCTATGTCGCACCGGATGCACCCACGCGACTCCCGCCGAGAAGCCGTCAGGTCGTAAACCCGCACTTCTTTCACCGGAAACCGGCTCAAAACCACATTACCGTAGGCCGCGCCACGCAGCTTGCGCGTTTCACCGATGCGAAACTGGTAACCCACAGCATCGGCAAGATATTGCGCCTGGTTTTGCTCCTTGCGAGCGCCGCTGAGGCTTACTACTTCCTGCAACGCAATCACGTCGGCATCCAGTTCGCGCAGCACCTCCGCCACCCGCACGGGACGAATCCTTCCATCCATGCCGCGGCATTTGTGAGTGTTATACGTGGCTATGCGAAACCGGGGTTGCTCCTTCATCTTTATCTGGCAGGATACCGTTTGTTATTGTTCGCGGGCAATGAGCCAGCCCAACCATTCCATGGCACGTTCCCAATATGATCTGCGCTCCCAGCGTTCCAGCGTTTGGCGGTTGGACTGCGCCAGGTCCTGCTGAAAATTTTCGTCCAGCTTGCCTGCCAGGGCAGGATCTATTACCGCCAGGTTAACTTCGTCATTCAAGCCAAAGGAGCGATGGTCGAAATTCGTGGAGCCCACCACACACCACAGGTCATCCACAATCATGATCTTGGCATGGATCATGGCCGGCTGATACTCATAAATCTCCGCACCAGCCTTGAGCAGGTCGCCATAGGTACCCCGGCTGGAACTGCGCGTCATGCTGTGGTCGCTGTGCTTGCCGGGAACAAGAATCTGGAGCTGCACATGACGGTCTTTAACGGCCCGAATCAACTCTTTGCGCAAACTTTCGTCCGGCAAAAAGTAAGGCGTTGTGATCTTCAAGCTCTTCTTGGATGAAGCAATCAGCGTCTGGTAAAGAATGCGCGCCCTGGTGGAGCCGCCTTGTGACGGGCTGCTGTCCACCACCATGGCCGGGGAGCCATCGCTGTTTTCTTCAGCCGGTTCAATCGGAAAGTAGTTATCGCCAATGAGAATTTGTCCTGAAGATTCCAGCCAGTTCTCTACAAAGGTGCCCTGCAGCGATCGCACAGCCGTGCCGGAGACCTTAAACATTGTGTCGCGCCACGGCATGTCCTTCTTCTCGCCATGCCACCAGTGGTCGGCAACTCCGGCGCCTCCCAAGAAGCCCACGCTTCCATCAATGACAATCAATTCACGGTGCGTCCGGTTGTTAGTGCGCGGCCAGTTGTACCAGCGCAGCGGATGGTACCAGGCCACCTGGCCTCCCGCCTTACGCAGATTGTCAAAGAACTTCTTTGGGGTTGTGAGGCTGCCTATGGAGTCGATCACCAGATTCACCTCCACCCCGGCGCGTGCTCGCTCTGTGAGCGCATCCACAATCCGCCTGGCAATGTCCCCTTTGGCAAAGATGTAAGCCTCCCAGTCAATGCTTTTCTGCGCCGAGTGGATTGCTTCCAGCTCCGCTTCATAAAAATTCACTCCGTTCGGCAGGGCTTCCACATGAGTGTGCAGATCTGCGTGCGTTCCCGCAAGCGCGGTCAGCTCGTTCAGGAACTCAGGCGAATTCAGCTCTGCTGCCGGGTAACTTTTAAGCTGGTATTTGGGGATTGGCCCAAACAGGTCAATCAATATCCAGGAGATGATGGCCAGCATTGAGATTACGGCAAACCACCGCAACGCGCGGTAATGCTCCAGTGCCTCGGCAACTTCGCCTTCGTTGTGCGATTTTGGCTTTTTGGGCTTGCTCCTGGGGTGAATCAATGTAGACATAATCGGGGCTTCGGCCTCTTACAATTCGATGCGCGGGAATGTATGCGCGCCTGCAGCTCTCGCTGGGATTTAGAATTAAGCCGTGGCAACTCCAGTTAAAGCTCAGCCTGGTCGTTCGCGCAAATCTTCCGCCCAGCGCGTTCTGCGCGCTCCTGTCTTGCAGCGAATTCCCTGGCTTATGCACGCTTTCAGCATCCGGGCGGGTGGACGAAGCACCGTTTATGGTGGCCGCTCGCTCAATCTGGGCTTCACCAAAGACGATCAGCGCGAACGCGTGGAAGCGAACCGCAAACTCTTTCTCTCTGCTGCGGGTGCCGCAACAAAAATTAAGCCGTGGCCGCTGATCACGCTTCGCCAAGTCCATTCCGACGTGATTCACGTTGTGCGCTCACCGCAGCCTGGGCCACTTGCCGGCGATGGCATGATTACCAATGTTCCCGGCATAGCGCTTGGCATCCTTGTGGCCGATTGTTTTCCGGTGCTGCTGGTGGATAGCAAGAACAAAGCTATCGGAGCTTTTCATTGCGGCTGGCGTCCAACCGTAAAGCGCATGGTGGAAAAAGGGCTTGGCATCATGCGCTTCGAGTTCGGCACGCGCCCGCAAGACATCTATGCTGTGATTGGTCCCGGCATTCAGAGTTGCTGTTATGAAGTGGGAGAAGAGCTAAAAGAGCAGTTCGAATCCCAGTTTGCCTACGCCGCCGATCTTTTTCATACGGTCCAGGATTCTGATCCGGTGCGCGAGAAATATCCTCTGCTCTTCATGAACCAGCGCGCACCCGGCCACGGCGATCTTTGCATTAAGCTCCATCTTGACCTGCGCGAAGCCAATCGACGCCAGTTGCTTGCGCTTGGCGTGCCGGAAAAGAACATCTCTGCGCTTTCAAACTGCACTGCTTGCAATACGCGCAAATTCTTTTCACATCGCGCAGAAAAGGGTGTAACTGGACGGATGATGGCTGTGGTGGGAATTAAGCCCTGATTGCTGTTTCTAAACTTTCAAACAGGAAAAGCTAACGCGGGTTAGCTCTGCTGACCGTCTGAAGCCGAAGCTGCTGGCGGTGCGGCTTCCTGCCCGTGATTGATCACATCTTTAAGTTCTTTGCTGGGCTTAAAGTAAGGAATCTTCTTGGCTGGAACATCCACGCGCGCGCCGGTCTTGGGATTACGGCCAACGCGGGGCTTGCGCTGCCGCGTGCGGAAACTGCCAAAGCCGCGGATCTCAATCTTGTCGCCCGACCGCAGGGAGCGAACCACACTGTCAAAAATCGTCTCTACAATGATCTCGCTGTCCTTGCGGGTTAACTCCGCCAGGCGCGAAACCTCTTCAATCAAATCGGCTTTGGTCATGGTGCTATTCCACCCGAAATAGGCGTAAACGTCAAGAACCGTTTTAGTTACAGAGAGATAGGGACTAGAGCCACAGACCTGATGCCTTTTTTGTCGATCTTCAACTGGCAGGTGACGTACAACAGCATTTACTAAGATTTGTGGATCGCAGCCGCCCTCGGCTGCGCTGATTCCCGCCATGCCCAAGGATAATCGTGAGGTCCCTTAGCCAGCCCTGCGGCAATAGGGTTTTGGACAATGTAGAGGAGTCTGTATTCAAAATCATGGTCAGAGCGAGGAATATGATCAAAGGATTCAGGCTCCCAAAGTGTTCCCTTCCTGCCGAGGAGTTTATTCACGCTATGGCTGGAAGCTCCTTTGATTCCATTCATAATCTCAGCTAGTAAATAGGGTTCTCCTTTGTCGCTCTCCAGTGGAGTAAAGAGCAGGTGGACATGAGTCGGCATTACAACAAATGCATGCATATGAACTTTGCGGTCATTCTCAAATAAGCAGTGATTGAAAACCAAAATCCTTGCTTCTTCCGGCAGCACAAATTCTTCGCGAGTGCTGAAGGTCACGAAGTAGGAAGCACCATCTTTTTCGATGTGAGGAAGGTTCCTTCGATAGAAGGTATTCATAGCAAGCGAGAGAGCTACAAAAGAACATAAATATCCAAAATTAAAGACCTGTGGACCGCAGCCGCCCCCGGCTGCGCTGAAGACTATTTAGGAAACGCAGGCGAGGCGCCTGCGCTCCACGATTTTTATTTGACTAGACGTACATTCTTGATCCTTTTGCCAACTCGTATAATGCGTTGCATTGGAATAAATGTTCCGACAATCATTGTAGTTATTAGCTGGCCATCAATTCGAACGGCATTCTGTTTGACTTTTCTAGCACCATCACTTGCTGAATCTGCCAATCCACTTTCACGTAGCAGCTTATCGACACGAATGTAGCAAGGGCCTTCCATAACGTCTACGAGGTTTTGCCCTCCGGTAAGTGCCTGTGAATTGTGCGCTTCGCTTCCTTCACTGAGAATTTTCTCAATACTGACACTCACTGTCACCACATCCTCCGGCACCTGATCTCTCTGAAACTGCTTCGCCCAATTCTCATCTGCTGCTTTGGCCGCCTGCTCTCCGTGAAAGTCCTGGACAATCCGCCGGGCCAGCTCCTTCTTGGCCTCCATAGGGTGCTGGGATTTCTTTCGTTCTTCGATCTCCGCCATCTTCACGTCCGTCAGCAGTTCGTAGTAACGCCACATCAGATCGTCTGAGATTGACATTACCTTTCCATAGATTTCCTGGGGTGGCTCATTGATGCCGATGTAATTTCCATACGATTTCGACATTTTCTGCACGCCATCCGTACCCTCAAGGATGGGCATGGTCAGAATGATCTGCGACGGCTGGCCAAAATCTTTTTGCAGCACGCGGCCCATCAGCAGATTAAACTTCTGGTCTGTGCCGCCCAGTTCCACATCGGCCTCAAGCGCCACAGAGTCATATCCCTGGCAGATGGGATAGAGCAGCTCGTGCATGGCAATGGGCTTTTCTTCCTGAAACCGTTTATGAAAGTCTTCGCGTTCCAGCATCTGCGAAACCGTAAACTTCGCTGTGAGCCGCACAAAATCTTCTGGCGTCAGCTTGGAAAACCAGCGCGAGTTGAAGTCCACCACAGTCTTCTGTGAATCAAGGATCTTGAATACCTGGGCTTTGTAAGTCTCCGCGTTGCGCTCGATGTCCGCGCGCGTGAGCGGCGGCCGCGTGACCGACCTCCCCGAGGGATCGCCGATCATCCCCGTAAAATCGCCGATCAGGAAGATCACCGTGTGGCCCAGGTCTTGGAAATGCTTCAGCTTGCGGATGAGCACGGTGTGGCCCACGTGCAAGTCCGGCGCAGTGGGATCAAAGCCGGCTTTCACGCGCAGCGGTTTGCTAGTTTTCAGTGAGTTTTCCAGGCGCTCGCGTAGTTCGCGCTCATGGATAATCTCCGCCGCGCCCTTTTTGATGTAAGCCAGTTGTTCGTCAACAGGAGGAAAGTTTGCCATTTTTTGTGCAATCCCAAGCGTAGCGAGGAATCACTATCGCTACGAAAAATATCACTATACCCACAGAGCATAGCAATGGTAGAGTTTCCTCGCTGACGCTCGGGATTTCAGAAAAATCTACCTTCCGCTCGACCCAAACCCGCCTGCCTTGCGGCTGGATTCGTTCAAATCTTCAACCACCTGCACTTCGCCGGTAAGCACAGGATACGGAATCAGGTTAGCGATCTTATCGCCAGCGCGGATCGTCGCCGGCTGATCGCCTAGATTTTCCATGAGCACTTTGATCTCGCCGCGATAGCCAGCATCAATCACGCCGCCCGTAAGCGCTAGACGACGCGCTGCCATGGAAGATTTATCGCGCAGAAGCGCACCCATCTTTTCGCCGGAAGGAGACGTGCATTCAATAGCAATACCTGTGGGTACAATCGCCTGTCCGCGCGGTTCCAGAGTTACTGTCTCAGCCGCAAATATGTCATAACCCAAATCTTCCCCTGGGTGTGCGACGGTTGGCGCCTTGGCAGAAGCGCTTAGCAGCTTGACCTTCAGCATCTACCTGGCCTCCGCGCGTGCCGGTTTGTGTACAACTTTTCTCTCCTGCAACTCTATTTCGCCGGACAGGACCAGTCCTATCGCTTCAGAGTAAGCAACGTGTTCTTGCTGCAAAATTCTGGCTGAGAGTGAATGCGCATCGTCGCTATCCAGCACTGGCACTATTTTCTGTAGGATGATCGGGCCGTGGTCCAGATGCTCGTCAACAAAATGAACTGTGCAGCCGGTGACCTTTACGCCATACTCCAGCGCTTGCTTTTGTGCATCCATGCCAGGAAACGCCGGTAACAATGAAGGATGAATATTCACGATGCGATTAGGGAAGGCCCGTACAAAATCAGCCGAGAGCAAACGCATATACCCGGCAAGGCAAACCAGATCGACCTGAGCTTGCTTGAGCGCCGCCACAACTTCAGCATCATGCTCTTCACGAATGCGGCCCTTGGATGGAATCAGGAGAGCGTTCAGCCCGCGCCTCCTGGCTGACTCCAATCCCAAGGCATCAGCGCGATTGGAAATCACAATCGCAATCTCCGCGCGCAGCTTGCCGGCCGTAATGGAACCGGCAATGGCTTCAAAATTCGAGCCGCGGCCGGAAAGCAGGATGCCAAGTTTTTTCAATGGGGGCACATTTCATTTGTATCATCTCTGGCTCTTCAGAAACAAAACGTACTCATTCAGGCCAGCCCTTCTAAGATCAGGCATCTGCCGAGAGTCCCATACCTTCCATAAACGCATTCGTAAAGACTTTGCGCGTTGGCAAATCCAGAAGCTGCTTGCGGGCTGCAAGCCATTGCTTGACGTCATCACCATAAAGAGTTGTCATGTCCGCTGGCGTGAGCTTTGACATTTTTCCCCAGTGAAACCGATGCGGAATACTTTGGTCGATAAAACTTTTCGCTACCAGGTCAAAGAACGCCATGGAATCATTGGAATATGCGCCATCCAGTTCAATGACGCAGGTGGAAGGATAGTGGATCCAGCCAAGCGTTGCCGGATTCCCCTTCACAAAGCGTTGAGAAAAAATGCCTGCAAAGGGGCCGTTACTCTTGTTCAAAGCCAGCAGCAGATCAAGCGCGCGCGTAGCGTAGTCCACTGGAACAGCCATTGATGTGCTCGCGGTCCGGCCTCGAGTGGTGGTGTTGCTGAAGATCTCACCGAGCGTGCCTAAAACAGGCTTGTTAAGGTCAGGGAACTCAGTATTCATGAAAACGTTGATGGTCGCAGGCGTTAGCCCCGGAATAGTCTGTGTGACCTTTCCAAGCACGGCCAGAGCGTCGTCTCCCTGAGTTCTGCCACTCAGGTCAGTTACTGCAGGATCAAACCCTCCACCGTTGGCCGTGTTCTTGGCTTCATCTTTAGGGTCGATCGTTGAACGGTACAACGTATTGACAGAGACTCCCTTCTGATCGACGTCATAAGCGTTAATCAATATTTGGAAATGATATGGCCGCCCTGGCTTCGGCAAAGTGATTTTAGAAAAGTCCAGGGTATTCATTACATCTTTCATTGCCGTGTCATACGGCATTCTTTTACGGTACATCTCATACAGAAAAAGAGGGTCTGTCTCAATCATGAGCCCGTGAATAAGTCCAAACCCGCCAATGCTGATCAGGGCAGCATTAAACAGGTTGTCATCGCGTATCCACTCAGCGCCCAGCGCGTCAGCAAAATCTTTGGTCACCACGGGATAAGACGCGCGTTCCAGCCAAACATGACGACTAGGGCCAACAACAATATGCAAGCCCACAACATAGTTTGCAATCGATCCTGCGTCGATTCCGGCTCCGTGGGTTCCTGTGGAGAGTGCTCCTGCAAGGCTCTGCCCATTGCTTGCTCCACAACTCTTCAGCCCGCGGCCCTGCTCCCTGAGTTGCCGGTGGAGTTCAAGAATGGAATTACCACACTGAACAAAGCGCAAAGTTTTTTCCCGTTCAGGATCAGAATAAGCTGGATCAACCAATTCAGCGCCGATCGGAAAAACTGGAATATTCATCAATTTGGTATTCACCAGAATTCCATCGGTGGCAGGCGCGGGAGATAGAGACCAGCCTCCACCCAAAGCTCGCAGCCCGCAATTCTGGCTTTGCGCCTGGCCAATAAGATCCATTAGCGTCTGGGTGGTGGCATTGTATCGGTCAAAGTTTTCTCCCTGTGCGGGGTTCCAAAGGTCATAAAGCTGACGGATAGGCTGGTTATAGGTTACGTGGGCATTCTGCCAGCTTGTCTGGTTCGTGGGTACAAGTTTTGGCTTTAAATCCGTATCACCGTTCATTGGAATCCAGCCTCGTTTGATATTCGTTCAGAGAATTTGGATTGATCATGATGGATTGTTCAGGAAGCCTGGAGCATTTCCAGTGCACTGTGGTTGGAGACCAGAAACCAACAGTGGCTACGGTAAGAAAATGATAGCCAAGATTGGAACTCACGTTGACTTCATCCATTGATCTTGAGTCGGCGCACTTGGATACAGCATTCTTCGCCAACAGCCCCCAGGCCAGCGTATGAATTGTCTGTTGTCCTGAGAGCTGTGCAGAACTTCCTTGAGGCGGCGCGCTCAAAACCAGGGATACAGGTTTCTTTTTATGGATGGTGTTACTTGGTGGCTCATGAGGTTTTGAACACCGCCATTCCACCTGGGAAGGCGACCAGAAACCTAATGTGCCTACAGTCAAAAAGCTGTAGCCGAGATTCGAACTCACCCGGACTTCGTCCAGCCCGGTATTGTTCAGGCAGTTACTGGCAGGAACATCCTTCTTCGGGAGTTTTCCCCATGCCAGATTTTGTACCGTTTGCTTTTTATATTCTGAGCCGGGATCAGGCTGAGGCACAATTACGCGAACGTGATAACAGCCGCTGATCAAAAGGCAGCTCAAGGATAGAAGTGCAACGGCCAGCTTTCCATGGACTTGCCGCGCGGAACCTATGAGAAGGTTTTGCATCGAGAGACTCTCCTCTCTATATGTGAATAAAGACACGAAAACGTTTCAAAGTTGAGTAGCCATGCGCTATAAAAATTACGTAAGGAGACGAGGGAGCCTGATTATATATCTCATCAGATTGCACAGAATAGAAATGGCTGAAAGGCTCGATTAAAAACTAAGGGTGTGTCGCGCTCAACTCTTTTCCCACCGAATCCAGCACCCCGTTGATGAACTGTACTGACTCCGGCGCGGAGAATTTGCGTGCGATTTCCAGCGCCTCATTGATCACCACCGGACGCGGCGTCTCATGATGGCCTAGAAACTCCGCCACTCCTGCTCGCAGAACGTTGCGATCCACAGCGGCCATGCGGTCCATACGCCAGTGCTGAGCGTGCTTCTGAATCAACTCGTCGATCCGGGCTTGCTGATCAACCGCCACGCGGAAAAGATCATCGGCAAAGCCGCGCGTTTCTTCATCTACCTCGCCGCGCTCGGCCCAAAAGGTCTTGCGCACCTGTTCCGGCGGCTGCTTGCCCATGTCCCACTGAAAAAGCATCTGCAAACAAAGCTCGCGGGATTTACGCCGTGTACCCATCTAGCGCTTCCTGCTTTTTTTCGCGCGTGCGGCTTTCTTCGCCCGGCCGGCAGTCTTGCGCTGCAGGCTCGCCATCTCCACGGCGGAAATGGCGGCTTCAAATCCTTTATTGCCGGCTTTCAGCCCCGCGCGATCCAGCGCCTGCTCCAGGTTTTCACAGGTCAGCACGCCATAAGTATGCGGCACGCCGGTCTCCTGGGCCGATTGTCCTATGCCCCGCGTAACTTCAGTGGAGATGTGTTCGTAATGTGTAGTTTCGCCGCGAATTAGGCAGCCCAGCGTGACAATCGCGTCGTACTTGCCGGTCTTCGCCAGCGTGCGCGCCTGCGATGGAATTTCAAACGCTCCCGGCACTCGCGCCACAAGAATGTCTTCGTCGCGGCAACCACCGCGGCGCAATGCATCCAGAGCGCCCTGTAAGAGACGCTCGGTGATAAATGAATTCCAGCGGCTCACCACCACGGCAAACTTCATGCCACGCGCATTAAGGTCGCCTTCAACCGCGCCCTGGCTGGGACGGTTCTTCTGCCAGAACAGAATTTTCAAGCCTTTAGCCGGCTCAGCCACAAGGAACCGTGAATTCCACGAGGTAGGCTGTATTTCAGCCTTAAGCTTGGTTTTTTCTTTAACAAGAATCTCATGCACCGAATCCAGGTCCGTCACTTCAATCCAGATATCAGCATGGATCGTCTCCAGACCTTCCACAAACTCAAGCTGCCCCAGCGGGACCTTGAAGGGCATTCCCTGTCCGCGCGCAGTCTTCCACGGCGTGCCACGTTCAAAACCAAGCGCGTCAAACAGCTTGCTCAGCGCCTTAAACTCCCTGGCGCCGGCAGCATGGCGAATTGTGGTAATGCCTTTGATCACGATCTAAATCAATAGCCTCAGGAGGCTCGGGCAGAAAAGAATCTGGCTTCAAGAGTTCTTTTGCCGTCTCCAGGTCCTGCTCCGCCACTTGCAACCGTATGCCGCCAATCACGTCAACGGCCAGCGGATGCACGCGGTGCATATGCTCATCGCACAGGAAACAGTCTACGCCACACGATTCAAGCAGCCCCACGGCAATATCGGCTTCCTGGAGATTGTAAAAGACGGCGGCCGTCGCCAGCTTATTGGGGTTCCATTCTGTCATGGTTACCTGCCCTGGAAGTTGGCGGGGCGCTTTTCCAGAAAGGCAGTGGTGCCTTCCTTCTTATCTTCCGTGGCGCAACAGATGCCAAACAGCGTGGCCTCAAGAAACAGCCCTTCCGGCAGAGTCATGTTCATTCCCTGGTTTACGGCTTCCATGCAGTATTGGATCGCCAGCGGCGCCATGCCGATGATCTTCTGCGCAATCTCCTCTGCCCGCGACATCAGGCGGTCTGCGGGCACAACTTCATTCACCAGCCCAATGCGATGGGCTTCCTGCGCGGTAATCATCTCGCCGGTCAGCAGAATCTGCATTGCCAAACCCGTGCCGACCAATCGCGGCAGGCGCTGCGTGCCGCCATAGCCAGGAATAATGCCCAATTTAACTTCAGGCTGCCCTAGCTTGGCATTCTCGCTGGCTAGGCGCATGGTGCAAGCCATGGCAATCTCGCATCCGCCGCCCAGAGCAAAGCCATTGATGCAGCCGATGACCGGCTTCCCCAGATTCTCAATTAAATCCAGCGTGGCTTGGCCCTTGTGGGTGTAAGCCTTGGCCTCGACAGGATTGTTCTTCGCCAACTCATTGATGTCCGCGCCGGCGACAAAGGCCTTCTCCCCTGAGCCGGTTAGAATCACCACGCGAATCTGCTTGTCGTCTTTCAAGTCGCTGAACACCTGCCACAGCTCCTGCATCGTGGCCATATTCAGGGCATTTAAGACCTTGGGCCGGTCAATGGTGACGTAGGCGATTTGGTTTTTCTGTTCTAGTTTGACGTTTTCGAAGACCATGCAAACCTTTCGCCGCTGATTTACGCTGATCGGCGCAGATAAAAAATTATTCTTGATCAGCGTGTATCTGCGTTCATCTGCGGCTAAAACTTGTTTGGTACTGGATTGTTCGGGTCCGCGTAATCGTAAAAACCCTTTCCATTCTTTCTGCCATACCATCCGGCCATCACCAGGCGTTTTAATAATGCAGGAGAAGCAAAGCGGCGTTCGCGGAACTCGTCAAACATGACGTGGGAGATGTAGTAAGTCGTATCGAGCCCAACAAAATCCAGCAGCGTGAACGGCCCCATCGGATAGCCGCAGCCAAGCTTCATGGCATTGTCGATATCGGGAATCGATCCAACGCCCTCTTCATAGGCGCGGACCGCGTCCAGCAGATACGGAACCAGTAGCCGGTTTACGATGAAGCCAGTTTTATCACTGGTGCGGACAGGAACTTTGCCCAAGCTTTTGCCGAATTCGTAAGCCGCGTCAAACGCGGCATCGCTGGTAGCTATGGTTCGCACAACTTCCACCAATTTCATCAGCGGCACAGGATTGAAGAAGTGCAGGCCGACAAATCGCTCAGCGCGTTTGGTGGCTGCTGCGACCTCGGTGATGGAAATGGAAGAGGTGTTGCTGGCAAAGATCGCCTCTTTTTTCACGATTGCATCAAGCGCGGAAAACATTTTCTTTTTTTCTTCCACGTTCTCGATGATGGCTTCAATGATGATGTCGCAATCGGCCAGCGCTTGCTGGCTGGTGACGCCCTTCAACCGGGCGCGCGCTTCCTTCGCCTTCTCTGGTGTGATGCCTGATTTCTCCGGCTTTTCCGCAAGCTTAGTCAGCGACTTCTCAATCCCAGCAAAGCCTTTATCGATAAATTTCTGCTCCTGCTCCAGCACCGTCACGTCATATCCGGCAACCGCGCTCACTTGCGCGATGCCTGATCCCATCAGGCCACAACCTAGTACGCCAACTTTTTTAATAGTCATAAATTTCCTTGTTCAGTTCGAAGCTTCTATCTGAAATCTCGAGCGGAGCGAGAGATCCCTATGATCTGTTAAAAGCGTCAGTACATCGAGACAACCACCAAATCAAACAAACAAACCGAAAACCCAAAAGCATAGTAACTATATGGATCCCTCGCTGCGCTCGGGATTTCAGAAAAACCCACAAAAACAGCGGGTTCGGGACTTCGGAAAGTGCTATCTCTGCAGGTTCTCCACAATCATCGCGATGCCCTGGCCGCCGCCAATGCAGGCCGTTGCCAGCCCATACTTCGCCTTGCGACGACGCAGCTCGTGCAGCAGCGTAATTACCAGGCGCGTACCGGTTGCGCCCAGCGGATGTCCGAGAGCAATGGCTCCGCCGTTCACATTCACTTTGCTGCGGTCGAGGCCCAGCTCTTTTTCCACTGCAAGATACTGTCCCGCAAAAGCCTCGTTGACCTCAATCAAATCGATGTCATCCAGCTTCAGCCCTGCTTTCTTTAGCGCCAAGCGCGAAGACGGCACCGGACCGCTGCCCATGATTTTTGGGTCCACGCCGGCAATGCCCCAGCTCACAATGCGGCCCATCGGCTTCACATTGCGCTTTTCAGCTTGATCCAGCGTCATCATCACCACGGCAGCTCCGCCATCCACAATGCCGCTGGCGTTTCCGGCTGTAACGGTTCCGTTCTTGCCGAACGCAGGTTTTAGCTTGGCCAGGCCTTCCATGGTGGTCTCAGGGCGCAGGTGGTCATCTTTCTCAAACAGCTCGCCCGTGGGCTCGCCCTTGCGGTTCTTGAGAGCCACAGGCGTAATCTCTTCAGCCAGGCGGCAGGCCTTCTGCGCCGCGCCTGCCTTCTGCTGCGATTGCAACGAGAACTCGTCCATCTTTTCGCGTGTAATGCCCTGCTGTTCCGCATAAAGCTCCGCGGTGTTCGCCATGTAAAGGCCGCAGTAAGTGTCCAGCAGCGCCACCATGAGCGAATCTTCCATCTTGCCTTCGCCCAGGCCCAGCCCCCAGCGCAGGCCACGGATCACATGCGGAGCTTGCGACATGGATTCCATTCCGCCGGCCAGAACGGTGCCGGCTTCGCCCAGTTGGATCATCTGCGCGGCGTTCACCAGTGACTGCATTCCTGATCCGCAAAGCCGGTTTACGGTCAGGGCCGGAGTTTCGATGGGCAGCCCGGCTTTCAGAGAAACGTGGCGCGCGCCATAAAGCGCGTCACCCGAGGTCTGCTGGGCATTGCCGAAAACTGCATGGTCAAACTCTTTAGGATCAACTCCCGATCTCTTGATGGCTTCCTGGCCGGCCACGGCGGCCAGCTCTATGGCGCTGAAATCGCGCAATTTGCCGCAATAACGGCCCATGGGCGTGCGTGCGCCGCTTACGATTGCAATATCTGTATTTGTACTCATTTTTATAACTGCCTATCAGTAAGGTTGGGATCAATAGTGCAAACATTTAATCTTATCAGCGGGTTCGGAGCGCGGGCAATTGCACGGGCAGCAGCAAAGATCCTGCCGGAGAGTCGCGTTTAGCCAGCGCCTGAATTTGCCCCGCTAAAAACAAAAGCCGCGCTTGGCGGCTTTTGTTGCTGAGTTGATCAAAGTTCTATTTGAAAAAGCTATCGGCTTGGGCCAGGCGCTTGTTGACTTCGTCCCAGTTCACCACGTTCCACCATGCTTTCAGATAATCAGGCCGGCGGTTCTGGTATTTCAAATAGTAGGCGTGTTCCCAAACATCGTTGCCGAGCACCGGAAATTCACCGTTGGAAATAGGATTGTCCTGGTTCGGCGTGGATGTAACTTTGAACTCGCCAGATTTGGTTTTTACCAGCCAGGCCCAGCCGCTGCCAAACTGGTTCGCGCCCGCGGCTTCAAATTTTTCTTTGAAAGCGTCAAAGCTGCCAAAGGTTTTGTTGATAGCGTCAGCAATTGCGCCCGTAGGATTGCCGCCCTTCTTAGGGCCCATGATCTGCCAGAACATGGTGTGATTCACGTGGCCGCCACCGTTGTTGCGGATGGCTCCGCGCACATCTTCCGGCAGCGCGTTCAGGTTGCGAAGTAAATCTTCAGGGCTCTTGCTGCCCAATTCCGGATGTTTCTCAATTGCACCATTCAATTTAGTGACGTAAGCAGCGTGGTGCTTGTCATGGTGCAGGTGCATGGTTTGCTCGTCAATGTGCGGTTCCAGCGCGTTGTACGCGTATGGCAACGCCGGGACTTCATGTGCCGTTATGGTTCCTTGTGCCATCTCCAACCACCTTTCATTTATTCATACTGGACTTAAAAACCTTGGATGATTACTGCCCCGCTTGCGATGCTGCTTATCTTTTTCTTGTTACATGATCTTGCTATCTTGCCCCGTTCTTAAATGCCGTAAAGGCCAGTTCCAACAGCGTCTTCTGCTCCATTTCATGCGCCGTGTGCGAACCAGTGGACGGGCTTGACGAAGGCGAACGCTTTACTGACCGGAAAGGCGCACCGCGTGCCAGGCGTTCCAACTGCGGCGCAAGGAAATTGAGCGCTCCCATATTGGCCGGCTCTTCCTGCACCCATAAAAACTCGCGCACGCCAGGATGCTGCGCAAACGCAGCTTCCAATTCTGCTTCCGGCAATGGATAGAGCTGCTCCAGGAATATGACAGCGGTCTTTGTATCGCCACGGCGTTTTCGTTCGCGGCGCAATTCATGCCCAATCTTTCCCGTGCACACAATGAGGCGCTCGGCATTCGTGATCTCATTTTCCTGAATCACGGTTTGGAATTTTCCGCTGGTAAGCTCGTTCAGAGAGCTGGCAGCGTTAGGATGGCGCAACATGCCTTTGGGCGTAAACACCATCAACGGCTTGCGCCAGGGGCGCAGTGCCTGCCGTCGCAGAAGGTGGAAATACTGCGCCGCAGTGGATGGCTGGGCCACCTGAATGTTGTCCTTTGCGGCCAACTGCAGATATCGTTCAATGCGGCCGCTGGAGTGCTCCGGCCCCTGGCCTTCATAGCCATGGGGCAGCAACATCACCAACCCGGAAAGCAAACCCCATTTGTCTTCACCGGCAACGATGAACTGATCGATGATGACCTGCGCGCCGTTGGCAAAATCGCCAAACTGCGCTTCCCACAACGTGAGACCATCAGGATAGTCGCGGCTGAATCCGTATTCAAAGCCCAGCACCGCAGCTTCAGACAGGATTGAGTTGTAAGCCTCAAACCAAGCCTGGTTCGGGGACAAGTTGCTCAGCGGCACGTACTCCTGCTCATTTTCGGTATCGATTAGCACTGAATGGCGATGGTTGAAAGTTCCGCGGCGCGCATCCTGGCCGGAAAGCCGGACAGGGACACCCTGAACCAGCAGCGAGCCAAAAGCCAGCGCTTCCGCCATGCCGTAATCCAGAGGCAGCTTGCCGGTGCCCATCTTTTCGCGCTGCTCCAGCAGCTTTTTTACCTTGGGGTGAATGGCAAATCCTTCTGGATAAGTCGTGAGCTTTTCTGTGAGGTCCCGCAGCTTGTCTTCAGCAACGGCGGTCTGCACTTCATACTCGGCCTTGTAGCGACCGCCAAAATATTTGTCCCAGTATGCCGGAAGCTTGCGCAGCACGGGCGACTTTTGCATTTGCGCCGCCTGGTCATAAGCGGCATCAATTTTGGTGCGGAAGTCGCGCTCCATTTCCGCGGTGTCAATGTTGTGCTCTTCGGCGTAAATCTGAAACAGCGGGCGGTGCGAATTGATCTGCTTGTAGAGCAGCGGCTGCGTAATGGTGGGATCGTCCACTTCACTGTGGCCGTGGCGGCGATAACCGATCAAGTCAATCACCACATCGCTCTGGAATTTATAGCGATACTCAACCGCCATCCGCGCCACTCGCAATACAGCCTCAGGATCTTCCGCGTTCACATGAAAGATCGGAATGGACTGTCGCTTGGCCAGGTCTGACGAGAAGCGCGCCGTGTGCAACTCAGGTGGATTGGTGGTAAAGCCAATCAGGTTATTCACGATCACCTGAATCGCCCCGCTTACGGAATAGCCCTTTAAGCCGGCAAAATTCATGGTCTCAGCCCAGATGCCCTGGCCGGCAAAGGCCGCATCACCGTGCATGATGATGGGAAGAATCTGCTTTACGCCGTTTTCTCCGGCGTGCTTCTGCTTGGCCAGCACGCGTCCAAGCGCAACCGGATCGACGGCCTCAAGATGGCTGGGATTGGAAACCAGATGAGTGCGCAGCACCTTACCGCTGCGGGCATGAAATTCGCCGGTGGCGCCCTGATGGTATTTCACGTCGCCGCCGCCCAGCACTGAGCGCGGATCAACATCTTCAAAGCCGGCAAAAACATTTTCTGCAGGAATGCCGACCACCAGACTCATTACCGTCAGCCGGCCGCGATGGCTCATGGCCATTACGGTGGTGGTTGCGCCCAGTCCGGCGCCGGTCTCAAGCACCATATCCAGCAGCGGGATCAGTGCGGTTGCGCCTTCGCCGGAATAGCGCTTGGTTCCCAGATAGCGGGTCTGCAGAATCTGCTCAAAAAGGTCTGCCTGGAGCAGGCGCTCAGCCAGCCAGCGGCGGTCAATCTGCTGGGCGCGAGGGGTTTCCATCTGCTGCTGAATCCAAGCCCGACGCTCGCGTTGCGGCATGTGCATGAACTCTGCGCCAATAGTCCCGCAATAGATTCTCCGCGCCTGTTCAGCGCCTTCGCCCTGAATGCGGACATCGGGATAGCCCCCGGCAAGCGGGCCGCCAAAAGGGTTAAGGTTGGCGTCCAGGTATCCCCAGCGGCGGAAGGTGTCAAAAATCTGTTCGCGCTCAAGGGACGGGTCACTCGTTAATTGTGCGGTCTTGGTGCTCATCTTTGGTCTAAATCCACGGTCTAAATCCACGCTGAGAGGACTGCTCTAGCGGTTTATTTCTGAGGATCTTTAGTATTTCAGGATATCACTTTGCGCCGGACTCCGTTCTGCCCGAAAGGCCTAAGTCTTGCCGTAAATTTCAGGCAGGTTTGGCCTATGGATTTTGCTGGGTTGCCTAAAATTGTGCGCAAATCGCAGCAATGTTTTTGGCGGGATAAGACTTAATTCGGCAGTTCTCCGCGCCGGAAAGCATCCAACTCTCTTAAAGCCCTTTGTGGGCAAATGCGCCAGGAGGAAACAGACGGGATGCGCAGATTTCAACCATTTTTAATTGGAAGTCTTATTCTTGGATCAGCCTTAGCCATCGGATGTGCGGAGCACCGGTACCGGACTTATGATCCCTATTACAACGATTACCACACGTGGAACACTGGTGAAGATGGCTATTACCGGCAGTGGCTGGGTGAGCGCCACTACAACTACGTGGAATACAACCGTTTAGACAAAGCCCGCCAAAGAGAGTACTGGGAGTGGCGGCACAAGCATAATGATCGAGACCACGACAGGGACCGTGATCACGATCGCGACCATGATCGTGACAGGCACTAAAAACAGAGCATTTCAGCTAGAAAAGAGGCGGCTTGGAAATCGGCCGCCTTTTGGCTTGATTGCTTATATCCCCAAAAATTAAGCGTTTACGGCAAATCACAAGATACCCGGCAGTTCTTCCCTAGAAATTGCCTACCCACATGGGCCACCCTCTACCCCCGTGAGCGCCGAATTAATTTAAAACCGTGCAACTTTCCCTCTTCATAGGTGTTTACCATTTGATAACTAATCTTTATGTTGCGGCCCGCAGGGCAGCATCTAACCAAATAACCAAGCCCGACGACGAAAATTAAAACAAGATTTTGAAGTGTCTTTCTGAGGAGGAATCCGCATGCGCGCAGTGCAACCATTTCTTGTGTCAACTCTCATTCTTGGATCACTGGCGTTTACAGGGTGCGCCCAGCACCGGTACAACTCCGGTCCTTATTACGGGGGCGGCGGCCCGTATTATGGCGGGGTCTATAACCAGGGCGCCTATAACGACTACGCTTACCGCCAGTGGCTGGCCGAGCGGCATTACAACTATATCGAATTTAACCGCCTCAACCGTGAGCGCCAGAGGGAATACTGGGAATGGCGGCGTGCGAACGATGCACGCTTGCGCAATGGCCCGCGCTTCCGCGAGCGCGATAATGATCGCTTCCGCGACAGAGACCGTGATCGCGACAACAGCCGCTTCCGCAACGACCATGACCGCGATAACCGCTGGAACGGTGGCCGCCAGGTAGCCCGTGATCGCGACGGAGACCACGACCGGCATAAGGCTGATCGAGACCGCCACGATGTGAAAAATCGCAAAAACAAGGACCGAGACCACGATCACGACCATGATCGGGACCACGACCGGCGATGAATTGTGATTGGCCGCGAATAGACGCGAATGAATACGAATGCCAAAAAATAGCTAGACCTGATTCGTGTTCTTCGCGTTGATTCGCGGCTGGTTGCATTTGCTTCAAACCTTCAGCTCCTCCGCACGCCACAGTCGCACGTCACTCAATCATGGCCGTTGTTGGCGCACGCCTGTGATACACTCTGCCCGCATTTTTATTTGCAAAATATCTCGATCCGGAAGTAGACAAATCTTTTTGCAACACCGCATCTCCGGATTCAGGAGGTCCCGTGCCGACTCCCATTCTGATCGTCTCTTTTCATGGCGGTGGTTCAGGCATAAATAAGCTCAAGACATTTCCTGCGCTTACTGACATCCTGGAGGAGCCACCAAAATTCCGGGAACTGCGCGGGTTCGTTCCTGGTCATGGCAGCGACTCCAATCATCTTTACGTTGTGGAAGCCTATAAAGATGCAAGTACGATCTACTACTTCACCAGCGATAACATGGGCAAATGGAAGGACGGGAAGGTCTTCACACGCGATGGTCTCTCGCATCCCTTTGACGCCGTTTTTGGTTCTGACGGGCATCTCTACGTCTCCAATCAGGACAATAACAAGATCACCTATTACGAAGGCCCCGGTGACAAACACCCAGGCAAGCTGAAGGGAACGTTTGGAACCAAATCCCAGCCGGTCTTCAATACGCTGCGGGGCATTGCCTGGGCCGGTTCAGCACTTTATGCAGCTGATGAAAAAACCGGAGTGCTGGGCTACAACTCTGATGGCACTTCCAATAATGTAAAGATCGCGATAAAGGACCCCGTGCACCTCTTCTATGACGGCACGCGCTATCTTTACATCGGCAGCGGCAGCGATAACTCCATTTGGGTATGGGACACCACGCAAACAATCAAGCCCAATCCAGTCCAGATCGTGGGACCGCAACAGACACCTGCCATTAACGCTACTGCCGGTATGGCCCTTCCTGGGGATGGAAACCTTTATGTCGCAAGCCGCAAAGGCAATGCCATTATCCAGTATCCGATTGATGCCAGCCAGAATCCGCCCAAGGTCAGCAATGGGCAGGTCTTATCGCCGGGGCTCAAAGACAATCCTGAATTTGTGGGTTCTCTTGAAGTGGGAGTGTATGGTTAAAAGCAGGTCATCATTTGCCAAAAAATCAAGCGTCCTGCGACGAATCGCAGGACGCCCGGCAGCCCTCCCCCAGAACTGCCTTACCACCGAGAGTGAGTCTAGACCTGCACTGGCCCTTCGTCCACGTCACTTTGGTAACATTTGGCCATGACTTTAATATCCCATTCAACATCAATTACTTAGAGGCCCGCAACCTAATGGATAGAGCTTCATCTAATGATTTGCTAGGATAGTGGGTCGACTCGAACGGTCTTAGGCAGGAATAAAAATTTAAAAAAATACAGAGGGAGTTCCATGGCAAGCCAGGCGATCTTAGAAGTAACGGATGTAAATTTTGATCAGGAAGTTCTCAAAAGCGATCAGCCGGTGATGATCGATTTCTGGGCTGCCTGGTGTGGACCTTGCAAGGCGCTATCGCCCATTGTGGATGAAGTTGCCACAGCCTTTTCAGGCAAGGTAAAAGTCGCAAAAATGGATGTTGACGCCAGCCCGGTGACGCCGCAGCGCTACGGAGTACGCGGTATTCCTACGCTGCTGATCTTTAAGGGCGGCCAAGTGCAGGAGCAGATTGTGGGTTATGTGGCGCGTGATGTGATTGAAAAAGCGCTGAAAAAGCATGTGAGCTAAAAACAGAAGTTTTTGCCAAATAAACTGGCCCGGCTTTGCCGCCGGGCTATTTTTTTGGCCGCACTATTTTTTCTGTCACACCATTTTTTCTGCCACATCCTGCTTAAAACAAAAGTAAAATCCGGATGCGTTTCCAATTTTCCAACCCATGTTTAACGTTTCTCTTCCAGATGGCTTCCTGGTGCTGCTGTTTCCGGCAGGACTATTTGTTTTTTACCTGATCGCCTGGTTTCTGGTGGGCAGGGACCCAAAGATCCAGAACGTGGTCCCCCAGTATGAACCGCCGCCTGGAATTTCACCCGGCGTAGCCCGCTACGTGATTACCGGCGGCAGTGACGGTACGACTTTGGCTACAGTCCTAGCGGGGATGGCAGCCAAAGGCGTGGTCTCTATTGATCCAGTACAGAAAGGCTATCAGATTAAATTGCTCAACTCTAAAATCGCCGTCTGGCCAGAAGAAGCAGCGATTGCAAAGACCCTCTTCCACACTGAGCTGCCGACGCAAGCATATGCTGCCAGCCACACGGCCATTGTCGGATTACCGGAGCCTCCGCAAGGCGCACAGCGCGGGCAAGCCGTTTTTGGTAACGACGTGTCTGAAGCAGGCCTCGGTATCGCCGCAGCAAGCGCCGCACCGGAGCAGGCCCAGGCCGTTGTTGATCCTGCATTGGCCGGAGAGATTAAAATCCATATCGGCGCCATTCAGGACACATTCAGGAAAAATCTTGAGGGAGTTTATTTTCGCCAGAACTTCAAGTTTGCCGGAATCGGCATGCTTGCTACTTTTGGTTGGGCCTTGGTGACCGCTGCTTCACTCAAGACGCCATCTTCAATGTTTATTACCTTCTGGCTGCTGATGTTTACCTCAATTGCCGGCCTGGTCATCGGCGCTTACATGAGCTCGAAGCCAACACGTCCGACGGGCACGCAGCGGGCCGGCCAATATCTCATGCCGCTTATTTTCTTTGGAGCGCCGGGCGCGGTGATTTATTTTTTTGCGCTGCCGCAGAACCATCTATTTGTTATCGGGCTGCTGCTGGCCGTTTTGTTTAATAGTGCCTTCTTTGTTCTTATGCGCGCGCCTACCGCGCTGGGCCGCACCACCCTGCAACAACTGGCCGGGTTCCGCGAGTTTCTGCTGCGGGTGGACCAGGACCGGCTGGAGCGCCTGAATACCCCTGAACGCGTTGAAGCAATGGATAAATTTCTGCCTTATGCCATTGCGCTGGGCGTGAAGGAAGGGTGGGGCGATACGATGGCCGCAGCGTTATCAAACGCGATTGTAGAACGGTAGAAATGTGGAGCGATAGAAATAACGGCGCGAGTCTTCAGCGGCTCACGCCTGTCCGCGATCATTTGATCTTTGATCTTCCGTCCCCGGCCTGACGACTGGGCTAGCTGTGAGATTTCAACAGGTTGTCCATTCGAGCAAAACCAGAGAAGCTGAATGTGCTGAGCAGTCAACTTCAATCTGGAAGGCCCGAATGGACATTCACAAGAATGCACGACTTACCTTTA
>Ga0070741_10005109_pt1 | contig 29593 bp, 27 predicted proteins | sample Coa_R1_4_FD_66440 | JGI IMG/M metagenome (GOLD analysis project Ga0070741, IMG submission 66440) | Surface soil microbial communities from Centralia Pennsylvania, which are recovering from an underground coalmine fire - Coalmine... | ecosystem: Environmental > Terrestrial > Soil > Unclassified ... | reverse complement strand
CCGCCGCCGCGACCGACAAGGCGGGCGCGGCCCGAGCCGACCCTGAGGTGCGAACCGGGTTTCCGGGGAAGGGGGCCCACGGGGGAAACCGGCCGTTTCCCCCGTGCTACTAGACGCAGTCCTTGAGGCCCTGCGCTTCCGGCAGCGACTCGAGCTTCTTCAGCGTGTTGTTCTCGATCTGGCGGATCCGCTCGCGGGTGACGCCGAACGCGCGCCCGACCTCCTCGAGCGTGCACGGCTGCTCGCCCTTGAGGCCGAAGCGGAGCTCGATCACCTTCCGCTCGCGGTCGGGCAGCGAGTCGAGGGCGCGCTCGATGTCCTCGCGGCGGAGCGAGAGCGAGGCCTGCTCGTCGGGCGACTCGGCCGCGTCGTCCTGGACGAAGTCGCCGAGCTCCGACTCCTCCTCCTCGCCGATCGGCTTCTCGAGCGAGACCGGGTGCTGCGCCATCCGCAGGATGTCGCGCACCTCCTCGGTCGCCATCTCGAGCTCCTCGGCGATCTCGTCGGGACGGGGCTCGCGCCCGAGGCGCTGCACCAGCTGGCGCTCGATGTGCACGACCTTGTTCAGCTTCTCGACCATGTGCACGGGGATGCGGATCGTGCGCGCCTTGTCGGCAATCGCCCGCGTCACCGCCTGGCGGATCCACCACGTCGCATAGGTGGAGAACTTGTAGCCCTTGCGGTAGTCGAACTTCTCGACCGCGCGGATCAGCCCGAGCGAGCCCTCCTGGATCAGGTCGAGGAACGAGAGGCCGCGGCCGAGGTAGCTCTTCGCGATCGAGACGACGAGGCGGAGGTTCGCCTCGATCATCTGCGTCTTCGCGCTCATGTCGCCGCGCTCGATCCGCTTCGCCAGGTAGACCTCCTGGTCGGCGGTCAGCAGCGGCACCTTGCCGATCTCGCGCAGGTAGAGGCGCAGCGAGTCCAGCGACGGCTCGACGGTCAGGTCGAGCTTGGGGCCCTTCTCCTCCTCGGCGAGCGCCGGCTCCTCGTGAGGCGGGTGCTTGTGCTGCTCACCCTCCATCAGCTCGACGCCGTGGTCGATCAGATAGGTGTAGAAGTCCTCGACCTGCTCCTTCGTGAGCTCGACGTCCTCGAGCCCGGAGACGATCTCGTCGTAGGTGAGGAAGCCTCGCTCGAGTCCGGCCTGAACGAGCTTCTGGAGTTCCTCGACCTCCGGAAGAGCGATATCGACGGTGAGCACTGGCCCCTCCACTTTCTCGCGCAACTGGCGGGTTGAAGGTTGACCGACCTGAGACGCAAGAGAGCCGGAGAAACCTGCCTCTCCGGCTCGCGTGTGGCGGGGATGCTAGTACGCGATTACGAGTTTGGGAAGGGGGATTTTCACCCCTCAATCGTCCGGAGCGCCCCGGCCCGCACGGGCGTCTCGTACGTCGCTGAGCGGCCGCAGATTCGTCACGCCGTCCTCGCCTCGCTGCTGCACCTGCGCGAGCAGGTTGAGGAGCAGCGTCGACAGCTCCTTGCGCTTCCCGTCGACGAGCCGCCGGTCGCGCTCGGTTCCCGCCTGGAGGCGGTCACGCTCGGCCTCGGCCGCCGAGACGATCGTCCGAGCCTTCTGCTCGGCCTCGCGCACGAGCGCGTCGGCCGCCTGCCTGGCCTCGGCGCCGATCGCCGCCGCGCGCTGCCGCGCCTCTCCGACGATCACCTCCGCCCGCCGCGAGGCGGCGTCCAGGATCTGCTGCGACTCCGGCCGCGGGACCGCAGCGACGCCGTCTCCGGCGCCGGCCGCGGACTGCTCGTCGAGGCCGCCGGACGGGACCTGACCTGCCCGCAGCCTGCGCGCCCTGCGCACCCGTCGAACGGCGATGACCGACGATTCGCCGACGACGAGGACGGCGACCACGACCGCGATCGCGAAGACGAGCTCGATCACGACGTCACCGGATGCGCGCGGATCTCAACAGGTCGCCAGGCAGCAGTCACGATCGCTCACCTCGGAGAAGAGGACGTCAGGGACGCGGGCGAGGAGCCTCTGCCCCACTCCCCGACCGGGAGTCGAGGCTCCTGACCTTCAGCGTCTCTTCGAGCGCCTCGACCAGGGGCTCCTGGCCGTCGGCGGACGGAGGCGCGGACGCGACCGGCTCGGCGGGAGCGGGCGCTGCTTCCGGTGCTTTCTCCGCCTCGGGCCGGAGCTGGTGGAGCGCCTGCGTCAGGAAGCTCTCGAGGCCGCTCTGCACGTCGTTGGCGAGGCGGCGCAGGCGCAGCAGCTCGCGTTCGGTGTCCGCACGGTCACGCTCGATCGCCTCGGCGTGCGCCGTGCGCCGGTCGACCTCGGTCCGGCTCTTGCGGAGAGCCAGATCGGCCTCCCGCCTCGCCGCCTCCCTGATCGTGGTCGCATGGCTCATCGCCGCGAGCAACGTCTTGCCGATCAGCTGCTCGCGGTTCCGGTGGCGGGCGACTTCCTGCTCCAGCCGCTCGACCGTCTCGCGCAGGCTGGCCGATTCGCGCTCCAGCTCCGCCTGCCTCGCCGTGAGCTCGCCGATGAGAGCGTCCGTCGCCGTCCGGCCGTAGCCATGAAACGCCCGCGGAAGCCGCACAGCCGCGCGCTCGCTCGGCGCCGCCTGGCCCTGCGGCTCGGTCGTCCTCATCGGCGGCGAGTTCGTCACTGGACGCTCTGATCGTAGGTCAGAGCCGACCGCTTCACAACCACCCCGGACGAAAGTCTTCGGGCGCTGCGGACCTACGGGTCGAGCTCGGGGATCCGTGCCGCCAGATGGCCGACGACGGCGAGCAACCCGAGCGCGAGAACGAGGACGGCGCACCCGAGAGCGACCAGCATGATCAGCCATATCGACACGTCCGGCCTCCGACTCGAGCACCGCCGTCAAAACCCAGACGAAAGTCTAGGTCACGCGCTCCGGCGCATTCAACGACGCGCGCCGACGCCCGTCCGGGCGGCGTCGGTCAGAGCGGCGGCGGCGAGGATCTCGTCCTCGGAGATGGGCGGCGGGGCGCCCGTGGTCACGCTGGCGTAGAAGCGGCCGATCAGCGTCCGCAGGCCCGGATAGGCGACCTCGAGGCCGGCGGCCCGCCGTGCGCCGTTCGCCGCCGTGCCGGCCAGGAGCCGCGCCCCGAGCGCGAACGGCCGCAGCGCCTTCCCGGCCCTGGTCGGCGGCACACGATCGAGGATCGAGAAGCCGTGAAAGAGGTCGGCTGCCGCCGACGCGCGCGTGCCGGTGACGCGGAGCTCGTTGCGCGGCGGACGCCCGCGAAGCGTGATGAACGCCTCGAGCCACGTCGGCCCCCGGCGACCCACGAGCGCCAGGTCCTCCTGGCCTTCGTGAACCTCGAACTCGTCGGGGTCGAACCCGGGGGCGAACCGGTGGAAGAGCGACGCGGCATGCGGCACGATCTCGCGCAGCAGGCCCTGCCGCTCCGCGGGAGCCCATCCGGCACCGCCGGCGGAGGCGGTCACGTACTCGACGCGGACGAGCTCGCCCAGCTCTCCTCGCCGGGCCTGGATGCGCTCGACGCCGCGCTGGAACGGGAGCTGGTGGACCGGGTTGACGTTCAGCCGCCTGCCGCGCGCGGCGGCGAGAACCGCTTCCACCTCCGCCGGCGAGTCGGCGAGCGGCTTCTCGACGAGCACGTGGCACCCGCGGTCGAGGGCCTCGTGCACCAGCTGCGCGTGCGTGCCCGGCGGGGTGCAGACGTGAACGACGTCGACCTCGCACTGCTCGAGGCAGGCGGCGAGCTCCTCGAAGACGCGGCAGCCCTGCCCGGCCTGCGCGGCCACCCCCTCGGCGGCCCGGCGGTCGACGTCGACGACGGCGGCCGGCTCGATCCCCAGGCGCCGCACGGCCTGCACGTGCCAGCGGCCCATGACGCCGGCGCCGACGACGGCAGCGCGAGGCACCGTCTACCGGCTCATCGGTCGTCCGTCGTGACCGCGAGCTCCGCCGGCTCGACGGCCACGCGGGCGCCGTCGCGCGCGAGCGACGCGTCCACCGCCTCGACGATTCGCACCACGTCGAAGCCGAGCCGGCTGCTCGACCGCGGCACGGCCGGCGTCCGGATGCACGCGGCGAAGTCGGCCATCTCCGCGAACAGCGGCTCGACCACCTCGACGCGAGGGACGAGGATGTCGCCCGTGCGATAGGTGAGCGTGAACTCGCCGAAGCTCTCCGGGTCGGGCAGCGACGCGCCGGAGTCGTAGACCCGGACCGGCTCGCTGCTGGTGTCGTCGTACACGACCATCTTCCGCGAGCCGACGATCGTCGTCCGGCGCAGCTTGCTCGGCGCGAGCCACGCCAGCTCCACGTGCGCGATCGTCCCGGACGGGAACTCCAGGTTGATGAAGGCGACGTCGGGCGTGTCGGGGATGACACAGCCCCGGCTCATCGCGGCGACGTGCGACGGAGTCTCGTCGAGCCAGTAGCGCAGGATCGAGAAGTCGTGCGGCCCCAGGTCCCAGATCACGCTCACGTCGGGCTGGTGCAGGCCGAGGTTCACCCGGCTCGTCGAGATGAAGAAGATGTCGCCGAGCTCGCCCGAGCGGATCAGGTCTCGGATCGCGTTCACCGAGGTGCTGTACAGGAACGTGTGGCCGGGCATCAGCACCCGGCGCCGCTCCTCGGCGAGACGGATCAGCGCCAGCGCCTCGTCGACCGAGGCTGCCAGCGGCTTCTCGACGAAGACGTGCTTGCCGGCCGCCAGCGCCGCGGTCGCCAGCTCGGAGTGGGTCGAGACCGGGGTGGCGATGACGATCGCCTCGAGCGTCGGGTCGGCCAGCAGCTCCTCGAACCGGGTCGTCCGCCGAATCCCGGGGTAGCGCCGCCGGACGAGGTCGAGGCGCTCGCGCCGCAGGTCGCACACGTAGGCGAGCTCGACGTCGGGCAGCTCGAACAGGTTGCGGACGAGGTTCGGACCCCAGTAGCCGAGGCCGACGACGCCGAGCCGGATCGGGATCCGCCACGGGGGCGGCAGCGACGGCTCGTTGCCGTCGAACGCGGTCACGTCGTCGCCGTCCTTCCGCGCAGGACCTCGAGCGGCGTCCGGCACAGCAGCCAGAGGTCGAGCCCGAGCGACCAGCCGCGGACGTACCCGGCGTCGATGTCGAGCGCCTCGCCGAACGTCGAATGCGCGCGCGCCGTGACCTGCCACAGCCCGGTCATCCCGGGTCGCATCAGGAAGCGCTCGAAGTGGTGCGGCGCGAAGTTCTCCAGCTCGTAGGCGATGCACGGCCGCGGCCCGACGAGCGCCATGTCGCCGCGGACGACGTTCAGGAGCTGCGGCAGCTCGTCGAGGCTGGTCTTCCGCAGCCAGCGGCCGAACGGCGTGATCGCGTCGCCGCGGTCGAGCTTGTACAGGCCGTTTCCCGTCGGCGCCGCGTGCTTGTCCATCGTCTGCCGGATGTAGGCGCGGTGCACCTCGGGATCGGTGTCAGTTCGCATCGTCCGGAACTTGAGGACGGTGAACGGCCGCATGTCGAGCCCGACCCGCTGCTGCTTGAACAGGATCGGGCCGCGGGAGTCGAGCTTGATCCGGAGCGCGATGTACAGGAGCAGCGGCGCGAGCAGGACGAGCAGCGTCGAGGCGATGCAGAGGTCGAGCGTGCGCTTGATCATCCGCGAGGACCTCGACGGCCGCCGCGGCGGCAGCCCCAGCAGCGGCAACGCCTCGATCGTCCGGATCTCGGCGTTCGGGCCGACCAGCTCGAAGAGCCGCGGGACGATGTCGATCTGGACGTCGAGCTCGCTCAGGCCGCGGGCGACGTCCACGACCCGCTCGTGCGAGTCGCGCGAGAAGGCGATCACCACTCGGTCGACCTCGAGGGCCTGTACGAGCTCGGGCAGCTCCTCGAGCGTCCCGAGCATCCCTGCCTCCTCGACGTCCTCCGCAAGCGGCCGCGGCTCGGCGTCGACGAAGCCGAGCAGCCGGATGCCGTATTCCTCGTGCTGTCGCAGCTTGCGCCCGACGAGCTGTCCGACCTCGCCCGCGCCGACGACGATCGTGTTCTGCAGGTACCGGGTGCTCCGCCGGCTCAGCGTTCGCGCCACCGATCGCGACACCGGCAGCAAGACGATCGCCGCCAGCCAGAAGAAGAGCAGCTTCTCGACCGGCGGATGCGTGATGCCCGTGGCCCAGGCGCCGGCGTAGAGCAGCCAGACGGCGACCGTGCAGAGATGGAAGACGCCGACGAAGTCGTCGACGGTCGAATGGTTCGTCCGCTCGTCGTCGCGGTCGTAGAGCCCGTAGATCTTCGCCAGGACGACGAACACGGGGATGCTCAGCCCGAAGAAGAGCGACTCGATGCGCAGGTCGATCGGCCGGTCGCCGCGAAGCCGGATCAGCCCCTCTCCGACGAGGAACGCGGCGGCGAGCCCGACCACGTCCGCCGTGAGCAGCGCCCGGCGGACGAGCCAGCCCCGCGAGCGCCGCCGGCCCGCGCCGGCAGCCGCCCGCGCGGCGAGGCGGGCTTCCGAGCTCGCCGGCGCCGGCGAAGCCTCGCTCGGCGCAACGCTCTGGACGTCGTGTGTCTGCACCTTCGTCTGGCTCCACCTCGGCGCTGTCGACGGCCGGCAGAGGCGAAGGCTGCTGCGCCGTCTCCGACCCCCCCGAGCGTAGGCGCTGGGTCCCTTCGGCTTGTAGACCAGACCTGAAAGACTTGACGCCTTGCGGGTACCTAGCCCTTTGGGGGTGCGGCGCCCGCCGGCGCTATCGGCGCGCGTGCGCGGGCCGCGGCAAGCGGCGGTACACGGCGCGCAGCCTCGGACGGACGAGCCGCCGGTATCCGTACGTGAACAGGGGCAGCGTCCCGAAGGAGTACGCGTGGACCTGGACGACCGGGTGCGCCTCGCGCGTGAACTTGCGCTTCCAGGGGTCCTCGCTGCCGAGCAGCTCCAGCGCGTCGAGGCCGAGCTCGAAGCAGCGCTCGATCTCGGCCAGCAGGAGCAGCATTCCCGGCGCGAAGCGGGCGTAGGCAGGGTCGTAACCGCCCTTCAGCCCCCACACTCGGCCTCCGTCGAGCAGGTTCAGGTTGAACGCGGCCGGCCGGTCGCCGAACGAGAGACGCGACAGGCGGAGCTTGCCGAGCGCCGCGAAGCGGGCCGCGACGTCGCGGTAGAACGTGGTCGTCGCGGCGGAATCGAGGATCGCAGTCCCTCGCCTCGTCTTCCAGTGGCTCCCCTCGATCGCGAAGCCGTCCGACAGCTCGCGCTCGAGGTCCTCCGGCTCCACGAGCGCGGCGATCTCGACGTCGGGGACTCCGGCAAGCAGCCGCCGCAGGCGTCGAAAGTCGCGTCGCGCGTTGCCGCTCAGCTGCGCCATGTACTCCGCCAGGCTGCCGCTCGTGCGCACGACCGGCGAGCCCCCCTTCTCCTCGACGTAGGCCCACCGGCTCCCCCGGCCGAGCGTGTCGAGCAGCTGACCCGTCGCCGGAACGTCCCGGAAGACGGGCGCCAGCGACAGCGAGCCCCACTCGTCGAGGATGCCCTGCATCAGGACCGCCAGCGCCTGCGGGCTCCGGGCCAGCGGTCCGACGAACGGGGTGTGCTCGTTCGCCAGCGGCCGCAGGCGGTGTCCGCGGACCTGCAGCGGAAAGACCGCGGCGAGCTCGTCGCCGTCCCAGAGCACGTACACCTGGAGCCGCCCGCGCCCGAACGCGGCCCACCACGCCGCGAACCAGGCATGACGCAGGAAGGGCAGGCCGTGGCCGTCCGCCAGGCGCTCCCATTCCGGCGCCAGCTCGTCTAACCGTATCTGGCTCCCGATCCGCTCGATCCGCGTCGGCGCCTGCCGCGAGGGGCGGACCAGGCGTGGCGTGGACTGTGCGCGAGTGGCGATTCGGCCTCCTGACCTGGGTGGAGGAGGCGACCTTACGCAGCCGGCGCACGGACTTCAACGACGACCTCCATCCGCCCGACCGCCGTCCGCCTGCTGCCCCCGGTCAAGTCGAGGGAAAGCCTCTACCTCCAGGGGGGCGGGCATCCCGCCCTTCCGTCCGTGGTGAACGGACGCCAGGCCGTTGAGACTTCAGGGACAGCAGGTGGAGAGGCGGGGGAGAGCGCAGACAACGTGGGAGAGCACGAGCTAGACGCTGACCTGATTCGACGCGCCCAGGCGACGGGCGAGCCGACGCTGGAGAGCGGCAACCCGATCGGGACCGCCGTGCTCGGCGGCGGGCCGGCCGGCCTGACCGCGGCACATGTCCTCGGCCTCCGCGGCGCCCAGGCAGCCGTGTTCGAGGCCGACGGCACGGTCGGCGGGATCGCCAAGACGATCGAGTTCAAGGGATACCGCTTCGATCTCGGCGGCCACCGGTTCTTCACGAAGCTGAAGCCGATCGAGCGCCTGTGGGAAGAGGTGCTCGGCGAGGAGTTCCTCACGCGGCCGCGCCTCTCGCGGATCTACTTCAACGGCAAGTTCCTGGCGTACCCGCTGCAGGCGAAGGACGTCATCGCCCGGCTGGGGCTGGTCGAGTCCTTCCTGTGCGCGCTCTCGTACCTCTGGAGCCTGCGGCGGCGCGGCCGGAAGGCCGAGACCTTCGAGGAGTGGGTGACGGTCCGGTTCGGAAAGCGCCTCTACAACGCGTTCTTCCGCTCGTACACCGAGAAGGTCTGGGGCGTTCCGGGCTCGGAGATCCGCTCCGCCTGGGCCGTCCAGCGGATCAAGGACTTCTCGCTCGTCAAGGCGGTGCTCGCGATCCTGGGACTCCAGCGGAAGCAGGTGACGACGCTGATCGAGGAGTTCCGCTATCCGCGGCTCGGCCCGGGCCAGATGTGGGAGACGTTCCAGGCTCGCGTGGAGGGCCGGGGGATCCCGGTGCACCTCAACCACCGCGTGGTCTCGCTCAACCGCTCGGGCGCGCGGATCACGAGCGTGATCGTGGCGACGAACAGCCACCTGACCGAGTACCCGGTCGAGTCGGTGATCTCGAGCCTGCCGCTGAGCGAGCTGGTGAAGCGGATGAGCCCGGCGCCGCCCGCCGAGGTGCTCGCCGCGGCCGACCGGCTCCGCTACCGGGAGCTGTGCCTGGTCGCGCTGATGCTCGACCAGGAGGAGCCGTTCCCCGACAACTGGATCTACCTGCACGACCCGGGCACCCGCGCGGGACGCGTGCAGAACTTCGCGGCGTGGAGTCGCGCGATGGTCCCGGACGGCACGAGCTGCCTCGGCGTCGAGTACTTCTGCTTCGAGGGCGACGACATCTGGGAGATGCCCGGCCCGGAAACGGTCCGGCTCGCCACGGACGAGCTCGCCCGGATCGGCCTGATCGACCCGGAGAAGGTGATCGACGGCGTCAAGGTGCGCGTCCCGAAGGCGTATCCGATGTACGACTCGGCCTACGAAGAGGCCGTGGCGGTGATTCGCGAGTACGTCTCGGGCTTCGAGAACCTGCAGACCTGCGGCCGCAACGGGCTGCACCGCTACAACAACCAGGACCATTCGATGTGGACGGCGATCCTCGCGGCGCTCAACGTCGCCGACGGCGCGTCCTACGACGTCTGGTCGGTGAACACCGAGGCGGAATACCACGAGGAAGGCGAGGTCGTCGATTCCCTCCTCGACGCCGAGCTTGTCGGCTGAGCCGTCGGTCTCGGTCGTTATCGGCTCTATCGCCTCGGCGGAGTCGCTGGCTGCGTGCCTCGACGCGCTGGCGCCGCAGCGGCAGAACGTCGAGGTGATCGTGGTCGAGGCCGTGGCGGCCCCGCCCGAGCTGCGGGAGCGCTACGACTGGGCCCGGTTCGTCGCGCGGCCCGGCTGCCTGGTTCCCGAGCTCTGGCGCGACGGCGTCGACCTCTCGTCGGGAGAGATCGTGGCGTTGACGATCTCGCCGATGGTGCCCGCGCCCGACTGGATCGAGTCGATCCGGCTCGAGCACCGCGAGCACGATGCCGTCGGCGGCGCGATCGACCCCGGCCGGGGCCTGCGCGCCAGCGACTGGGCCGAGTACTTCTGCCGGTACGCCCGGGAGATGCGCCCTTTTCCCGCTCGCGAGAAGGCCGACATCGCAGGTGACAACGCGGCGTACAAGCGGGCTCACCTCGTCCGCTGGCGCGGCGAGTACGACGACGGCTTCTGGGAGCCCGAGTTCCACCGGCTGCTGAAGCGCGACGGCATCCCGCTCTGGCACACGTCCGCGGTCGTCGTCTTCCAGGGCCGCTCGGCCGGCGCGGCGGCCTTCGTCCGACAGCGGCTGAAGCACGGTTGGAAGTACGGTCATCAGCGGGGCGCGCGGTTCAGCCGCGCGCGCAACCTGGTCGGCGTGGTGGCGTCGCCGCTCGTCCCGTTCGTGATGACGGCCCGGGTGCTCCGCGAGGTCTTCGCCCGCGGGCGCTACCGCGCGCGGGCGGTCGCGGTCCTGCCGCTCATCTTCGGCTTCGAGGTCGTGTGGGCGGCCGCCGAGGCGGCGGGTCACTTCGACACGCTGCGGAGGTAGGCGTGGCCGAGTTGTCCGTCGTGATCGCGTCGGTGAACGGCCTCCCCTACGTCGAGCACTGCCTCGCCTCGCTCGCCGAGCATGCGCCGGACGCCGAGGTGATCGTCGCGGACTCGACGGATGCGCCGACGCGGACCGCGCTGGCCGAGCGCTGGCCGAAGGTGAAGCTGCTCGAGTTCGACCGCCCCCGGACGATCCCCGAGCTGCGCGCGGCGGGCATCTTCGCCGCCACCGCGCCCTACGTGGCGGTGATCGAGGACCACTGCGTGATCACCAACGGCTGGGCGCACCACCTCGTCGGGGCGCACCGGCGAGGCGAGTCGGTGGTCGGCGGGCCCGTCCGGAACGCCGCTCCGCGGATCCGGGACTGGGCCGCCTTCCTGTTCGAGTACAGCGGGCACATGGCGCCGTCGAAGGCCGGGCCGACGGATGATCTGACCGGCATGAACGTCTCCTACGACGCGCGCGCGATCGGCGAGATCGAGGATCTTCTGCGGCAGGGGAAGTGGGAAGGCTGGCTGCACCGCCGCCTGGTCGAGCGCGGCGTCGCGCTCTACCGCGACGCCGACGCGGTCATCGACCACGCGAAGGACTTCGGGATCCGCGAGTTCTGCTCGCAGCGCTTCCACTACGCCCGCGCGCACGCGGCGATGCGAAACGCCGAGCTCGGGCCGGCCAAGCGCGCGCTGTACGTCCTCGGCTCGCCGCTGATCCCGCCACTCCTCCTCTGGCGCATCGGCCGGAACGTCTTCCGGCGGCGAAGCCACCGCCGCGAGTTCCTGCTCGCCCTCCCGCTCCTCGTCCTCTACTGCGTCGTCACCGCCGTCGGCGAGGCGCCGGGCTACGCGCTCGGCGACCGCGGCAGCCTGCTGAAGGTGCGCTGATGAGGATCGGCGTCGACGCGACCAGCTGGACGAACCGCCGGGGGTTCGGCCGCTTCACGCGGAACGTCGTCCCGCGCCTGGTCGAGCAGCACCCGGATGCGGAGTACGTCCTGTACGTCGACGAGGAGACGAGGCGGGAGGCCTCGCTTCCGCCGGGAGCGCGGCAGCGCCCCGTGCGGCTCTCGGAAGCGCCCACCCGGGCGGCGGCCGCCGGCTCGAGCAGGAGCCTTCGCGACCTCCTGCGGCTCGGCGCCGCGGCTCGGGCCGAACGGCTGGACGCCTTTCTCTTTCCATCCGTCTACACGTTCTTCCCCGTGATCGGGGTGCCGACGGTGGTCGGGATCCACGACGCGATCACGCACGAGCTGCCCGGCCTGACCCTGGCCTCGCGCCGCGACCGGCTGGCCTGGCGCGCCAAGGAGACGTTCGCACTCCGGACGGCCGCGGCGATCTTCACGGTCTCGGAGGCGTCGCGCACCGCGCTCGCAGAGCGCTTCGGCCTCCGCCCGGAGAAGGTGCAGGTCGTCCCGGAGGCGCCCGACGAGGTCTTCTTCCCCCGCTCGCAGGACGCGGTCGAGGCGACGCGGCGAGACGTCGGCCTCGCTCCCGGCGAGCCGTACTTCGCCTTCGCGGGCGGGATCAGCCCGCACAAGAACGTCGAGACCCTGCTCCGCGCGTACGCCACGCTCGCGTCGAGCCGGGATGGTGTGCCGCGGCTCGTCGTGGTCGGCGACCTCGAGGCCGACCCGTACCTCTCGTCGACGCGCTCGGTCCGGGCGCTGATCGCCTCGCTCGGCCTCGAGCCGTCCGTGCTGCTGCCCGGCTACGTCGAGGACGAGACCCTCGCCGCCCTGTACAGCGGCGCGGCCGCGGTCGTGATCCCCTCGCTGGCGGAAGGCTTCGGGCTGCCGGCGATCGAGGGCGCCGCCTGCGGCGCACCGATGGTGCTCAGCGACCTGCCTGCCCACCGCGAGACGATGGACGGAGCAGCCGTGTTCTTCCCGCCGAGGGACGCGTCGACGCTGGCGGCCGCCCTCGCGGCCGTGCTCGACGATCCGGAGCACACCCGCCGCGTCGCGGAGCGAGGCAGAGAGCGCGCCCAGGGGCGCTCGTGGGATGCGGCGGTCGAGCCACTCCGCGAGCTCGTGGTCGCGGCGGCAGGCGCCGGGAGCCCACGCGCAGGTCGCCGTCGGGTGCTTGCGGAGACGGGACGATGAAGACGGTCATCCTGGCGGGCGGACAGGGGACGCGGCTCGCCGAGGAGACCGACGTCGTCCCGAAGCCGATGGTCGAGATCGGCGGCTCGCCGATCCTCTGGCACATCATGAAGATCTACCAGGCGGCCGGCTTTCGGGAGTTCGTGATCGCGCTGGGGTACCGGGCCGAGGTGGTGAAGCACTACTTCCTCAACTACCACCATCTCAAGAACGACCTCACGATCGGTGGGGACGGCACCCTCGAGGTGCACGACGGAGCGCGCGACGACTGGCGTGTCCACCTGATCGACACGGGCGCGGACACGCAGACCGGCGGACGCATCAAGCGGCTCGCGCCGCTGCTGCGCGACGGCACCTTCATGCTCACGTACGGAGACGGTGTGGCCGACATCTCGTGCTCGGACCTGCTCGCGTTCCACCGCGCGCACGGAAAGCTCGCGACGGTGACGGCGGTCAGGCCGCCGGCCCGGTTCGGCGGGATCGAGTTCGACGGCGATCGCGTCGCCCGGTTCACCGAGAAGCCGCAGATCGGAGAGGGCTGGGTCAACGGGGGCTTCTTCGTCCTCGAGCCCCAGGCGCTCGACTACGTCGACGGCGACGACACGCTCTGGGAACGCGAGCCGCTCGAGCGCCTCGCGGAGGAGGGTCAGCTCATGGCCTACCGGCACGACGGGTTCTGGCAGCCGATGGACACGCTGCGCGACGTGCGGTATCTCCGCGAGGTGTGGGAGAGCGGAAACGCGCCCTGGAAGGTGTGGGATGAGGCCCACCGGAGCCCTTGACCTCAGGCGCAGGCGCCGCGAGCCGCCGCCTGCGGATGCCGGAACGCTCTTCGATCGCCGTGCGCAGGTCTACGACGGCCGCTACGACGAGGTCTCCGCCGACGGCTACGCGCTTCGGAGCCGCCTCAGGGCGGTCCTCGACTCCGCCGGCGACGGGCCCGGCGACGCGCTCGACGCCGGGATGGGCGGCGGGCGGCTCGCGGCCGAGCTCGCCGGCCGCGGCTGGACCGTGAGCGGCGTCGACGCCGCCGATCGAATGGTCGAGCTGGCACGCCGACGCCTCCCGAGCGCACGTGGCCGCATGCACCGGGCGCTGATCGAGTCGCTCCCGTTTCCGGACGAGAGCTTCGACCTCGTCACCGCGACCGGCGTGCTCGAGTACTCGACCGTCGACGCTTCGCTGCGCGAGCTCAGACGCGTGCTCCGGGGCGGCGGCCGCCTGGTCGTCAGCTATCCGAACCCGGAGGCGATCTACGCGTTCTGGAAGACGCGCGTCTGGTATCCCGGCGCCCGCACCGCGAAGCGGATGCTCGGGTGGAAGCCGCACTCCTTCAAGACGGGCGGCGGCCGGTTCGTGCCACGTGAGTTCGAGGAGCTCTTGACGCAGGTCGGCCTTGCCCCTGCGGGCTTCGTCTACAACGCGTACATGCCGCTGCCGACGCCGCTCGAGCTCCTGCTGCCGCGCGCCGGCGCAGCGCTGGGCGAACGGCTCGAGACGCGTCGGCCCCAGTGGGGTCGCCGGCTCGCCGGGCAGGTGGTCTACGTCGCTCGCAAGGAGGAGCGGTGAGGATCGGGATCAACGCACGGCGGCTCGAGGGCCAACCGCTCGGAGTCGCCCGCTACATCGAGTACCTGCTCCGCCACTGGTCGCAGATGCTCGGCGACGACGAGCGCGCGTCCCTGTACGTGCGCGAGCCGCTTCCGGACGAGCGCGTGCCGAGCGACGACCGCTACTCGGTCGAGGTCGTCACGCCCAGGCTGAGCGGGTTCGCGTGGGAGAACCTTCGGCTGCCGCTCGCGATCCGCGACGTGGACGTCTTCTTCGGGCCGAGCTATTCGCTGCCGCTCCCCTACCGCGGGCGGACGGTCGTCGCCATCCACAGCGTGAACGAGGTCCAGAAGGGGGCCCATCAGTGGTGGTATCCCTGGACCTACCCTCGCCTCTACCGCGCGAGCGCACGGAAGGCAGACCGGGTGATCGTCCCGTCCCAGTCGGTCAAGCGCGATCTGCAGGAGGCCTACGAGATCGGCGACGATCGGATCGTCGTCGTCCCCCAGGGAGTCGACGGCGACTTCTGCCGCGTCGAGGACGAGGAGCTGCTGGCGCGCACTCGGGTCGAGCAGCTGGGCGAGGACCGGCCGTACGTCGTCTTCGTCGGCAAGCTCTCCCTGCGCCGGAACATCCCGATGCTCATGCGCGCGTTCGCGCGGGCCGTCGGGCGCGGGCGGGAGCTCCCGCACAAGCTGCTCCTGTTCGGCCCCAACCACCAGGGGGTGCCGATCGCCGAGCTGGCGGAGGAGCTCGGGATCGGAGACCGGGTGATCCAGACCGACGGCGTCCTGAAGGATCACCACGACCTGACGAGGATCTACAGCGCCGCCGACGCCTACGTCAGCGCCTCCGAGTACGAGGGGTTCTCGATGACGGCGGTCGAGGCGATGGCGTGCGGGACACCGGTCGTCGGCGTCGCGCGTGCGGCCTTCGGCGAGATCGTCGACGGAGCCGGGCATCTCGTCGACGAGCCGTCCGTCGAAGGACTCGCCGAGGCGCTTCACGACGTGCTGACAGATCCCGAGCTGCGCCGGACGATGCAGGCACGGGGCATCGAGCGCGCGGCACGCTTCCGCTGGGAGGACGTCGCCCGCGACACTCTTGACGTCCTTCGCGAGGTGTCGAGCGAGTGAGCCGCTCTCCCGACGGCGGCTGGGCCGCACGGCGCGTGCTCGTCACCGGCGCGACCGGCATGGTCGGCTCGTGGCTGGTCAAGGAGCTCCTCTCCTGCGGCGCAACCGTGGTCGTGCTCATCCGCGACGCAGATCCCCAATCGGAGCTCCTCCGCAGCGGCGACATCGCCCGGACGGTCGTCGTCAACGGCGAGCTCGAGGACCCGCGCGCGGTGGAACGCGCGATCAACGAGCACGAGACGGACACGGTCTTCCACCTCGGCGCCCAGACGATCGTCGGCGTCGCGCACCGGGACCCGCTCTCGACGTGGGAGTCGAACGTCCGCGGCACCTACAACCTGCTCGAGGCGGTTCGCCGGCACCGCGACCTGGTGCGGGCCGTCGTCGTCGCCTCGAGCGACAAGGCCTACGGCGAGAGCGACGAGCTGCCCTACACCGAGGAGATGCCGCTCGCAGGACGGCGCCCCTACGAGGTCTCGAAGGTGTGCGCGGAGCTGCTCGCGAGCTCGTACCACCACACCTACGCGCTGCCGATCGCATTGGCGCGCTGCGCCAACATCTACGGCGGCGGCGATCTCAACTGGAGCCGCATCGTCCCGGGGACGATTCGCGCGCTGCACCGGGCCGAGCGCCCGGTGCTGCGGAGCGACGGCACCTACCTCCGCGACTACATGTACGTGAAGGATGCGGCGCGGTCCTACGTCGTGCTCGCGGAGGCGCTCGACGACCCGGCCGTTCACGGCGAGGCGTTCAACTTCAGCGCGGATGCGACGTTCACCGTGCGCGAGATCGTGGCGAAGATCGCCGAGCTGATGGATCGCAGGGACCTGGAGCCCGAGATCCTCTCCACCGCCGTCGGCGAGATCCACGACCAGACGCTCGACGCCGCGAAGGCCCGGCGCGTCCTCGGCTGGGCGCCCTCCTTCGACGTCGCCGACGGGCTCACCGAGACGATCGATTGGTACCGTGGCTTCCTCGGCTGACACCGCCGCGCCTCGCCGCGTGCTCGTCACGGGCGCGTCCGGCTTCGTCGGGTCACACCTGGTTCGGGCCCTCGTGCGGCGAGGCGATCAGGTGGTTGCGCTCGTCCGCCCGACCGCCTCGCTGTGGCGGCTTCGCGACGTCCTCGACGACATCGAGCTGGTCGAGGCGGACTTGACCGAGCTCGCGCCTTCGACACCCTCGCTGCGCGGCGTACGGGTCATCCACCATCTCGCCGCCGCGGGCGTCGACTCGCGCGGCTCGGATGCCTCCCAGGTCGTCGGGGCGAACGTCGTCGGCACGCTCCGCCTGCTCGAGGCCGCACGCGCCGTCGGCGTCGATCGGTTCGTCTACTGCGGGTCGTGCTTCGAGTACGGGGCGGGAAGCCGCCTGAGCGAGGACGCCCCACTCCGGCCGCGCTCGCCGTACGCAGCGTCGAAGTCGGCCGGCTGGCTGCTCGCCGAGGCCGCGGCGACCGAGGGCTTGCCGCTCGTGACCCTGAGGCTGTTCACCGTCTACGGGCCGTTCGAGGCCGCGTATCGGCTGGTGCCGAGCTGCGTCCTGAGCGCGATCGAGGGCAAGCCGATCGAGATCACCAGGGGAGACCAACTCCGCGATTTCGTCTTCGTCGACGACGCGATCGAGGCCTTCGTCGCCGCCTCGGAGACCACCGGCGTCGTCGGGACCACGATCAACGTCTGTTCCGGCGTCGAGACGCGCGTCCGCGACCTCGCCGCCGCCGTGGCGACGCTGGCGCGAAGCGACGCGGGCGTGGCGGTCGGCTCGCTGCCGCCGCGCAAGGGGGAGGCGGACGTCCTGTCGGGCGACCCGACACGCGCCCGGCGCCTCCTCGGCTTCAGCACTCGGACGCCGCTGGAAGAGGGGCTGGAGCGGTCGCTCGCCTGGTTCCGGGAACACCGCGCGCTCTACCAGCAGACGGCGGTGGCGGCGTCGTGAGCCCTGTGCCTGTTTCCCCGCAACGTCGAGGTTCCGCATGCGGTTGAACGGGTCGCGCGTCCTGGTCGTCGGCGGCAGCGGGTTCGTCGGCACGACGTTGCTACGCCTCCTCGAGGAGCAGGGCGCCGAGGTCGTCGGGACCTACTATTCCCGCCCGGCGGCAGGGCTGCGTCCCCTCGACCTCGCGGGAAACGGCGCCGTCGCACCGTTGCTCGAGCAGGTGCACCCTGATGTCGTGTTCCTGGCCGGCGGCTACGCGGGCATCGATCGAGCCGAGCAGGACCCCGCGCGCGCGCAGGCCGTGAACGCGGAAGGGGCGAGGACGATCGCCGAGGCGAGCACAGCAGTCGGAGCGCGCCTCGTCTTCTACTCGACCGACCACGTCTTCGACGGCTCGAGCGGCCCGTACGGGGAAGAGGACGCTCCGGCGCCGCTGAGCGTCTACGGCCGTACGAAGGTCGCGGCCGAGGCGGCGATCCGCAGCACGCTCGACGACCACCTGATCATCCGCACGGCCTCCGTCTACGGCTGGGACGCGACCTCGCCGAACTTCGCGATGCAGGTCTGGCAGCGGCTCGGCGACGGCGAGGAGCTGCGCGCCCCGTCGGACCAGCTCACGACGCCGACGCTGGTCGACTACCTCGCCGCCGTCAGCCTCCAGCTCGTCGAGAAGGACGTGCGCGGAGTCGTGAACGTCGCCGGGGCCGACCGTCTTTCGCGTGCCGATTTCGCCCGCGTCCTCGCCCGCGCCTTCGCGGTCGACCCGGGCCTCGTCACGGCGGTGCCGACGTCCGAGCTGGGCGAGGTCGCGACCCGACCGCTCGAGGCCGGGCTCCGAACGGACCGGCTCCGCGACGTGCTCGACACGGAGCCGATGCCCCTCGACGAGGCCCTGAAGCGGCTGCGCCGGAAGTGGCGCGCGTCCACCTACGTGGCCGGACGCCCTCAGGCGGCGTCGTCCGAGGCTGACGCGCTGAAGCGCGAGATCCTGGCGAAGGTACGCGACTACCACGCGCTCGCACACGCAAAGCGACCCTTCGTCCCCGGGGAGAGCCGGGTGACGTACTCCGGCCGGACGTACGGCGCCGAGGAGCTGGTGAACGTCGTCGATGCCGGGCTCGACTTCTGGCTGACGCTGGGACCGTACGGCGACCTGGTCGAACGCGAGCTCGCGGCCTACGTGGGCTGCCGCGACGCCGCGCTCGTCAACTCGGGCTCGTCTGCGAACCTCGCCGTCGTCATGAGCCTCATGTCCCCGCAGCTGCCGCGCCCCCTGCAGCCGGGAGACGAGGTGATCACCCCGGCCGTGACGTTTCCGACGACGCTCGCGCCGATCGTGCAGTGCGGCCTCGTGCCGGTGTTCGTGGACTGCGAGCTCGGCACGTACAACGTCGATCCGGCACTGCTGGCAGACGCCATCTCGCCGCGGACGCGCGCGCTGTTCATCCCGCATACGCTCGGGAATCCGTTCGCGCTCGACGTCGTCACGGATCTCGTACGCGAGCACGACCTGTTGCTGGTCGAGGACTGCTGCGACGCGCTCGGCGCAACCTGGGAAGGCCGGAAGGTCGGCACCTTCGGCGACCTCGCCTCGCTGAGCTTCTACCCGGCCCATCAGATGACGATGGGCGAGGGCGGCGCCGTGCTCGTCAACCATGCGCGCTACTCGCGGATCGTGCGCTCGATTCGCGACTGGGGCCGAGACTGCTGGTGCGCTCCCGGCGAGAGCAACACCTGCGGGCGGCGGTTCGGTTGGCAGCTCGGCGACCTCCCGCCCGGGTACGACCACAAGTTCGTGTATTCGCACATCGGGTTCAACCTGAAGCCCACCGACCTGCAGGCGGCGATCGGCGCCGCCCAGCTGCAGCGCCTCCCCGGCTTCGTCGAGGCGCGACGCCGCAACTTCCGGATGCTCCACGACGGGCTGGAGCAGTTCGCCGACCGGCTGATCCTGCCAGTGTCCGACCCGCGAGCCGAGCCGTCCTGGTTCGGCTACGCGGTGACGGTTCGTGACGGCGTCTCGCGCCAGTCGCTCGTTCGCTGGCTCGAGACGGGCAACATCGAGACGCGCTCTGTGTTCGGCGGCAACATCCTGCGCCAGCCGGGCTACCGCGACATCGAGCACCGCGTCGCCGGCAGCCTGGAGCGCAGCGACCGGATCATGCGGGACACCTTCTTCGTCGGCGTCCACCCCGGATTGACCGACGAGATGATCGCCTACGTGATCGAGCGCTTCGAGCGCTTCTTCGCCGCGCACTAGCGCGACTCGATCCTTCGTCAGACGCACCTACCGGACTTCACGGTATGGCCGAGGCCGGCCCATCCGACGCGGCGCCTCGGTAAGATCCTGTCTCCTGCTGTCTGCGGCATCAGACGCCCGGGGGGTCTAGAGAGTTGGGGGGACGGCAGCGACAACTCGTGTTCATCAGCGGCGACTTCTCGTCGGGCACGACGTTGCTGTTCACGATGTTCCGACACGTGGAGGGCTGTTGCTGCTTCTACGAGCCGCTGCACGAGCGCCTGCTGAACTGGCTGATCTGGCCGCCGCGCGTCTGGGAAGGCCACGTCCACGCCGAGAACTACGTCAAGGAGTACCGCGGCCTCGACGCCGTGCGACAGCTTTCCCGGCCGGAGTGGGGCTACAGCCGCCTCCACCTCGACGCGGACGCCGACGAGCCTGAGCTCGAGCGATACCTCCGCTACCTGATCGGCTCCGGCTACGGGAAGGCGCCGTGCGTCGTGCTGAAGGAGAACCGGTTCACGTTCCGGCTCGGATGGCTGCGCGCTCACTTTCCCGAAGCGCGCATCGTGAACGTCTGGCGCGACTGCGAGGAGCAGTGGCGGAGCTGGGTGCGGCGCTCGCAGGAATACCGTGGTGTCGAGGACGTGGGCCAGGACTCGGTGGAGTTCAGAGCCTTCCGTCTCCCCGACTGGTGCGACGACCTGAAGAGCACCTATCCCGAGCTCGGCGCCGAGCGCTCGTCGTCCGGCTACGAGCGCTTCTCGAAGCTCTGGCAGCTGAGCCGGGAGCAGCACGAGCGCTTTGCAGACGTATGCGTGAGCCTCGACGAGCTGCGCAACGACTTCGACCGGGCCTGCGAGCGCATCTCCGCAGCCGTCGGATTCGAGCTCGAGCCGACACGGCTTCGTCATCTCGTCTCGCGCGGAGGCGCCGGTCGTTCGGCGACCGGGATCGAAGCTCGAGCTGCTCGGCTGCTGGACCGGGCCGGCGCCCGCTATGCGGCGGCACGGCTCGAGCTGATGCGCCGGCGGGGCAAGCTGGCCGCATGACGGGAGACCAGCCGACCAGCGCTCCGTACCTCGAGCGAGCGGCTCAGAGCCGGGCGCCCCGCCAGAGCGCGTATCGATCGCGCGCCCAGCCGCAGGACTAGCGGGACATCGAGCACCTCGCCGCCGGCAGCCTGGAGCACAGCGACTGGATCACGCGGGACACTCGTTTGTCGGCGTCCATCCCGGATCGGCCGACGAGCTGATCGGCTACGCCGCCGACAGAGCAGACACCGCGACTCGGCGGCCCGGTGTATCCCGTAGCGGCGCCGGAGAGCCCGGCTGGCCGCCTCGTTCAACGCCCGAATCGAGCAGAGATGCTCGAGACGGCAGGCCTCGTCCAGGACGGCTCGTAGCCGAAATCCGACTGACCGTTCGTACTGGGCCGCCCTACACTCCGCCGCCCGTTGCGCGGCGGCGCGGGCGCCGATAATGAGCGCATGGGGCCAATGGAGCATGGCGACGCGATGCACAGAGCGCCTTCTGTGCCGCTGGTTTCGATCGTCGTTCCCATCTGGAACGGCGAGAGGTACCTCCGCGAGAGCCTCGACTCGATCCTCGGGCAGACCTACCCGAACCTCGAGGTGATCGCGGTCGACGACGCGTCGACCGACTCGACGCCGGCAATCCTCGAGTCGTACGCCGACCGGCTCCGAATCGTCCGGCAGCCCGACACCCGCGGGATCTACGGCAACGCGAACGACGGCATCGCGCTTGCCAGCGGAGAGTTCGTCGGGGTCTACCACGCGGACGACGTCTATCTGCCCGAGATGGTGGAGCGGGAGGTCGACTGGCTGCTGGCCCATCCCGACGCCGGCGCCGTCTTTACCTCGGCCGTGTTCATCGACACGGAGGGGCGTGCGATCGGCCGGAAGAACCTGCCTGCCGAGGTTCGCGGCGGGCGAGCCCTCGACTACTCCACCGTCCTGAACACCCTGCTGTCTTACAAGAACGCGTTCCTCGGCTGCCCGACCGCGCTCGTGCGAGCCGAGGTCTACCGCCGCCTGGGCGGCTATCGCGATGCCGAGTTCAAGAACAGCTCCGACATCGAGATGTGGCTGCGGATCGCGAGGAGCTACGAGCTCGGGGTGCTCGAGGACGAGCTGATCTGGTACCGGAAGGGCCAGGGAAGCTCCTCGGAGCGCTACCACCGCCTGCGAACCGACCAGGAGCGCTTCTTCAGGATCATGGATCTCGAGCTCGACGCGCACGGCGGTCGTGCGGTCGCCACCCCCGACGCGCTCGCAGCGTTCGAGGCGCATCGGGCACAGGACACCCTGATGCGCGCCGTCAGCCACTACATCCTCGGCGAGCGCACCGAGGCCGAGGTCGTCCTTCGCCAGGCGCGCCTCCGCACGCTCGCGGCAAGCCCTCGGATCCAGCGTGGCCGGATGCTTGCGCTCGCACTCGGCCTCGGCGTCCTCGTCCGGTTGCCGCGGATCTCGGCGGTTGCTCGGCTGTTCGAACGCCGCTGGCACAACCGCTCTGCCGCCGCCACCCGGTAGCCGTCGCGATGCAGCGGCTCCGGTTCGTGCTGCTCTGCGATGCAGCGGGGCTCGAGCGCTGGCACCTCCGCTGCCTCGAGGAGCTCGAGGACGTCGCCGATCTGGTCGGAGTCGTCGCGGGCGAGAGCGGCTCGGCCCGGTGCTCGCGCCTCCTGCAGAGGTATGCGACACGCGCCTTCGGATCGCCGGCGCCGGTCGAGGGTCGGCTCGAACGGCTGCCGCCTCCCGACGAGGCGGTCGACTTCGTCCTCCGGCTCGGGCGCGTCCCGGTCCCGGCCGGGCTCGCGGGGAGGGGCCGACTCGGCGTCTGGCGCTTCGAGCACGAGGCGGAAAAGAACGAGCTGCCGTTCCTCGCCGAGGTCTACGCCGGAACGGACGTCACCCAGACGGCGCTCGTCGCGACGCGCGACGGTCGCGAGCTCGTGCTCGAGCACGGCGTGTTCCGCATCGACACGCGGTCGTACGCGGCGAGCCGGAGCCGCATCGAGTCGGCGATTGCCGGCTGGCCTGCTCGTGCGTGCCGCCGACTGTCGGTTGTCGGCCTGGACAACGGCTTCAGGGAGCGGGGCCCGAGAGCGCAGGCACCACCACTTCCCCACGGCGCCGGGCTCGTCGGCTTCACCGCGCGGATGGCAACGAGACGTGCCGGGCTCGCCTGGCAGCGATTCTTCCGGCATCCGCAGTGGAATGTCGGCGTGCTCGACCGGCCGGTTGCGTCGCTCCTGCAAACGGGCGTCTACGCCGACGAGGAGGTCGACTGGTACCCACTCGAAGGGACAGCCGGGTTTCTCGCAGATCCGTTCGCGATCGAGCGCGACGGTCGGCTCCGGATCCTGTGCGAGTACTTCGACTACCGCGCGGGCCGGGGCCGGATCCGCGCTCTGGAGTACTCGGCCGGGGGCTTCTCGTCTCGCCCTGCCGACATCCTGTCGCCGTCACGTCACGTCTCCTACCCGTATCTGCTCGACCTCCCCGAAGGGCTCTTCTGCGTCCCCGAGACCGCTACGGCCGGCGAGATCGCCCTCTACCGCTCCGACGACGAGGGGGAGAGCTGGTCGAAGGTGGCCGTGCTCGTGCCGGACGTTCCCGGGGTCGATCCGACCGTGTTTCGCCACGACGACCGTTGGTGGCTGACGTGTACGCGGCTCGGCCCGCAGGAGGACGCCGAGCTGTGGGTCTGGCACGCGAGCGACCTCGCAGGCCCCTGGCTCCCGCATGCGCTCAACCCGGTCAAGACGGACGTCCGCGGCGCGCGTCCCGGCGGCCGGCCGTTCGTGCACGACGGCGTCCTCTACCGGCCTGCCCAGGACTGCTCGCACGCGTATGGCGGCCGGATCGCCCTGCAGCGGGTGACGCGGCTGAGCCCGACCGCGTTCGCCGAGGAGCTCGCAACGACGGTCGAAGGCCCGCGCCAGGGCCGCTACCCCATCGGACCGCACACGCTGACACCCGTCGGCGACGTCGTGCTCGTCGACGGCAGGCGGACCGTCTTCGTGCCGGCCGCCTTCCGCGGCTTTCTCGCCCTGTGGGTGCGAGCACTCTCGCGTCGGCCGCCACGCATGCGTTAGCGACGCCGTCGGGGACGAATCGTGACGCGGCCGGACGACCTTTAGTTCGTAGCCGAAACGGGCATCGGTGTCGAGTGCGGAACGTTTGCCGGCGGGATCGTGGTCCAACGACATGCGGATACCCGATTTCTTCATAGTCGGCGCGCCGAAGGCCGGAACATCGGCGCTCTTCGTGCACCTCGGTGAGCATCCGGAGATCTGCGTCTCGAGCAACAAGGAGCCGCACTTCTTCGGGCGCGACCAGCATCTTCTTGGCCATGAGCGCCGTACCCTCGAGGAGTACCTCGCTCTGTTCGGAGAAGCGGAAGCCGCTGTGCGCGTCGGCGAGGCGTCGACCAACTACCTCTACTCACGAACCGCAGCCGACGAGATCAAGGCCTTTTCCCCCGACGCGTCGATCATCGTGATGCTCCGCGATCCCGTCGCCGTCATGCATGCGTATCACGGCAGCATGGTCGCCGGCGGATTCGAGCCGATTCCGAACTTCGGGGACGCTCTTGTAGCGGAAACGGAGAGGCGCGCCGGCCGAAGCCTGCCGAATCGCCGGGGCATCCGAGAGAGCCTCTACTACCGGGATCTTGCCGACTTCGAGCCTCATCTCAGGCGGTTTCTGGACGTGTTCGGCGCAGACCGCGTGCGCGTGATCCTGTTCGACGACTGGATCTCGGCCTCGGAGGGCGTCTACCGCGACACGCTCTCGTTCCTAGGAGTACGCCCTGACTTCCGTCCCCAGCTCGGGGTCGTGAATCCGAGCAAGCGGGTGCGAAGCGTCCGCCTGCACAACTTTGTGCTCGAGCCGCCTCCGAGAGCGCAGGCGGTTGTGCGGGCCCTCTTGCCCGACTCCGTTCGGCTCCGCCTTCACTATCGCCTGCGTAGCCTCAACGTTCGGGTTGCCCCGCGCAAGGCGATCGATCCAGCGCTCCTCCGCGAGCTCCGTGCCGAGTTCGCACCGAAGGTCGAACGGCTGGGCGATCTCATCGGACGCGACCTCTCTGCGTGGAACCTCGGGCGGCTCGCGGCATCCGAAATCGGTCACGGGGACTAGGAATCGGCTCGACCCGGACGCCGATGCGGCTGACGATGTGGGTCCAGCCGCGCCCCCTAGAACGTGTCGATGTCACCGAACGTGAAGCGGAGTGCGTCGCTCGGGATCTTCGAGCCTAGGTCGAAGCAGGACACGTGGCGCGTTTTCGTCCGGATGAGGCGCGTTTCGAGGTAGCGACAGAGACGCGTCCCCGGCGACACCTGGAAGAGGACACGGTGGGCGCCAAGCTTGCGGGCAATTCGCACGAGCGAGTCGAGCCCCTGATCGAGCTCATCGTCCGAGCCGGCATCCATGTCGCCGACGAGCAACCCCTGGCGCGCTCTCAGCCACACGCGCGCACCGTCGAGATTCAACACGCGGCTCCCCTCGAAGGCCGCCTTGTACTCGAAGAAGGCCGCATCGCGGTCGACGCCCGCATATCCGTCTGCCAACACCGAGCTCGCCAGCGGAGCCCCGGAGTCGACATACGGCTCGATGACCTGCCGGACGTGGCGATCGTATGGGCGTCCCAGACCGGTCCGGCGCGCAACCCGTTCGGCCCAAACCGTTCGAACCGGCACGTTGAACTCGACGAGATCGTCGAGCGGCGTGTAGCCGAGCTTCGACGTCGTGATCTTGAACGCGAGCTCGTTCGAGAACCTGAACACGAACGTCATTCCGGCAGCGGCCGACACCTTGTGCACGAGGTCGATGAGACGAGCGTGCAGACCGCGACCTCGGTGGGCCGGCGCGGTCGCGCAGTCGGCGAGCTGCGTCGCGACCTCGCTGCGATTCCCGTGCCGGATCGGCCACGGCAGCGCGCCCACGACCGCGACAGGACGGCCGTCGTCGGCGAACGCCAGGCATGCAAATGCCTGCCTGCCCTCGCGCTCGTAGCTGTATTTCCGACGAACCCACTCCGGGGTGAAGCCCCTCGGCCCGAAGACCTCGCGCAGTAACGGCGCCATCATCTCGAGATCTCGTCCGCGCAGAACGGCAAGGCGATAGGTCTCGCCGCGGATGGTGTGAGTCGTCTCGACCAGCGGACGAACGTCCGTCATCGCTGGACGCCGCCTCCGAATCCGCGCGGGAGCGACAGCGCAGGCGCGTAGATTCCACGACGGCGCCAGAGGATCGCGGTCAGGATCAGATTCGAGGCGACGAGACCGGCCGAGCTCGCAATTGCGCCGCCGGTCGCCCCGAACGAGGGCACCAGCGCCGCCGCGAGCGTGAGCGTGACCAGTGTCGTCACAGCGAACGTCGCAGTCATGGCGTTCGCGTCGCCGCTCATCATCAACGCCATCGCACCAAGGCCGCAGGCCACATTGACGAGCTGCCCGACCGCAAGGATCCGCAATGCGGTCTCGCCTCCGTCGAAGTCGGAGCCGAAGATCCGTAGCAGAGGCGTCGAGAACACGATCGCGACCAGCGCGATCGGCACCGTGAAGATCAGAATCACCCGCGCCGAGCGGGTCATCAGCCGCTGCAGGTCGTCGTGCCGCTCGAGTGTGAGTAGCTCGACGAACGCGGGCATGATCGCCGGCGTCAGCGCAATTTGCAGGAAGGGCAGCACGCCGGCGACGCGGAACGCGACGTTGTAGATGCCGACATCGCGCGGCTCGCCGAGCGCTCCGAGCAACAGCGTCGGCAGCTGCTGCCCGGCTGTGGACACGAGGCTGAAGACGATCAACGGCCCGAGAGCGCGGGCCCAACGTCCGGTCTGGAAGACGGGCGTCGACGTGCGGGCCTGATCAGGCACGACCCGGCGGAGGAAGGCGATGCCGACGACGAACGCGGCGACGCCGGAAATGTCCGAGGCGAGGACGGCCCAGGACGCGGAGAAGCGGTCGCCGAGCCCGAGGCCGAGCGCACCTGCCGCGAGCAGGAGTGCGGCCGGCATGATCGTCGTCTCCGGTGTGCGGCCCAGAACGACATGGCCGAGGCCCTGCATGACGCCCTGCCTCACGGTCGTTGCGGCCATCAAGAGAACGAGCGGCAGCGCCACAAGCGTCGGGCGGTGCAGGTTTCCCCCGGGCCAGCCGGTGAGCAAGAACACTGCTGCCGCGACACCGCAGACGAGGATCGACGCGACCACGACGACCTGGCTGGCGCGCCGCAGGATCCCGCGGAAGAGCCCCCAAGACGCCTCGAGCCGGTGTTGAGTGACCTCACGGACTAGCAGCGGGTTGAAGCCAAGCCGCGCCGGCACCGACAGAAGCACGACCAGCGAGAACGCGAAGGCGTAGGCCCCGTAGCCGTCGGCACCGAGGAGGCGCGAGAGAAGCAACGCCGTGACGAAGTTCAGAACGAACGCCGTCCCGTTCAGCAGCGCATTGCCGAGCCCCTGGCCGAGAACGGATCGGCGGTTGCCCGCCTCGACGCGCGCGCCGAGGCCGCGGGTGAGTACGCCGAGGAGGGCGCTCACGAACGCCTCCGTTCGACAGCCTCCTCGTAAGCCGCCGAGACCTGGGACGCGACGACGTCGCCTGCGAAGCGCGACAGGGCACGCTCCCGGAGCAGTGCCGGCGAGTAGCGATCGCGCGAGGCGAGCATCTGCGCGATGCCGTCCGCGAGCGCGCGAAGATCCCCTGGCGGTACGAGCATGCCGACCTCGTCGTCCACGATGTCCTCAGGGCCACCGCAGCGCGTCGCGAGGACCGGGGTTCCGCACGCGAGCGCCTCGACCAGCACCGCGCCGAAGCTTTCCGCTCGACTCGGAAGGACGACCAGAGCACTCTCGGCCATGAGCCGCGCAACCTCCGCCGGCGGCTTGCGCCCGGCGAAGGTGACCCGCCCGTCGAGCGCAAGGTCGGTCGCGAGCCGCTCCAGCTCGCGTTGCTGCCGCAACGTGTTCCGGTAGTGGGCTCCACCGACCAGGACCAGACGTGCGCTCGAGCCGCGGTCGACGAGGTGTCGCATCGCCCGGAGGAGGGAGTCGATCCCCTTCACGTAGTTGACGAAGCCGACGAAGAGGACCCGGTCGGGATCGCGCGGCGACCCGGTCGGACGGAAGAGCTCACCGTCCACCGGGACCGGCACGACACGCGTGCGGGGACCAACCCCCGCGTACGCGCGGATCGTCCGCTCGACCGACGTGCTCACCGGCATGAGCAGTGCGGCGGCCTTCGCAGCGGGAATCGCCTGTCGCGCAACGCCCGGGCGGTCGAGCCACCCGGTCCACGGCGCGTGCTCCGTGATCAGAAACGGAACCCCGAGCTTGCGGGCGAGCCGATGCGCGACGACTCCCTCCGGGTAGACGAAATGCGCGTGGATGAGGTCGAACGGCCGCTCGGCGTGCATGCGCTCGACCGCGCTCTCGACGGCACGCGCCATCGACCGGGCCTCTGCCATGTACGTCGACGAGCCCGGCCCGACGAGGAAGCGTGGACGCTCGACCACGACACCGCCGCGCACCTCGTGGCGCAGGACCCGCCGGAACCTGGCGTACTGGACGAGTGGCCCGACCTGCGGCAAGGGCGGGCACCAGGGGACGGGCGAGACGACGCGCACGTCGTGACGCCTGCCGAGCCTGACCGTCGGTTGCTCGACCCAGAGCCCGAGCGTCGGGAAGACGTCGTTCGGGTACGACCGCGAGAGCACGAGCACGCGCAGAGACGAGGCTCGAGTCATACGGCGACACCCGTGTCCTCGGCAACGATGCGGACGAAGAGATCCGCGAACGCCTGCTTGGTGAAGGGCCGGAAGCGCTCGCTCCGGAAGTACTCGCGACCCGCTTCCCGGTAGCACTCGATCTCGGCGGGCGAGAGCTCGAGGAGGTACTCGCGCAGCTCGTCGTACCCGCCGAAACGCCGCATGTCGATGAAGCAAGCCGGGTCCACCCAGTGCTCGACGTCGGGAGCGCCCAGGTAGATCGGGATCGTCCCGGAGGCGAGACAGTCGAAGATCTTCTCCGTCACCCAGCCCTGCATGACCATGTTCTCGAAGCAGATCGCGAACGTGTAGCCGGAAAGGGTGGCGCTCTTCGAGTCGACTCGACCGCGCCATGCCCGTCGGGCCGCCGCAACCAGAGGGTCGGGCCTCACCGCGTCCCACCGCCGCTCCACGAGATATGCGAGCCTCCGGAGCTGCCTGGGAACGCGTGTCTGCCCCACCCGATAAGGCGGCCCATCCCAGCCGACGCCGTAGACGTCGATCTCGCCGCGCGCCTCGAAGAACGCGATCGCCCGCAACCGCTCCGAATAGAGCTCGTTCGTCTGGAGTCTGGGCACCTTGTTGCCGTTGATGATCGTGAGGAACGCTCTGTCGTCACGGTGCCACGCCTGCTCGTGAACGGACGTGAAGGGGTACGGATAGCGGTACGGCTCGAAATGAAGGTCGCAGCTCAGGAACGGCCGCATCGCCTCGTCGCCGGCGAACGAGAACATCCGCCGGAACGCGGAGCTTGCGGGCGCCAGCTCGCTGAACAGCCGCGGCTCCACGATCGGACACTCGTTGACCAGGAAGGCGCTGAGCACGGTGTCCGGGCGCCGGCCCAGCCGCCGATAACGCGTCCACTGGCCCATCGTCACGTACAGGTTGAGCTCGGCGGCGGGCTCGGAGCCTCTTGCGAGCAGGTCTCCGGTGTGGACAGCGACGCCCGCATCCGCGAGCCTCGACTTCAAGTGCGCGTAGGGCTCGAGGATCCGCTCGCCGCCACCGGTCGAGCTGGAGACGTCGAACAACCGGTCTTGCTCGAGGTGATACGAGAGCGGGTCGATCCAGACGGCGACCTGCGAGCGTGACGTGCTCACCACGAGACGGCCCGTGGCGGCAGCTTCCGTGACCCGGCCGGGCCCGGAAACCAGCGGTCGTCCTCGGCCGGATCGGGACAAGCGGCGCCGAGCTCCCAGCGGCCGCGGGCGTGCGCGAGCCCGTTCCGCCCGCTGCGTCCGAGCTCGAACACCTCGGCGAACAGCTGCACGCTGGTGTCGATCGCCCGCATCATCGGCTCAGCTCCAGGTCGCGAGCCAGTGCTCCAGGAAGAGCATGCTGTGCAGAACCGACGCGGACGTCCCGCCGCTCGAACGCTGCGACGAGACGCGCTGCGCGACGAATGCCGGATCGAGCAGCCCGCGCACCC
>Ga0070741_10005108_pt1 | contig 29594 bp, 23 predicted proteins | sample Coa_R1_4_FD_66440 | JGI IMG/M metagenome (GOLD analysis project Ga0070741, IMG submission 66440) | Surface soil microbial communities from Centralia Pennsylvania, which are recovering from an underground coalmine fire - Coalmine... | ecosystem: Environmental > Terrestrial > Soil > Unclassified ... | reverse complement strand
ACCCGCTCGGCCGAAGGACGAGCGGAAGCTCTGCCCAACCGACGAGAACAAGAGCTGGATGACCAGCTCCGCGGCAGATAAAAGTATACAAGCGGCCTGTCAGAGCGCCGCCGCCAAGCGCGCCCCCTGCTCGATCGCGCGCTTCGCGTCGAGCTCCGCAGCGACGTCGGCGCCGCCGATCAGATGCACGGCGATGCCCGCCTCTGCGAGGCCGGCATGCAAGTCGCGGCGCGGTTCCTGGCCGGCGCAGATCACGACGGTGTCGACGGCGAGTACGCGCGGCTCGCCGTTCGCGACGATGTGCAGGCCGGCGTCGTCGATACGTTCGTACGTCACGCCACCGAGCATGTTGACGCGCTTCATTTTGAGCGCCGCCCGGTGGACCCAGCCGGTCGTCTTGTTGAGCCGCTTGCCGGGCGAACCCGGCGTGCGCTGCAGCAGCCAGAGCTCACGCGGCGACGGTTCGGGCTGCGGCTTGGCCAAGCCGCCGCGATGAGTATACTTTTGATCGACGCCCCATTCGTGCGACCAGCGTGCGATATCGGTGCTCGGCGACGGCGCTTCCTGGCTCAGGAATTCGGCGACGTCGAAGCCGATGCCGCCCGCGCCGACGATCGCGACGCGTCGGCCCACCGGACTGCCGTGCAGTACGACGTCGACATAGCTCAAGACGTTCGCGCGGTCGGCGCCCGGGATCGCCAGTGCGCGTGGCGTCACGCCCGTGGCGAGAATCACGCCGTCGAAGCCGCGTAGCGATTCGACGGTCGCCGCGGTGCCGAGGCGCACGTCGACCGCAGCGTCCGCGAGGCGATGGGCGAAATAGCGCAGCGTTTCGTGGAACTCCTCCTTGCCCGGGATGCGCTTGGCCATGTTGAACTGGCCGCCGATCTCCTGCGCCGACTCGAACAGCGTCGCCGCGTGTCCGCGTTCGGCGAGCGTCGCGGCGCAAGCGAGACCCGCCGGCCCCGCGCCGACCACGGCGAATCGCTTGCGCATTGTGGATTTGTGGACGACGAACTCGGTTTCGCGGCAGGCGCGCGGATTCACGAGGCACGAAGCCCGGCGATTTTCGAACACATGGTCGAGGCAGGCCTGGTTGCAGGCGATGCAGGTGTTGATGCGGTCGGCACGCCCCGCTTCGGCCTTGCGCACCCAATCGGGATCGGCGAGCAGCGGGCGGGCCATCGACACCATGTCGGCGGCGCCGTCGGCGAGGATCGCTTCGGCGACGTCGGGCATGTTGATGCGGTTCGTCGTCACGAGCGGCAGCTTCACTTCGCCCTTGAGCCGTTTCGTGACCCATGCGAAGGCCGCGCGCGGCACGCTCGTGACGATCGTCGGAATGCGCGCCTCGTGCCAGCCGATGCCCGTATTGATGAGCGTCGCGCCCGCCGCTTCGACGGCTTTCGCAAGGCGCACGATCTCGTCCCAGCTTTGCGCGTCGTCGACGAGGTCGAGCATCGACAGCCGGTAGACGATGATGAAGTCGCGGCCCACCGCTTCGCGCGTGCGACGCACGATCTCGGTCGGTAAGCGCTGACGCTTCTCGATGCTGCCACCCCACGCATCCGTGCGCCGGTTCGTGCGCTCGACGAGGAACTGGTTGATGAGATAGCCCTCGCTGCCCATGATTTCGACGCCGTCGTAGCCGGCGTCCTGGGCGAGCCGTGCGCAGCCGGCGAAATCGCGGATCGTCTTTTCGACGCCGCGCGCGGTGAGCGCACGCGGAGTAAACGGCGTGATCGGCGACTTGATCTTCGACGGCGCGACCGAAAGCGGATGGTAGGCGTAGCGCCCCGCGTGCAGGATCTGCAAGCAGATGCGTCCGCCTTCGGCGTGCACCGCGCGCGTCACCTTGCGATGGCGCGCCACGTGCCACGGCATCGACAGCCGGCCGGCGAACGGCTTGAGCCATCCCGCGACGTTCGGCGCGAGCCCGCCGGTGACCATGAGCCCTACCCCGCCGCGCGCACGCTCGGCGAAATACGCCGCGAGCTTGTCGTAGTCGCGCGCATGGTCCTCGAGACCGGTGTGCATCGAGCCCATGAGCACGCGATTCGGCAGCGTCGCGAAGCCGAGATCGAGCGGTGCAAGCAGGTGCGGGAACGGCGAAGGAGGCACGGCGAGTCTCATCGAACGGGCGTTTGAAATTGCACGATGCCGGAGGACGCGCCGGATGGCAAGAGCTCGGCTGCGGAGCGCGATCGACCTCGCGACGGCGATGGCCAAGTTCTGCGCTGTCTAGGGAATCTCTGAATAAGTCAGCATAGGCGTCACCGAACTATCTGCTCGCAGATCAAGGCGCGCCGGCGAAGGCAGAGTGGCCGTCTGTCGAGACGGCGCCACGAACTGCGACCCTTCTGGACATCATGCCGCCTGTGTTGACTTATTCAGAGGTTCCCTAGCTGCGCAGCTCAAGGCCGAGGGGAGGTTTCCTGTCGCGCAGCGCCAGCCAGCGTTCCCGTGACGCGGCCTTCGCCGTCCACGCACAGGAACGGCAGTCCCAGCCGTTCGAGCCAGGCCCGGCCTGCATCGAGCCCCAGCAGCATGCCGAGCGTCGAGGCAGCGCCGGCGACGAGGCAGGAATCGGCGACGACGCTCACGCTCGCGAAACTTTCGACGGGAATTCCCGACATCGGATCGAGGATGTGCGAATAGCGGCGCCCGTCGACGATCATGGCGCGCTCGTAGTCGCCGCTCGTGGCGAGCCCGCCGCGCCGGAGCTCGATGCGTGCGAAGACCTGGTCCGGCGCGCGCGGCGCTTTGATGCCCGCCAGCCACGGCGAGCCGTCGGCATGCGGGCCGACGACGGCGAGATCGCCGCCGAGATCGATCACGCCATGGACCGCGCCGGCCTCGCGGCAGATCTGCGCCGCGCGGTCGGCGGCGTATTCCTTGACGACGCCGCCCAGGTCGAGGCGCATGCCGGGTGCGCCCAAGTATAAATGTGGACGCTGCCAGCGCACGCGCTGCCAGCCGCAACGCGCTCGCGCCATGGCGATGTCTTCCGCGGCGGGCACGCGGCCGTTCGCGGGGTCCCAAAGCTTGATCAGCGCGCCGGCCGTGACGTCGAAGCGGCCGCCGCTTTCGGCGTGGAGCGTCGCGGCGAAATCGAGGAGATCGGCGGTCTCGGCGTCGACGTCGAGGCTCGTGCCCGCATCCGCGCTCGCGCCGATCGCGGCAACGAGGCTGTCGTCGCGGTAATGCGAATACTTGCGGTCGAGCCGTTCGACTTCGGCTTGCGCCGCGGCGGCCGCGGCGCGCGCCACGGCCGCATCCTCCGTTTCGAGCTTGACCTCGCAAGGACAACCCATCGCGGCGAAGCGGAAGCTCTGCGTTTGCACGCGGGAGTTTCTCCGTTGAAGATCCCGAGCGCCGGCCATGCGGCGCGGCGCGAGGGAGCAACGATATCAATCGACCACGTAGCGGCCAAGCGGCAGGCGCCGCACGCGAACGCCGAGTGCGCGGGAGATCGCGTTCGACAACGCCGCAGGCACGACGGCCGTGGCGACTTCGCCGATGCCGGTCGGCGCTTGCCGCGAATCGACGAAGTGCGCCGCGACCGGCGGCGCCTGGCGCATGCGCAGCACGGGATAACCGTCGAAATTGCGGGTCAGCACGCCATGCTCGTCCCAACTTATCGAAGCCGCCAGCGCTTCGCTCAGGCCGAACAGAACGCCGCCCTCGACTTGCGCGCGGCACATCTGCGGATTCAGCACGTCGCCGCAATCGACGACGCAATCGAACCCGGCGATGCGCACCTTGTCGTCGCCAGCGCGTTCGACGTGCGCGGCGAGCGCGACGTAGCTGTAACGCAGGCGGTGACAGGCGATGCCCGCGACGAGGCCCGCGGGGCGTGTCTTCACCTCGTCGGCGAGCCGCCGCAGCGTTCCGGCAAGCCGGCCCGTGTCGTATTTGAATTCCGTGCTCTTGTCGTCCTCGGTCAGCTCGATGACGCGCGGCTCGCCGAGAAGCTCGAGGTGAAAATCGATCGCGTCGCGGCCGGCCATCACCGCCAACTCGTCGATCACACTGTTGATCGCGAAGGCATGCTGCCAGTTCGACACGGAGCGCATCCAGGCGACGCGCACCGGCACGTCGGGCGCATGCGCGGCACAGCTGAGGCGGGCGACCCGGTACGGGAAGTTCAGCTGACCGTCGAGTTCCCATTCGTCGTGCCGTGCGGCGCGCGGATTGGCGACTTTGCTCAGCGTGGGGAACACGCTCGTATGGCGCCACGAGATGGGTTTGCCCGTCGCGTCGATCTCGGCGTCGATGCGCTGGCGGGTCGCCGGACGAAAGAATCCGTGATGCATTTCGTCCTCGCGCGTCCATTGCAGCTTCAGCGGCCCGCCGATGGCTTTGGCGATCTCGACGGCTTCGACGACGAAATCCTGCTGCGCCTTGCGACCAAACGCTCCGCCGAGCAAGGTGACATCGATCGTCACGTTCTCCGGCGGCAGCGCGAGGGCTTTGGCGACCAAGGCCCGCGCGAGCTGCGGGTCCTGCGTCGGCGCCCACACGTGGCACGCCTGCGGCGAGTAGTCGACGACGCATGCCGCGGGTTCGATCGGTGCGTGCACGGCGAACGGGGTTTCGAAATCGGCGGTGTGCTTGCGTACGGCATGCGCCGGTTCCGATGGGCTGTCGATCTTGAGCCGCTCCTCGGCGCCTTCCGCAAGGAACGTTTGCCAGCTTTCGACGACCTCGCCGGTCGGCGCGATCGGCGCGTCGATGTCCCATGTCACCTCCAAGGCCTTCGCGCCTTGGATAGCGGCCCAGGTATTCGAGGCGACGACCGCCACGGCGGCGTGCGTGTTGAACGGTGCCTCGCGCGCCTTCAGTTCGACGATCTGCAGCACGCCCGGCAAAGCGCGTGCGGCTGTCGCATCGAAACGCGCCAGACGCATCGCGGGAAACGGTGCGCGCTTCACGACCGCGAAGCGCATCCCGGGCACGTGCCGGTCCGCGCCGTAGCAGGCCCGCCCGCGGACGATGTCGAGCTGGTCGATGCGTTTCTGATCGCGCCCGAGCAGACGCCACGCATCGCGCGCTTTCGGCTCGGCGGACACGGGCAAGGGACGCTTCGCCGCGTCGATCGCGAGATCGCCGTAAGAGGCACGCCGTTTGCTGCCGGAATGCACGACCGCGCCGGCGCGCGTCGTCAGTTCGTCGACGCGCGCGTGCCAGCGCTCGGCTGCGGCTTCCAGCAAGGCGCGGCGTGCACGCGCACCTGCCTCGCGCAGGGGTTTGAACGACGACGGGACCGAGAAGCTGCCGTCGGTGCTCTGGTTGCCGAAGCGCTTGTCGCCGGGTGCCTGCGCGATGGACACCTCGGACCATTCGAGATCGAGCTCCTCGGCCAGGATCGTCGCCAGGGTCGTGCGGACGCCCTGGCCCATTTCCGAGCGATGCACGGTCAGGACGATCTTGCCGTCGCCGCCGATCGAGATGAAGTCGCCGAGCGCTTGTGCCTTGCGCGATTTCGCCACGACGGCGACCGGCACGATGAGCGCCGCGGTTCCGGCAGCGGCGAGCTTCAGGAAGTGCCGACGTCGCATCAGCGCAGATCCTCGTTCGCGTTCGCCGCAACGCGCCGCGTCGCACGCGAGCGCGCCGTCTTCGTGCAGATCATAGTGCCGACATCCAGGAAGGGGACTGGCGCAGGCTATGCAGCGCGGGCCCGATCGCCAAGGCCGCCGCGCGAGACGTGCGCCGAGGCGACGCCGACTTGCGCTCAGTCGAGCAGGTAGTCGAGACCGATGAAGGCGCGCGTGTAGCTCAAGACGCCCGGCACCGGCGCGTCGGCGCCGCCGAGCGCGTAATCGGTGGACGCGTGGTAACGTTCGACCCCGGCACTGAGCTGCCAGCGCGCGATGCGCTTGCGCACGTTGAGGCTCGCCGAGAAGGCGCCGAACGTGCCCAGGCGGTAGTCGCTCGTGTAGAACGTGTGCGCACCCGCATCGAGGAAGAACGGTGCGTAAAAGCGGGCCTGCTGCTGGCTGTAGTAGCGCGCTGCGGGAACGAGTTCCCAACCGTCGCCGAGATTCTGGTACCAGCCCACGTCGACGGTGTGCGCGACCACGCCCCAACTGTCTTGCGCGTAGCGGTAGTCGAGATGCAGCGCCGCCTCCGGATGCGCGAACGCATGCCGGTAGCGCACGAGCCACGCGCTTTCGACGCGGCTGCCGGGACGCTTGTCGGGCAGGATCGCATCGCCGATCGAGACGAGCTTGTACGGATCGGAGAGATAGCCGTTCTCGACATTGAACTGCACGCCGGTCTGCACGACCGAGGATTTGTCGAGAACCCAGGCCAAGCTGCCGAACAGCGAGCCCGTGTTCTTCTGGGCGCGCACGATGCGATCGTAGGCGATCGCGTCGGTCGGCCGGATGAGATCGTGCGAGAAGCTGCCGCCTGCGCCGAGCGTGAGCGCATTAGAGAGCGGGATGCTGCGCTCGAAGCCGAGCGCCGTCGCGTGGTAGTCGCGCTCCTGCGAATACGAGGCGCTGTAGGTCGTGGCGCTGCTCGTGTCGGCGCCCGTCGTATACGCCAGGCGCGCTTCGCTGCGGTGCTCGCGGATCGTGGCGCCGCTCAGCACCTGCACGGGTTTGTTGCCCGGGCCCGGGAGCACATACCACGGCGACGAGCCGCTCATGACCTCGTGCGTGAGGCCGACGTCGATCCTGTTGCCGATGCCGACGTGCGTATCGAGTTCGAATTGCTGCGAGAACACTTCGTAGCGTTCGGGGCTGCCGATCGCGCGGCCGTCGAACGCGTCTTCGCCGTACTCGTTGAACCGGTAGCTCGCATGCGATTCGGTCTCGGCCGCCGATTGCGCATGCGCCGCCGGCGACAGCGCCGCTGCGGCGCTCATGAGCGCCGCCAGCGAGGGCGAAAGCTTCGTCGGCGCGGCCATCAGTTGCACCCGCAGCCGCCGCCGGCCGCACCGATGTGACCGTCGCTGCCTTCCTTGCTGAAATGCGTGTGCGAGTTCATGGCCGTCTCAAGCGGATCGGGATCCCAGCGCATGTCCCAGCGCGCGAGCCGGCCGCGCTCCCAGGGCTGCACGGGCGTCGTCGCACAGCCGGCGAGCGCGATCGCCACCAGCATGCCGATCGCAAGACATCGCAAGCGGTCAGTGCGCATCGCGCGGCTTCTCCATGAGACTGTGGATTTCCGCCGTGATCGTTGCTACGTCGGCCGGCGTGAACCCGATGTGACGCGCACGCACGATGCCGTCGCGGTCGATGATGTACGAGGCCGGCATGCCGAGGACGCCGAAGGCCTTGGGCACGCCGCCGGCCGGATCGGCGAGCACCTTGTACGTCACCGGATGTTCCTTGAGGAACGCGTTGGCGTCGGCGACTTCGTCGTCGAGGTTCACGGCGAGGATCGCGAAGTCGTCGTGCGAAAGCTCGGTGTTGAGCTTTTCGTAGAACGGCAGCGATTGGCGGCACGGTCCGCACCATGACGCCCAGAAGTCCACGAACACCACCTTGCCGCGGTATTTCGCGAGATCCACGCGTTCGTTGCCATTGAGCGCAAGCAAGCTGAACGTAGGCGCAGGAGCGCCGATATCGACCGCGGAAGCGGCCGACGCGGCAAGCGCCAGGAATGCGCCTGCTGCGACGCCGAGCCAGCGCCGGCCGCGCGTGCCGGCGCTCCCCCTGTCTGCTGCGCTCATTGGGCCGGGCACGTCGTACCGTCGATCTGCGTGATGCGTGCGATCGGCAGGCTGCCGCTGCCGTAGCTCTTGATCGTCGAGGCCCAGCTCGCCGTGCCGTTGTTGCAATCGGTGAACGAGAACGTGATCGTGCCCCACGACGTCTGCGTGATGTCGGTCGAATTGAACGCCGGCGGGAATTTCGCACCCGTGTTGAGGATTGCCGGCAGCGTCACGCTGCTCTTCGTCGGATCGTACGTGCCTTGTGCGTAGACCCACTCGTTGCCCGTGCCGTCCGGCGTGTAGACGAACCAGATCGCGACCATGATCGGCAGATTCGTGGTCGGGTCCTTCGCGTTCGTGGCTTCGATCTGGAATCCGTGGCCTGCGTTGCCGGGGTTGTACCAGTTGCCGCTGATGTAGCCGCCGATCGGCAAGCCCGCCGGTGTGGCGTTGACGATGACCTTGCCCGCCATGCCGATGCCGCCCGGCGCGCCGTGGATTTCGCAGTAGTAGCCGAACGTGCCGGCCGTGGAGAACGTGACCACGTCGCTGAACGCCTGCGTCGTCGCGTTGCCGCCGTTGCCCGAGCACGAGGTGGCGCAGCGGAACGAATTGTCATCGGCGCGCACGTTGTGCGGCAGCGACCCGCCGGCGTAGATGAACGTTACGGTGTCGCCCTGGTTGATCGTCACGGTCGAGGGCGAGAACTGCATGGCGGAGCCGCCGAGCAAGGTCACGTTGACGTTGGCCGCGTGAACCAGGCCAGCCCCGGACAACAGCCCCACCGCAGCGAAGAACGAACGCACTAGTCTCATGATTGATGCTCCAAAATCCCCGGAATCTGATCGTCTCAACGAGCGGACGCGCGCGCGGCCGACTAGCGTTGCACAACCCTACGGGAGACCGTCCGCTCACCGGAAATCTTTCGGTGGAAAACTGTGAACCAGCTAACACTTTGGGACGCAAAACACCGCCGTCCACCCGCGGTCACGTTCCCCGCTCCCAGCCTACTCCGCAATCTTGAGCACCAAAAGTGTCTGATCGTCGGTCCCGATCGGGCTCTCCTGGTGCGCATGCACGGCCGCGACGAGCTCGTCGCGCAGGGCTTCGGGCGCCTGCGGACCGTCGGCGACGAGGCCGCGCAGGCGATCGAGGCCGAACATGCGGTCGCGGCGATCGCGCGCTTCAAGCACGCCGTCGGTGTACAGCACGAGCGTGTCGCCAGGCGCGAGCTCATGTTCGTTGTTCGAGTATTCGTGGTCGCGCAGCACGCCGAGCGGGATCTGATCGCTTTCGCCGAGCAGCTCCACGTGGCGGCCGCGCCGGTGCAGCAGCGCCGGGTGTCCCGCGCTCAGATAGCTCAAGATGCGCGTGTCGGGACGATAGAGCACGGCGAACACGGTCATGAAATGGCCGCGGCTGCGGCGCGAGAAGAAATAGCGGTTCGCGTAGCTGATCGCGCCCGCGGGCGGCGGCGCGCCGTCGTCGCCGCGGTAGGTGCGCATGATGGCGTCGAACTGCACGGCTTCCATGGCCGCCGCGGCGCCGTGCCCCGACACGTCGGCGACGATCACGCCCCAGAGGTCCGCGCCGTTGCGCGGAAATTCGGGCGGCGCGAAATCGGTGAGCCGGCTCATTTCGTAGTAGTCGCCGGCGGCCGTCGCGGCGGGCTGCCAATGCACGGCATATTCGAGGCCGCGGATTTGCGGGTTGTCCGGCAGCAGCAGCTTCTGGATGTCCGCGAGGCTCTCGATCTCCTGGCGGTGCCGCGCGGATTCCTGCGTGAGGGCGCGCAGTACGATCGGCCGCACGATCAGATTGGCGGCGAGATTCACGTGCAGCACGGCGCGGTGCAGGTCTACGCCGTCGAACCGGTGTGCGAGCGTGCTGCCGAACGCGAGCCAATGGCGGCGTTCGCCCGAATTCGCGATCGGAATCGCGAGCACGGTGGCCGGCGCGAACAGCGCCTGGGCCAGCGGCACGGCGCGCTCGGCGGGCGGCACCGTGACGACGTGCGGCGCCGCATTGTCGACGATGCTGCGCGCGAGCACGTCGTCGAACAGCGGCAGCTCGCGCCGCTCGCCGTTCGGATCGAGATTCGGCACGTGCTCCGTGCCGTCGGGACCGATCAACCCGGCCAGCCGGCAACGTCCGGGGCCCTGCCCGCGCACGAGCAGCAGGGCGAGCGAACAATCGGGGAAATCCTCGGCGAAATGCGCGTGCAGTTCGATCAGCGCGCGGCGCGAGTCGCCGTCGAAAGCGCTCAGCTTCAGGATTCGCTCGAATTGCGCGTGCGCATCGGACATGCGGCGATTCTGACGCGAAGGCGCGGCAGTCGCCAGGGAGCCGGGAGACTCGGCGCTCAGGAGGCGTCGTCCTCTTCTTGCGCCGCTTCGGCGACGGCGGGCTCGCTCGCGCGCTCGCCGCGCAGGAGGCGCGTGCGCGCCGCCCACTCGGCCGCGGCGTCGAGCGGTTCGAGCGCCGTGAACGTCCCGCCGACGAGCGTGGCGAGCGGCGCACCGTCGCGGTAGAGCACGCGCGCGCCGGTCAGCGCCGGCACGCGCTCGCCCGCGACGACGCTGCCGACGAGGTTGAGCGGATCGGCGCCCGAGACCGCCACGAGCGTGCCGTCGTGCGGCTTCTGACGCACGCTGCGCAGCAGGCTCACCGCTTCGGGCAACGCGAACTGCTCGCCCGAGAGTCCGGCGATGAAACGCCCGCCGCGAATTTCGCCGCGCGCTTCCATGCGCTGCCAGACGCGCAGCAATTCGCGCCAGGACGGCAGCCACGACGCCTCTTGCGCGAGCAGGCGCCAGCTCACGACGCCCCAGCGCTTGAGCAGCACGGCGGCGACGTGCTCGACGAGGTCTGCGTTGTCCACTTTGTTGTTTTGTGGATTCGCTGCCGGTGCGGCCGTCCGGCGCAGCAGCGCCCAGCGGCCGGCGTCGGCGATGCCGAGCAACGCCGTGCGGCGGCCGCGCCGCCGGCCCGGCAGCGGACGTCGCGAGGGCGGCACGAGCAAGGCGCGCAGGCCGGCGAAGCTGTCGGCATTGACGAGCCCCGCCGCGACGAGCTCAGCGACCGCGTTTTCGAGCTCGGTGTGCAACAGACGCGTGCCGGCGGCGAGCTCGTCGAAGAACGAGGCGCCGTGATCGCGCAGGTAGTCGGCGACGGCTTGCGCGCGCGACGAGAGCACCGGCTGCGCTTCGCGCGACGGCCCGAGCCGCGACCACAGCGCCATGTTGCGCCGCTGGAGCAGGACGATCGGCGTGGCGCGCACGGGTCCCGCGCCGTGCTCGCGCGACGTGCTCGGCTCGCGCAGCCGCGCCCAGACGAGCCGGCCGGCCAGGCACAAGTCGTCGAGCCAGGAAATCTCGTAACCCGCCACGCGCGCCGGCAGGATCTCGGTCTCCCACGCGCCGGCGGCGGCTTCGAAGCCTTCGAGCTGCGCGAGCACGCCGGCGAGCGCGTCGGGACCGCTCACCTGCGCGCCCGACGCGACGCGTTGCCACTCGAACAGGAAGCGCATGAAATCGCGCGGCGCTACGGGTTCGATTTCGCGGCGCAAGCGGTTGACCGTGTAGCGATGGATGCGCGCGAGCAGGTGGCGTTCGCACCATTCGGCATCTTCGGCGCCCGGCGTGAAGCGGCCGCGCATCACGAAACCTTCGCTCTCGAGCGCGAGCAGTGCGGCGTCGACGTCGCTCCGGCTCGCGTTCAGCGACGAGGCGAGCGCCGCCGCGGTTACGGGGCCGAGCCCGGTGAGCCGCCCGCGCACGATCTCGGCGAGCGCCGTCTCGCGCGTCCAAGCCATCGCAGCGTACTCGGCCGGCGCGGCGATCTCGGGCGCCAGGCGCGGCGTCGGAAACACGGCCTCGAACTGCGGCAGACGCTCCGCGGCGACGAGGAGCGCTGGCATGCCCTCCGCGGCGTGCACGAGCCAGGTCGCACGGCGTGCGGCGATCAAGACCTCCGCGAGTCCGGCCCAGCCCGCGTTGCCGGCGACTTCGCCGGCGGTCACGAACCCCAAGCCCATGAGCGCTTCGTGGAGCTCGTCGGCATTGCGCGCCTCGGGCCACGCTTCCTCGCGCACGGCAGCGATCGCATCGGCATCGAGTTTGCCGAAATCGGCCGTCGACTCCGCGTCGCCCCAGCGCCGGCTCTGCACGGCGAGCGTGCGGCGTTCCTCGAGCGGCGCGTCGTCGAGATAGGCGTAGGGCCTCGCCGTGAGCACTTCCGCCGCGAGCGGCGACGGCGCCGTCAGGTCGCGTGCCACAATGTGGATTTCTCCACTTTCGAGACCGCGCAAGAGGCGCTCGAGGCCTTCGATGTCCATGGCTTCGTGGAGGCAATCGTGCAGCGTCTGCGCAACGAGCGGATGATCGGGAATCTGCCGCTCGCCGACGATGTTCTCGAGGCAGGCCACCTGGTCCGGGAACACGGTGGCGAGCAAGTCCTCCGATTTCATGCGCTGCAACTGCGGCGCGACCTTCGTGCCGCCGACGAAGCGCGGCAACGCCAGCGAGGTCGTCGCGTTCCAGCGCCAGCGCACGCCGAACATGGGCGCGTCGAGCACGGCTTGCGTCAGCACATCGCGTACGGTGTTCGAATGCAGATAGCGCGCGACGTCCTCGAGCGGAAAACTGTGGCTCGTCGACAGCGACAGCACGATCGCGTCTTCGGTCGCCGCCGCTTGCAGCTCGAAGTTGAACTTGCGGCAAAAACGCTTGCGCAACGCCAGACCCCAGGCGCGATTGAGCCGGCTGCCGTACGGCGTGTGGATGACGAGCTGCGTGCCGCCCGACTCGTCGAAGAAGCGCTCCATCGCGAGCGTCTTCTGCGTCGGCAGCATGCCGAACGCGGCCTTGGCGCCGCCGAGATAGTCGGCGAGCTGACGAGCCGCGCTCTCGCCGAGCCCGAGTTCCTGCGTGAGCCAGTCGGAGAGCGACGGCGGCTCCGCGGCGTCGAGCCGGCCGCTGATCTCCTCGCGCAGGCGCGCGACCGCGAACGAGAGTTCGTCGCTGCGACCCGGCGCCTCGCCGAGCCAGAACGGGATCGACGGCGGCATGCCTTGCGCATCTTCGACGCGCACGCGACCGCGCTCGACGCGCAGGATGCGATACGACACGTTGCCGAGCTGGAAGACGTCGCCGGCGAGGCTCTCGACGGCGAAATCCTCGTGCACGGTGCCGACCTTGTGCGCCTGCGGCTCGAGCACAACATCATAATCGGCGGTGTCGGGGATCGCGCCGCCCGAGGTGATGGCGGTCAGGCGCGCGCCGCGCCGAGCGCGCAGCACGCCGTTGACGGCATCGCGGTGCAGGTATGCCGATCGCGGTCCGCGCCGCGTCGTGAACCCTTCGGCGAGCATGCGCACGACGTCGCGGAACGCGTCCTCGCCCAAGTCGGCGAACGGATACGCGCGCTTGACGAGTGCGAACAACGCCGCTTCGCTCCACTCGCGGCACGCGACTTCGGCGACGATCTGCTGAGCGAGCACATCGAGCGCGTTGCGTTCGACCTTGAGCGCATCGAGCTCGCCGCGGCGCACCGCGTCGAGCAGCGCCGCGCATTCGGCGAGATCGTCGCGCGACAGCGGAAAGAGCCGCGCCTTCGGCGTGCCGCCGACGGAATGCCCCGAACGGCCCGCACGCTGCAGGAACGCCGAGATCGAACGCGGAGACGCGAGCTGGCAGACGAGGTCGACGTCGCCGATGTCGATGCCGAGCTCGAGCGACGACGTGGCCACGAGCGCCCGCAGCTCGCCGCGCTTCAGGCGCTGCTCGGCCGCGAGGCGCTGCTCGCGCGCGAGGCTGCCGTGGTGCGAGGTCACGGCGTCCTTGCCGAGCAGCTCGCTCAAGTGCCGCGCCGCACGTTCGGCCATGCGCCGCGTATTGACGAAGATGAGCGTCGTGCGATGCTGCTCGATGAGCTCGGCGAGACGCGTGTATACCTGCGTCCAGGCGTCGCCCGACATCACGGCTTCGAGCGGCGACGGCGGCAGCTCGATCGCCAGATCGCGCTTGCGGGAATAGCCGAAATCGACGATTTCGCAATCGAGCGCCTGGGCCGCGGACTCGAAGCCCGAGGCGCCGCCGATCAGGAATTTCGCCACTTCTTCGATCGGTTTCTGCGTCGCGGAAAGACCGATGCGCGTGAGCCGCCGCTCGCACAGCGATTCGAGGCGTTCGAGCGAGAGCGCGAGGTGCGCCCCGCGCTTGCTCGGCGCGAGCGCGTGGATTTCGTCGACGATGACGGTGCGCGTCGAGGCGAGCATGAGCCGACCCGATTCCGAGCCGAGCAGGATGTACAACGATTCCGGAGTCGTCACCACGATGTGCGGCGGACGCCGCCGCATCGCATCGCGTTCGGCCTGCGGCGTATCGCCCGTGCGCACGCTCGTGCGGATCTCGACGTCGGGCAAGCCCATTTCCATGAGCTTGTCGCGGATGCCGGCGAGCGGGGCCTCGAGATTGATGCGCACGTCGTTCGAGAGCGCCTTGAGCGGCGAGACGTAAACGACCGTCGTCTCGTCGGCGAGCGGCGCTTCGATGCCGCGGCGGACGAGATCGTCGATGGCGGCGAGGAAGGCCGCGAGCGTCTTGCCCGAGCCCGTCGGCGCGGCGATCAGCGCATGGCGGCCGGATTGGATCGCGGGCCAGGCGCGCCGCTGGGCGGGCGTGGGCTCGGCGAACGCGCCGCGGAACCACGCTGCGACGGCCGGATGGAAATGCTCGAGGGCCATTGCGATATTGTGCGCTCCGCCGCGTCAAACAGCACGTATCGCGCAAGCAGACCCGAGCGGCGTCTCACGGATTGCGACGCACGGATCACCACCCTGCGATGGCGATTTTGCCGATCGTCGCTCCCGACTCGATGAGCCGGTGCGCTTCGCGCATCGTCGCCGCGCCGATCGGCGACAGCACGCGCGTGACGTTCGATTTGAGCTCTCCCGCGTCGATGAGGGCGGCCACGCGCGTGAGGATCTCGTGCTGGCGGATCATGTCGTGCGTACCGAACATCGCGCGCGTGAACATGAACTCCCAGTGCACGCTTGCGCTCTTGTTCTTGAGCAGGTTCATATCGAGCGCGCTCTGCAGGGTCGTCAGGATGCCGATTTTTCCCTGCGGCGCGACGATGTCGCCGTACTGTGTCCAGTACGGTTCGGGGCTCGAAAAGCTGCCGATCGCATCGACGTGGCCGAAGCCCAGCGCTTCGAGCTGCGGCCGCAGCGGCTGGCGGTGGTCGATGACGTGGTCGGCGCCGAGCGCGCGGCACCAGGCGATCGATTCGGCCCGCGACGCGGTGGCGATCACGGTCAACTGCGCGCGCTTGGCGAGCTGGATCGCGATCGAGCCCAAGCCGCCGGCGCCGGCCATGGCCAGCAGCGTGCGTCCGCGATGCGCGCCTTCGCTGTCGAATGCGAAGCGTTCGAACAAGAGTTCCCATGCCGTCAAGGCCGTGAGCGGCACCGCGGCGGCGTGCGCGAAATCGAGCGTGCGCGGTTTGCGGCCGACGATGCGCTCGTCGACGAGATGGTATTGCGCGTTCGTACCGGGCCGGGTCACGTCGCCGGCATAGAACACTTCGTCGCCCGGCTTGAACAGCGCCGCCGCGTCGCCGACCGCTTCGACGACGCCGGCGGCGTCGTAGCCGAGCACCTTGGGCGTCGCTTCGATTTGCGCCTTCGGCGCACGCATCTTGGCGTCGACCGGATTGATCGATACGGCTTCGACGCGCACGAGCAGGTCGCGGCCGCGCGGCACGGGTTTTTCCAATTCCACGTCGATCAACGACTGCGGATCGTCGATCGGCAAGTAGCGAGTGAGCGCAACCGCTTTCATCCGAGGCTTCCGGTGAGGGTAAAATAGCGATGCTAATGCCGGTTGCGATCGGCCCGGAAGCGAATTTTTCTTCGTCCAATCGTGAATTGAATTCACACCCAGGAGCATCATGAGCCACCACGACATGCGTTCGGCCAAGCGGCCGGACCCCGACCAGCCGATGGTCGACATCGCCGATTACGTCGTCGACTACCGTATCGACTCGAAGGAAGCCTACGAAACGGCGCGCTACATGCTGCTCGACTCGCTGGGCTGCGCGATGCTGGCGATGCGCTTTCCGGAATGCGTCAAGCACTTGGGTCCGCTCGTGCCCGGCGCGACGCTGCCGGGCGGCGCACGCGTGCCGGGAACGAGCTTCGAGCTCGACCCCGTGCAGGCCGCGTACAACATCGGCGTGCAGGTGCGCTGGCTCGATTTCAACGACACCTGGCTCGCGGCCGAATGGGGCCATCCATCCGACAACCTCGGCGCGATCCTCGCGGTCGCCGACTACGTCTCACGCAAGAACGTGCGCGAAGGCGCCGCGCCGCTCACCGTGCGCGACGTGCTGACCGCCGCGATCAAGGCGCACGAGATCCAAGGTTGCTACGCGCTCAAGAATTCGTTCAACCGCGTGGGCCTCGATCACGTGATCCTCGTGCGCCTGGCCTCCACCGCGGTGGCCACGCACCTCTTCGGCGGCAGCAAGAGCGACATCGTCAACGCGGTTTCGCATAGCTGGATCGACAACGGCGTGCTGCGCACGTACCGGCACGCGCCGAACACGGGCCCGCGCAAGAGCTGGGCCGCCGGCGACGCCTGCCGCCGCGCCGTCACGCACGCGCTCAACGCGCTCAAGGGCTGCGTCGGCTATCCGTCGGCGCTCACGGCGAAGACGTGGGGCTTCTACGACGTCGCGTTCAAGGGCAAGCCGTTCGAATTCGAGCGCCCGTTCGGCAGCTACGTCATGGAAAACGTCCTGTTCAAGATCTCCTTCCCGGCCGAGTTCCACGCGCAGACGGCCGTCGAGTGCGCGATGAAGCTCCACCCGCTCGTGCGCCATCGCATCGACCAGATCGACCGCATCGAGATCGAGACGCAAGAGGCCGGCGTGCGCATCATCGACAAGACCGGCCCGCTCGCCAACTATGCCGACCGCGATCACTGCATCCAGTACATGGTCGCCGTGCCGCTGATCTTCGGCCGCCTGACCGCCGAGGACTATACCGACGAAGTGGCGGCCGATCCGCGCATCGACGCGCTGCGCGCGAAGATGATGGTCAAGGAGAACCCGCGTTTCACGGCCGACTACTTCGATCCCGAAAAGCGCTTCATCGGCAATTCGGTGCAGATCCACTTCAAGGACGGCAGCAGCACGGAGAAGGTGTCGATCGACTACCCGATCGGCCACCGCCGCCGGCGCGCCGAGGGGATTCCGGTGCTCATCGAGAAGTTCGAGCACGCGCTCGCCGGGCACCTGCCGGCGCGCCAGGCTGCGAACATCGTCGAGCTGACGCGCGACCTCGCGCGGCTCGAACGCACGCCGATCCATCGGTTCATGGACCTGTTCGCGCTCTGAAGAGCGGGCGAAAAAAAGCCGAAAATCCGAGCAAGAACGTGCTCTTAACAAGCGCGGCCGGGAGCTGACTGTATGCTGAACGGCCCTGGCCGCAATCGTTTGATTTTGCTAGACTGGAGCGGCTCGCGTTCCTGCTGTGCTAACATATAATTAACGCGACCGGTTATCGCCGTGAGTGCGATGAGCAATGTGCGCCGCGTGGGTGGAGCGGACGCCCGAAAAAAAACCATGCAGAGAGGAGACTCCGATGAAACGTAACACTATGTTTGCGCTCGTTGCCCTGGGATTGGGCGGCATCGGCGTGGCGCACGCCCAAGACTTCAGCAGCTGGTACCTCGCTCCGCGCATCGGCGGCGACATTCCGGACAGCGCCCGCACGACGAAGACCTCGCTCTTCGCCGGTATCGGCGCCGGCGTGTGGGTCAACCCGAATCTCGCGGTCGATTTCGAATACGGCATCAACAACGCGGACTTCAAGAACAGCTCGCCGCGCAACGGCCACCAGTGGGAGAGCGTGCAGCTCGACGTCGCCGGCCGCTGGTTCTTCGGCGAGATCGGCTCGGGCTGGCGTCCGTACGTGATGGGCGGCATCGGCGCGCTGCGTCACAAGGCCTACTCGGGCTTCCTGCTCCAAAACAACTTCTACTCCAGCAGCGGCGGTTGGGATCCGATGGCCCTGCTCGGCGTCGGCATCCAGTACAGCCTGTCCGATCGCCTCGCGTTCCGCGGCGAAATCGCGGCGCGCTATGACCGCGACAACAACTCGCTGAACTCGCCGCTCGCCTCGTCGTTCGGCTTCCACCGCCACACGGGCTTCACCGACGGTCTCGCCACGGTCGGTCTGACCTACAGCTTCGGCGGCGCCGCGCACGAGACCACGGTCCAGCACACCGAGACCACGCAGCAGACGACCCAGCAACAGCAGCCGCCGCCGCGCGAACAGCCGGTTCCGCCGAAGTCGGTCGCGATCGACCTGCGCGGCGTCGAGTTCAAGTTCGACCATCCGCGCGTCGGCGAGAAGCTCGAGCCCTCGCTCAAGGCGCCGACCGCCGAGTCCGTGCAGATCCTCGACGAGGCCGTGGATACGCTCAAGCGCTATCCGAACATCCACGTCGAAGTCGACGGCCACACCGACTCGATCGGCAGCGATGCGTACAACCAGAAGCTTTCGGAGCGTCGCGCCAAGGGCGTGTACGACTACCTGATCGCCCATGGCATCGACGCCAGCCGTCTCGACGGCCCGAAGGGCTTCGGCAAGACGCGTCCGATCGACACGAACGATACCGCGGAAGGCCGCCAGCGCAACCGCCGTACCGAACTCAAGGTCGAGAACCAGTAATCGGTCGCAACAAGAGTCACGCTACGTCACTCGAGCCCGGCGCAAGCCGGGCTCTTTTTTTGGATCGACAAAAATAGTCTGCGATTTGTAACTGCGGCGCTGGTAAAGGCCGACGTGCTTCGAAACGGTTCTGGGGAACCTAGGCCTTCCCGAACAAGTAATGCCCGACGAGCCACTCGTTTCCGCCGCGATAGCCGAATAGCTCCGCGCACGCCATCCAGAACATGCGCCAGCGTTGGTGCCAAAGCGGCGCTTCGCTGCCATAAACTCCGGCCAGCACCGAGAGGATTTCCGCGCGATGCGCATCTTGGTTGCGCAGCCACGCTTCGGCCGTCTTCGCATAGTGCGTGCCGGCGACCCGCCATTGCCGCTCGATGCGCAACTCGCGCTGGAACCATAACAACGTGTCCGCCGCGGGCATCAGCCCCCCTGTGAAAAAATGGCGGCCCATCCAATTGTCCTCGCCAGCGGTCTCGAACGGATACATGAGCTCGCGATGGCAGAAGATGTGCACGAACAAGCGGCCGCTCGGCTTGAGCCAACGCGCGATACGGCCCATGAGCATGTCGTAATTGCGCATGTGCTCGAACATCTCGATCGATATCGCGCGGTCGAAGCGCGCGACGTCGAGCTCCAGCCGGTTGACGTCCTCGGTGACGACGCGCACGTTGGTAAGACACGCGGCCCGACAGCGCGCTTCGATGAATTCGCGCTGCGGGCGCGAGTTCGACACCGCGACGATGCGCGCTCCAGGATAGCGCTCGGCCATCCACAAGGTCAGGGAACCCCAGCCGCAGCCGAGTTCGAGGATGTCCTGGCCGTCGGCGAGCCCGGCGCGTTCGCCGTAGAGCGCGAGCATCGCCTCCTCGGCCTCGTCGAGGCTCTCGTCGCCGCGCCGGAAGAAGCAGCTCGAATATTTGAGCCGCTTGCCGAGGCAGAGCTCGAAGAAACGCGGCGGCAACTCGTAGTGCTGCGCGTTGGCAGCGTCGGTGTGGATCGCGACGGGGCTCGTGCGCAAATCCGAGAGACAGCGCTGGAAGCGGAACCACGACGCCTCGGCATCGCCCGCACGTTCCTCGCGCAGCCGCTGCGCACAGAGCTGCCGGATGCCGAAGCGGATCAGCGCATCGGGCAACAGGCCGCGTTCGGCGAGCCCGATCAGGCCACCGCCGGCTGCGGGCTCGCGCCCGGGAATCGATGTGGTCGCTTCGCTCACGCTCGCCTCCGAGGTCAACCGCGCAACGTGGATTTTTTCGGAAACCAAGGAATCAGCATGCTCGTCGTGCGCTGGTAGTCGCGGTAGTCTTCGCCGCGCGAACGCAAGGCCTGCGCCTCCGTGAACGGAATGCCGCTGACCCAAACGAGCGTCGTCAGCATGAGCGCCGGCCCGACGAGACTCAGCAGCCACGCCGGGAACGGTGTGCCGACCGAGAGGAACACGTACGCGAACCAGTGCGTCCACTCGAAGAAATAGTTCGGATGCCGCGAATAGCGCCAAAGTCCCGCGCGGCACGTCTTGCCGTGATGCTGCGGATTGCGGCGGAACCGCGCGAGCTGCGCGTCCGCCAGCGATTCGCCGCCGATGCTGACGAGCCAGATCGCAAGTCCGATCGCGCACCACAGCGACGGCGCATCGCGCGGATTCTCGGCGACCGCGTAGAACGGCAGCGAGAAGAGCGCGGTCAAAAGTCCCTGCGCGAGGAAGAAGCCGAGGAACTTGCGCTGGTCGTCGTGCCAGTATTCGCGCAGGTAGCGGTACCGGCCGTCCTCGGGTTCGCTGAGCACGCGCGCGAGGATGTGGAGGCAAAGACGGAAGCCCCAAATACCGCCGAGCATCGCCACGGCGAGCCGCGACACGAAGCCGCCGTCGCTGACGAGCGCGTAGAACAACGCGCTCGCGCCCATGCCGAACGACCAGATCGCATCGACGATGCCGGCGTTGCGCGTACGCAGTTGCACGAGCCAGCCCAGCAGCATCGCCGTGCTCGCGGCGATCCACACGTAAAGGATGTACCAAGGCGTCATCGGACAGCTCCGTAAACGAGATCCCCGGCGCTCGGCGACAGCGCAAGCGCGGCGCGCGCGAGCAACGGGACGACGAGCGCCCAGACGACGGCGAGCGCCGCGAGCGCGGACTCGGGTTCCGCGAGCACGAGCGCGCCGAGTCCGGCGGCCGCCGAATACGCGAGCGGCGCACCGACCGCGCCGAGCGCCGCACCGGCGAGCGCATGTCGCTTCAAGTAGGCGAGCGAATGGTTGAGCGTCAGCGCGAAGCACATCCAGAGTGCGACGATCCAGACCGGCGCGAGCCCCGGCCATGGCACGGCCGCGGCGTAGCCGATGAGCTCGGACCGCGCGAACGCCGAATCGACGGCGAAACCGATCGCCGCTGCGCCGCAGACGAGCAGCGCGTCGGCGCGGCGTTCTCGCGAGGCCGCGAGCTGCCAGGTCGCGAACGCGAGCGCAGCCGCCGGTCCCGCCCACCACCAGCCGCGCGCTGCGCCCGCCGTCGCCGCGATCCACGCCGCCTGGTAACCCGCTGCATTGAGCCAGACGTTCACGCGACCGATTCCGAATTGCGTTGGTCCAGATCGGGCAGATATTGCGCGCGACGGCAGCCCGGCTTGACGAGCAGCATCTGCACGTCGCCCGTGGAGCGTTCGCGGAAGCCGCCCTCGCAATAGGCGAGGTAGAAATCCCACATGCGCAGGAAGTGCTCGTCGTAGCCGAGCGCACGCGCCTCGGAGCGACGCGCGAGAAAGCGCTCGCGCCATGCCGCGAGCGTCAGGGCATAGCTCGGGCCGATGTCCTCGAGATGGAACAGCTTGAGATCGCTGTGCTGCGCAGCGGCGCCGAGCATCGCCGATACCGACGGGATGAAGCAGCCCGGGAAGATGTAGCGTTTGATGAAATCCACGGCGCGCAAGGCCTGCGCGTAGCGATGGTCCTCGATCGTGATCGCCTGGATCAGCGCCATGCCGTGCGCGGCGAGCAACCCGCCGACCTTGGCGAAGTACGTTCCCAGATATTGATGACCGATCGCTTCGACCATCTCGATCGAGACGAGTTTGTCGTAGCTACCGGAGAGGTCGCGGTAGTCCTCGAGCAGCACCTCGATCTGCCCCGTGAGCCCCGCGGCCCGCACGCGTTCGCGCGCGAGCTCGTACTGCTCGCGCGAGATCGTCGTGGTCGTCACGCGGCAGCCGTAGTTCAGCGCCGCATGGATCGCGAATCCGCCCCAGCCCGTGCCGATCTCGACGACGCGATCGCGCGGCGAGAGCGCGAGCTTGCGGCAGATGTGGTCGAGCTTGCGCAGCGAGGCCGCCTCGAGCGGTTCATCGGCGCGCGCGTATACCGCCGAGGAGTACATCAGCCGGTCGTCGAGGAACAGGCGGAAAAACGCATTGCCGAGATCGTAATGCGCGGCGATATTGCGCCGGCTGCCGCCGCGCGTGTTGCGCCGGAGCGCGTGCCAGGCGCGCATGGCGAGTCCGCCGAGCCGCGCCAGCCCCGTTTCCATCGCGTCGAGCAGGCTGCGGTTGCGCACGAGGATGCGGATCAGCGCGACGAGATCGTCGCAACGCCACGCGCCGTCCATGTAGGCTTCGCCCGCACCGACGCTGCCGTTCGCGGCGACGAGACGGTAAAATGCCGCATCGTATACTTCGAGCCGGGCGCGCAGGGTGTTCGCGGGATCGACGGCCGGCGTGCCGAGCACCGTCTCGCCGAGCGCGTCGACGATGCGCAGCTCGCATTCCTCGAGCGCGCGCATCTGCGCGAGCAGGCGCGCGCGCAAGGCGCGGTCGAATGGACCATACGTCTCGGCGACGGCCATCGGCGCCGTGCCCGCAGTCTCCGGGTTCATGATCGGTTCCCCTTGTACTTCGGGTGATCATAGACGGGATTTCGTCTAAGAAAGATCAAGAACGCCTGCCAGTGGATCGCCGCGACGACGCGCAGTGTCATCGCCGGGTAGCGCAACAGCACGCGCGCGAGGCCGGCGCCCGACAGCGGCCGGCGCGCAAGCACGAGCGTGGCGTCGAAATCGCGCTCGGCGCCCGCGAGCACGTCCATGTGCACGCGCAAGCTCTCGCCAGGCGCGGTGAAGCGCCAGGAATAATCGCGCTGCATCGGCAGGAATGGCGAGACGTGGAAGGCTTTGGCGAAGCTCCAGCGCAGCGCCGCCCCGTGTACGTCGGCGCCCGACACGGGCAGCACGTAGCTGTGGCGCTCCTTCCACGGCGTGTTCGTGATCTCGGCGACGATCGTGTCGAGCGTCGCGCCGTCTTCCGCGTAGCAATAGTAGAAACTCACCGGGTTGAAGCAATGGCCGAACGTGCGCAGCTGCGTCAGGACACGGATCGGCCCTGCCGGCGCGCGGCCGCAGACCTCGCGCACGCGTGCGCGCACGGCGTCCGCAAGGGGCAGCGCCGGATCGCCGAGATAGTCGCTGCGGCGGAACTCGGCGAGATTGCGCCGGCCTACGGACCAGAACCAGCGGCCCGCGAACACGCGATCGAGCTCGGCCAGATCGAGGAACATCATGTAGAGCCGGTAGCGGAACGCATGCGCATGGGGCGAATAGCGCCGGTGTCGTACCCAGCCTTCGTAGATCGCGCTCGCGAGCGGTGCGGTCACGGCCAGCGCGCTCCGAGCGAATTCGCGACACCGACGGCGCTCGCGATGCCGTCTTCGTGGAAGCCGAAACCCCAGTACGCGCCGGCGAACCATGTACGGTTCACGCCTTGGATTTCGGCTTTGCGCCCCTGTGCCGCGACGCTCGCGTGCGTGTAGACGGGATGATGGTAGCGCATGCGCTTCAGGATTTTTTCCGGCGCGATGTCGGCCGTGCGGTTCAGCGTGACGACGAGCGGTTCGGGCGCGTCGAGCGATTGCAGCAGGTTCATGCAATAGCTCACCGTACAGTGCTCGTGTGCGCCGGCCGGAACCAGCGCATTCCACGCCGCCCAAGCCGCACGGCGGCGCGGCAGCAGGCGTGCATCGGTGTGCAGCACCGTGTCGTTTTCCTGGTACGGGATGGCGCCCAAGATGTCGCGCTCGCGCTCGCTCGCATCGGCGAGCAGCGCGAGTGCCTCGTCGCTGTGGCAGGCCAGCACTACGTGGTCGTAGCGCTCGCTGCCGGCCGAGCTTTCGATCTCCACGCCCGGCCCATTGCGCCGCACGTGCCGTACCGCGCAGCCCGTGCGCGCGTCCACCTGCCAGCGGGCGCGCAGTGCATCGATGTAGCGCTGCGAGCCGCCTGCGACCACGCGCCATTGCGGCCGGCCGTTCGCCTGCAGCATCTGGTGATTGGCCATGAAGCGCACGAGGTACTTCGCCGGGAAATCGAGAATGCGCGCCGACGGCGACGACCAGAGCGCCGACGCCATCGGCACGAGGTGATCGTCGCGGAAGGCCTCGGCGTACCGCTGTTCGGCCAGGTACTCGCCGAGCGTGGGACCCTCGCCCGGCGCGTCGAGCAGCGCCGGCGCCTCGCGGTAGAAGCGCAGGATGCCGCCGAGCATGCGCCAGAAGCGCGGCGAAACGAGGTTGCGCCGGCGGCAGAACAATCCGGCGAGGCTCGTCGCGTTGTACTCGAGGCCGCTCGCCTCGTCCCGGACCGAGAAGCTCATCGTGGTCGGCTGCGAAGCGACGCCGAGCGTCTCGAAGAATTTGTGCAAAAGTGGATAATGCGGCGGATTGTAGACGATGAACCCGGTGTCGACGGCGAACGTCCGGCCGCCGAGCTCGACCGCATGCGTGTGCGTGTGGCCGCCCAGGCGCTCCGCGGCCTCGAACAGCGTGACCGCATGCTCGCGGCCGAGCAGCCATGCGGCGGCGAGCCCCGCGATCCCAGAGCCGACGACCGCGATGCGCATCGTCAGCGCGCCCGGCGCAAGCCCGCGGGCACGGGCTTCAAGTCCCAGACGAGGCGCAGCGCGGCGAGCGCGCGCAGCGCGTAATAGGTGAAATCGACCTCCCACCAGCGGAAACCCTGGCGCGCGGCGCCCGGGAAATGATGATGGTTGTTGTGCCAGCCCTCGCCGAACGTGATGACGGCGAGCAGCCAGTTGTTGCGGCTGTTGTCGTTCGTCTCGAAACGGCGCGAACCGAAGCGGTGCGCGAGCGAATTGATCGTCACCGTCGCGTGGAACAGCGCCACGGTGGAGACGAAGAAGCCCCAGACGAGCAGTTGCGGTCCGTTCGTGCCGAACGCGGGATGCGTGTGCTCGAGCCAGCGGCCGGCGAAGAACAGCGCCGTCGCGAGCGCCACCGGCACGGCCACGTCGAAGCGGTCGAGCCAGCGCAGCTCCGGGCAGCGGCGCAGGTCCGGAATGGCCTCCCAGTCGGTGCGGAAACCGCGCGGCGTCAGGAACCAGCCCATGTGGCTCCAGAGGAATCCGCGAGTGAGCGGCGAATGCAGGTCTTGCGCCGTGTCGGCGTGGCGATGATGGTGGCGATGGTGCGCGGCCCACCACAGCGGTCCGCGCTGCACGCAGGACGCGCCGATCAGCGCGAAAAGAAACTGCACGGGCCGCGACGTCTTGAACGCCTTGTGCGAGAAATAACGATGATAGAAGCCGGTCAGCGCGAACATGCGCACGGCGTACAGGAATGCCGCGACGCCGAGCGCGAGCCACGACGCACCGACGACGATCACGCCGAAGCAGGCCAGATGCATCGCGATGAACGGCACGACCCGCAGCCAGTCGATGCGGTCAGCGGCAGCGCTCTCGCAGAGCGGCGCCGCGGACGTGTCGAACCACTGCGCGACGGCGGAAAGCGCGCGGCCGAGCGCGGCGGTGGAGGCTGGCTTCGTCGTGGTCATGCTCGTCAGGGTTTGCAGCGAGCGTGCAGTATCGAGAGCCCGAGGTGAGGTCCGGGTGAAGAATCCGCGCGGGCGGATGCTCGTTAGACCCTCACCTCCACGACCGTCTTGACGGAGTTGGCGATGAAACACGCCGCGTGCGCACGCTCGTGCATCTTTGCGTAGTCCTCGGCGCTCGGTCGCTTCTCGCCCGAGAACGTGACTTTCGGCGCGAGCACGGCCTGCGTCACCGCCATCTTGCCCTCGGCGTTCTTCTCGAGCGTGGCGACGGCGTCGTCGGTGTAGCTGTCGATCACGTAGCCGCGGTTCGCGGCGACGGCGAGGAACGTGAGCATGTGGCACGCGGAGAGCGCCGACAGCAGCAGCTGCTCCGGGTCGGCGTAGTCGTCGTTGCCGCCGTAGGCCGACGACGGCGACCCGCGGAGCGTCTGCTCGCCCGAATAGCGGATCTGGTGATCGGGCGAATAATTGCCGCGCGCGAACGGACCGCCGTTGCGCGACCACGTGAGACCGATGCGGTGCTCGGACATGCGTGCTCCCCTCGTCTTCTCGACAGACCTTTCCGCGAATCTTTGACGCGTCGTGCGCAATGCGGCAACGTGCGCGTATGACATCCAAGCCTAACCGATCGGCGCCGCGGCGTCATCGTGCGGAGGCGCCGCCGGCCCGCCACGGTCTCGCGCGCGTGCTGAGCAAACGCGGCGTCTGCTCGCGCAGCGAAGCCTCGGCATTGATTCGTGCCGGACGCGTCCGTGTCGACGGCCGCACGATTCGCGATCCCGAATCGCCGACGGCTCCCGACGCGCGCATCCGCGTCGACGATGCCGACGCGGCCCCGGTGGAAAAAGTATACATCGCGCTCAACAAGCCGCGCGGCTGCGTCACGACCGCGAGCGACGAGCGCGGCCGCCGCACCGTATACGAGTTCCTGCACGGCGCCGCGCTGCCTTGGCTGGCGGCGGTCGGGCGCCTCGACAAGGCGAGCGAGGGCCTGCTCCTGTTCACGAACGACAGCGCGTTCGCCGCGCGCATCACCGATCCCGCCACGCACATCGCGAAGACCTACCACGTGCAGCTCGATGCCCTGCCCGACTCCCATCTCTGCGACCGCTTGCGGGCCGGCGCCGTGGTGGACGGCGAGCGTCTCGCCGTGAAAGCCGCGCGCGAACTCCGCCGCGGCGCGCGTCACGCCTGGCTCGAAATCGTGCTCGACGAAGGCCGCAACCGCCACATCCGTCGCCTACTCGCCGCGTTCGGCGTCGGCGTGCTGCGCCTCGTGCGCGTCGCGATCGGTCCGCTCGCGCTCGGCGATCTCGCCAAAGGAGCCTGGCGGCGCCTGGACGATGCCGAACTGTCGGCGATATCGGAAGCGTCGGAAGGATGCCGCGGCGTGCGCCAACGCACGAAATAGCGTCGGCTTCAGACGATCACCTCGCGAAACAGCCGCGCGAAATTGCCGCCGAGGATCTTCTCGATGCGCGCATCGGAATGACCGCGCGCAGCGAGCCGCTCCGCGATGCGCTCGAAGCGCGCGGGTTCGTTGAGATCGGGCGCGAACGTGTAGGAATCCGCGCGCTCGCCGGGCGCCGAAATGCCGAGCCGCTGGCGCTCGGCGATCTCGTCGGCGAAGCGGCGCTTGTAGTCGGGCGTCACCGTCACGGCGGACGTCGACCCGTCGGTGCCGATGCCGACGTGATCCTCGCCGCAGATTTGGACGGCGTGCTCGATGTGGCGTATCACGTCGTCGGCCATCACCTGCCCCGACGTGCGCAGATACGGCATGATGTAGATGCCGATCACGCCGCCGCGTTCGGCGAGCAGGCGCAGTTCCTCGTCGCGCTTGTTGCGCGGCATGTCGGCGACGGCCGTGCAGCCCGCGTGCGTGACCGCAACCGGCGCCTTCGACGCCTCGATGCCTTCGCGCGTGGTGCGCTGTCCACAATGAGACAAATCCACAAGTACACCACGCTCGTTCATCTTCGCCAGCATGTCGCGGCCGAGCCGGCTCAGGCCCGCGTTGCCGGGCTCCAGACAGCCGTCGCCCATCAGATTGCGGCGGTTGTAGGTGAGCTGCACGATGCGCACGCCGAAATTGTGGAACAGGTCGAAGCGGTCGAGGTTCTCGCCGTACATCGTCGTGTCCTGGAATCCGTAGAAGATCCCGAGGCGGCCGCTGCGCTTGGCTTCGTCGAGATCGGCCCCGCGCGTGAGCTTCACGAGCGCGTCGGGATGGCGCGCGATTTCGCTGTCCCAGTAAGCGACATGGTCGATCGTTTCGGCGTAATCGTTGGCATAGCTGCCGACCGACCCTACCGTGAAATTGAGCGCCGTGAGCCCCGAAGCCCGGATATCGGCGATTTCGGCCGCGTCTAGGCGCGTGCGCGTGGGCCCGTCGGCGGAGCGCCCGGGGCCTCCGCAGGCGTCGATCACGATGGCGGTGCGGTACGGCGCGAAGCGCGGCGCCGCGGCAAGCGACGTCTGGGGCAACAGTGCGGCGCCGGCAGCGGCAACGGTGTTCATGAGGAATTCCCGGCGGGTCGTCGAAGTCACGATCGTGTTCAGAATCGTAGCGAGAGGCAGGTCAGCGAGCCATCCATCTTGCGGAACTCGGAAAGATCGAGCGCGATGGTCGGCAGCCCGAGTGCGCGCACGGCGGCTTCGAACCGCGGATGGCCGGCGGCGAGCACCACGTGCTCGTTGATGCGCAGGCAATTGGCCGCGTAGCTCTCCGCGGCATCGACGCGCACGATCTCGTAGCCGGCGAGCGCCGGATGCGCGGCGAGCGCATCGATCGCGGCGACGCGCCCGTCGCCGAGCCACGAAAGCCCGGTCTTGAGGTGCAAGAGCCCGCGCATGCCGCGGATGTCGATGTACGCCGACGTGAACCCTTGCGTTGCGAGCAGCGCCGCGAGCTGGCTTGCGCCGGGCTCGTTCGTGCGCGGCGAGAGGCCGATGAGGAAATGTTCGCCGGCTTGGCAAATGTCGCCGCCGTCGACCGTGCCAGGCGCTTCGATCGCCTCGACATCGGCGAAAAACGCAACGAGCGATGCCGCGATCGAAGCGACTTCGCCTTGCCGGCTTGGCGCGCCCGGACGCGTGAGGATCGCGCCGCGGCCGGTCAGGATCGCCGCATCCTCGACGAACGTCGAATCGGGGAACCCGGGATCGGGCGGTAGGCACGCGAGCGTGAGGCCGCACCGTTCGAGCGCCGCGCAATAGCGCTCATGCTGGACGAGCGCCAGCGCGAGATCGGGCGCGCCGAGCGCGGCGGCGGTCAACCCTTGCGCGAACGTGGCGGCGGGCGGTCGGACGATGGCGCGCGTGAGCATGCTGCAACGATACCGCGGCCGCGGGGGTGGAAAGCAATAGCCCCGATTGCGCGTTCGCGGCGAACGCGCCCCGCAGCGCGCCGGTGCCGGCGTCGCGGCGAGGCGCTCGAACCTCGCCGCGCCTGGGCGATGTCACTCGCCGTCGTTGTCGCTGTCGACTGGATCGAGGCGCCCGTACAGCCCGTGCGATTCGTCGGAAGGTCCGGCGGCGAAGAACAGCGTGTTGACCGGCTGGTTCGCAAACCCGTTGCCGAACGCGAGGCCCCAGAGCCCCTCGATCTGGATCGGCTTGCCGTTCTGGTCGCTCAACTGGCCGAGCGGAACGCGGAAAATCGGATCGAACGCGTTGATGCGACCGTCGCCGAAATTGCCGACGATCAGGGCGTTGCTGAAGCGGCCGAAACCGGCAGGCGCGAGCGCGACGCCCCACGGTGCATTGAGGCGACCGCGCGAAGCGATGCGCCCGAGCAGCTGGCCGTTCGGATCGAACGCGTCGACGTAGCCCAAGCCCGCCCCGTCCACTTCGTCGTGTCCGGCGGAATCCTGTTTCGCGAACGTGACGTAGAGATCTCCGCCGATCGCGGCGATGCCGAATGGCGCGAAGCCGCTTTGCATGTGCGGATCGACGAAGGCGCCGCTCGCTTGGCTCACGGCCGCGAACGTGCTGTCGAAGACGTCGATGCGCGCGTTGTGGAAATCGGTCGCGTACAGCATGGCGCCGTTGCCGTTCGCGCTCAGCGCCAGGCCTTTGTACACGGCGTGGGTCGTCGCGGAATTGTCCACTACCGTGAGCGCGTGCGTTCCGTCCGCGGTCGGCGACCAGCCGGCGATGATGCCGTCCTCGGTCGCGAAGATGAAACGCGCCGGACCCGAGCCGCCCGTGCCGCTCACGACGAATCCGTTCGAGCCGTTGAACGCGATGCCGGTCGGCGTGCCGCCGCTCGCTGCGCCCGGCGCGGGAATCTGCACGACGAGCGATTGCGCCGTGCCGCTGCCGTCGTACAGGGTCGAGCTGCCGGTGCCGTT